>Ga0116164_10001065_pt1 | contig 21359 bp, 17 predicted proteins | sample AD_UKC109_MetaG_FD_89888 | JGI IMG/M metagenome (GOLD analysis project Ga0116164, IMG submission 89888) | Active sludge microbial communities of municipal wastewater-treating anaerobic digesters from Hong Kong - AD_UKC109_MetaG | ecosystem: Engineered > Bioreactor > Anaerobic > Digestate... | reverse complement strand
GGCGGACATCCCATGGCCGGGTCTGAAAGAAGCGGTTATGCATATGCACGTGAAGACATGTTTGAAAATGCCTACTATCTTATTATGGAGAATCATGAGGATATGGAAGCCGTTGAAACAGTCCGTGAAATGGCTGAATCAATCGGATCAATCCCACTTCTTACAAATCCTGTCCTGCATGATGAAGCCGTGGCTGCAATAAGCCATATCCCACATGTCACAGCTGCTGCATTGGTGAATCTGCTGGAAGAATCACGTGGAACAGAGCTTGCCAGACAGATTGCAGCGGGGGGCTTCAGGGATGTGACGAGGATAGCTTCTTCACAGCCTTCCCTCTGGAGGGACATAACCCTGAACAACAAAGAGGCTGTATGCGACGGACTTGACAAGCTTATCGGTATTCTGTGTTCCGCAAGGGATGGAATCAGCAGATCCGACGGTGAAGCCACTGAGGAATTCTTCAGAAAAGCAAAGGATTCAAGGGATCTTATTTCAGGGGAAAGAGAGGGGCTCCTGCCCCGCAAATTCCAGATTGTCATCCAGGTCGCCGACCGGCCCGGAGTCATTGCCCGCATATCCGCACTCCTGGGAGAAAACAACATCAATATAAAGAATATAAATGTAACCCACAGCCGCGAGGATGTAGGCGGAGTACTGGTCGTGGAATTATATTCCATCGAGGACAGGAACTCTGCACTGTCCGTACTTGAAGGCGACGGGTTTTCTGCGTCCGTAATTGACTGAAAACCGGAACAAAATCATTGCTCAGAACGTATAACAAATACATGAACCGTCAATATTCCTTAAGGAGGAAAAGGATAATGTATAAGAGAGTTTTTTTGGTATGTTTGTCAATTCTGCTTGTAACGGGACTATTGGCAGGATGTGCAGCTGAAAGTGATAAAGGTAATGTCCTGGTTCCGGGAGTAAAGGCTGACAGCATAGGCACGAATGTTGTTGAAGCGAATTCCGGTTTTGCATTCAGGATTTTCAAGGAGATGTACACTGCAGACACCGAGGGTAATCTTTTCATATCCCCTGCCAGTATTTCAACAGCGCTTGCCATGGTAATGAATGGAGCAAAGGGAAATACACTGGATGAAATGATGGATACCCTGGGATTCAAAGGAATTGACCAGGCTGAAGTCAATTCAGGATTTGCATATCTGGTATCCCTGCTGAACAGGAATGAGGGTGGAGTTGAACTGAGTCTTGCAAATTCCATATGGATAAGAAAAGGCTTCAATGTGCTTGATACTTTCAAGGCTGTAAACAGTGATTATTTCGCAGCGTCGATTGAAGAGCTGGATTTCAACGATCCAGGTGCACCTGTTACCATCAATGACTGGGTAAGGGAGACTACCAATGGAAAGATTGATGGAATAGTGGGGGATACAATTCACCCGGCAACGGTCATGTTCTTGATCAACAGCATCTATTTCAAAGGGGAATGGAAGACACCATTCGATCCTGATCGGACATATAGTTCGGATTTCTTTATTGACGGGACAGCCACCGGAACAGTTGATATGATGAATTACAAGAACGATACCATGTATTACGAAGGTAACGGCTATAAAATTATAAGCCTGCCATATGGAGAAGAGGACATGGTCATGGACCTGATACTCCCCGATGAAGGCATTAAAACAGCAGACTTCATAAGGTCCTTCGGACTTAAGGACTACAAGACTGCGCTGGCAGGTCTTTCTGAAGAGTCAGAGGTAATTGTATCAATTCCGGCATTCAAGTCTGAATATGAAACAAAACTGAATGATGTTCTGCATGAACTTGGAATAAGGGATCTGTTTTCATCGGTCTGTGACCTCAGCGGAATAAACGGAAGCGGCGATTTGTTTGTCAGTGAGGTAAAACACAAGACCTACATTGATGTAAATGAAGAGGGAACGGAAGCCGCCGGAGTCACATCCGTGGAAATCCGGCTTACAGCTGTAATGGATCCCACGGAATTCATTGCCGACAGACCCTTCCTTTATACAATAAGGGATACCAGGACTGAAAGTATTCTCTTCATGGGAGTCTTTGATACGCCTGAACAGTAATACAAAGGGTGAAATGAGCAAGACACAGGGACCCGGGAAGCCATTGAATGGTTTTACCGGGTCTCATATTATCTGTTCTTGTATTCCTTCACAAGCTTTGCACGTACATATCCGCGGTCCGTGGATGTACTTTCAATATAGAATCCACGGCTGTAGTAGAAACGGATCAGGTCCGTATAAGCAGATGCGGAATAAAGGTATGCCCTTTTGATTCCAAGGGCAATCATTTCTGCATCAACAAGGTTCATAAGTGACTTTCCAATACCGATGTTATGATAATCAAGCCGTACACCGAATCTTGAAATATGTGCCTCGTCGCCTGAGATCTCGAACCTTATGGTTCCGACTGCCACTCCATTTACATGGGCAATGAATACCTCGGTTTCCTCAATGGCCCTGATTATCTGTTCCCTTGTTTCCTCAAGGGCTTCCATGCTTCCTGTCAGACCTGTATCCTTCATATATTTTGTGAAGGCTTCATTCAGGATTCCCTTGATGTCATCGGCATCTTCGGGCCGGGCCTTTTTTACTGTGAATGAATAAACTGGCATAATTTTCCTCCTGTCATACCCATGGATTTTGCAATCACTGTCTGAATCCTAAGAACACTGACCCTTGCCATCCGTTTGGGGTATCCTTCTGTCAAGGGAATACGAGTCAAGTGAATGAACACGCGGTTCGATCCCTTCGGAATAATATTCAAGTACCAGAAGCAATGCTCCGGCTGTATCAAGGTTTGTAACCGATGGAACATTATATTCTATTGCCGTCCTTCTTAAGGCAAATCCGTCTGTTCCGGGCATTTTGCCCCTGGTCGGGGTGTTTATCATCAGGGCTACGCTGCCACCCTTTATTTCATCTATCAGGGATGGGTCATTCATTGTCCCGCACTCAATTCCATTTGTACAAAGGAATTCTGCAGTTCCGGGAGAACCTACCAGCTCATAGCCTGCTGCAGCCAGTCCTGAAGCGACGGGAAGACAGTCTTTCTTATCCCTGTCCGTTATACTGATGATTATCTTCCCTGACGGCGGAATCCTGAGACCGGAGGCAAGCAAGGCTTTGTAAAGTGCTTCCCTGTAATCCCGCGAAACCCCCATGACTTCACCTGTGGACTTCATTTCAGGACCCAGAAATGTATCCAGGGTGGTGATCTTGGAAAAGGAGAAAACGGGAGCCTTCACTGCATGGAAGTCAGTCCTTGGTAAAAGACCGGTTCCATATCCAAGCTCATCCAGCATCCTGCCCATTATTACACGGGTTGCAGCATCCACCATGGGTACTCCTGTGATTTTGCTCAACACAGGAATTGTCCTGCTTGCGCGTGGGTTCACCTCTATTACATGGACTTTTTCATTTTCATCCATGACAAACTGAATGTTGAAGAGACCTATGATCCCAAGTGAAAGAGCAAGCCTTGTTGAGTAATCAGTGATTGTATCAATGGTTTTATCCGACAGGGTAATTGTAGGATATACGGCAATGCTGTCCCCTGAATGAACTCCCGCCCTTTCTATATGCTCCATTATTCCGGGAATCAAAACATCCCGTCCGTCACAGATTCCATCGACTTCGATTTCCTTTCCCACAATATACTTATCAATCAAAATAGGGTGAACGGGTGATATATCTGCAGCCATGGTCATGTACTCTTCGAGGGTTCTGTTGTCATGGACTATTTCCATGGCTCTTCCACCCAGCACATAGCTTGGGCGAACGAGGACCGGGAATCCTATTTCTTCGGCTATCAGACGTGCTTCGTCAAATGAAAAAGCGGTTTTTCCCCTGGGAATAGGTATGTCGAGCTTATCGAGAAGGCCCAGGAACTTGTTTCTGTTCTCGGCAAGGTCAATGCTTTCCATGGGAGTTCCCAGTATCTTGACTCCGGCACTGTGAAGGGGATGAGCCAGATTGATTGAGGTCTGACCACCGAATTGAAGTATTACTCCCAGCGGTTTTTCCTTTTCGATTATATCAAGCACACCTTCTTCCGTAAGGGGGTCGAAATAAAGCTTGTCTGAAATATCAAAATCAGTGCTGACAGTCTCTGGATTGTTGTTGATAATGACTGATTCAATTCCCATTTCCCGCAGTGCCTCCACCGAATGGACGCTGCAGTAATCGAATTCGATTCCCTGGCCGATTCTTATCGGCCCTGACCCTATTACCAGAACCTTGTCATTTTCAGAGTATTCAATGTCGTCATACTGCTCATAGGTGGAATAGTAGTAGGGAGTAACTGCCTCGAATTCCCCTGCACAGGTATCAACCAGCTTGTATACGGGCTTGATCGGGTATTTCTCCCTGAGCTCCAGTATTCCAGACAAAGGAACACCGACCAGATTTGCTATATATGAATCACCGAATCCCACTTTCTTGGCTTTCAGGTAAAGCTCATAGTCAAGCCAGGCAATCCCGGCATTCCTGATTTCGTCAGCTACATCAACGATTTTTTTCAGTTTTGAAAGGAAGAACACATCAATTCTTGTAATTTCATGTATTTCTGAAATGGATATGCCCTTTTGCAACAGCTTGAAAATTGCAAAGAGTGATTCATACTTTGGGTGTACTATGTAATCCATCAACTCCTCAACAGGGGTGTTTTCAAAAAGCTGCAGACCCAGTTGATAATTGAGCTTAATATCAAGGGAGTCGATTGCCTTAAGAAGGGCTTCTTCAAAATTCCGGCCTATGGCCATGACTTCTCCCGTAGCTTTCATCTGGGTTCCTATTCTGCGGTCTGCCATATGGAACTTGTCAAAGGGCCAGCGGGGAACCTTTACCACAACATAGTCAAGGCTCGGTTCAAAGCAGGCATAAGTGTTGCCTGTGATTGGATTCTTTATTTCATCAAGGTCAAGTCCGATGGCTATCTTTGCTGCAGACCTGGCTATCGGGTACCCTGTGGCCTTTGATGCAAGGGCTGATGAACGGCTTACCCTTGGGTTGACTTCGATGACTATGTATTCAAAGCTTTCAGGATCCAGGGCAAACTGTATATTGCAGCCACCTTTTATTCCAAGGGCCCTGATGATCCTGAGTGAAGAGCTTCTGAGCATCTGATAATCTTTGTCCGACAGTGTCTGGCTTGGAGCAATTACTATGCTGTCACCGGTATGTATGCCTACCGGATCTAAGTTTTCCATATTACACACGGTTATACAGTTGTCATTGCCGTCACGCATGACCTCATATTCTATTTCCTTCCAACCCGCCACACTTTTCTCAATGAGGACTTGTTTTATGACTGAAAGTTTCAATCCCCGTGAACAGATGTCCTCCAGTTCCCTGCGGTCCCTTGCTATACCGCCTCCTGAACCGCCCATTGTAAAGGCCGGTCTTACTATTACGGGATAACCTATTTCCTCAGCAAATGAACCTGCTTCCTTTGTTGTATTGACTATGGCGGAAGGGGCAACCTTTTCCCCTATGGATATCATTGTGTCACGGAAAAGTTCCCTGTCCTCCGCTTTTTGGATGGATTCAAGGGAAGTTCCGAGAAGTTCAACACCCATTTCATCAAGTATTCCGTCATCGGAAAGTTCCAGGGCCATGTTCAGTCCTGTCTGCCCGCCAAGGGTTGCAAGAAGGCCGTCGGGTCTTTCCTCCTTGATGATTTTTTTCACATATTCAAGGGATATGGGTTCAATATATACTTTGTCAGCAGTTTCCATGTCCGTCATTATGGTAGCAGGATTGCTGTTCACAAGAACTACTTCGATTCCTTCTTCCCTGAGTGCGCGGCAGGCCTGGCTTCCTGAATAGTCAAATTCCGCAGCCTGGCCGATTATTATGGGTCCTGATCCAATTACCAGGACCTTTTTTATGTCTGTTCTTCTAGGCATTCTTGTTTTTCCTCATTGTTTCGATGAAACCATCGAATATATATGCCGAGTCTTCGGGACCCGGAGCTGCTTCGGGATGATATTGTACGCTGGAAACAGGGAGGCTTGTATGCATGATCCCTTCAGAAGTTCCGTCATTTACGTTCACATGTGTTGCTACGATTCCGGGAGCCATGTTTTCAAGGGAAACCGCATAGTTGTGGTTCTGGCTTGTAATATGGCATTTGCCGGTAATCAAATCCCTTACAGGATGATTGCCACCGTGGTGTCCGAATTTCAATTTGTATATATCCATTCCAAGCGAAAGTGCAAGCAACTGGTGTCCCAGGCAGATTCCGAGAACAGGGATTCCTGAATGGGCAAGTTTCTTTATCTCAGGAATTACATTGACCAGGTCACGGGGGTCGCCGGGGCCGTTTGAAAGAAGGATCCCATCCGGTTTCATGTCTAAGATGTCATTTGCAGTTGAGTCATGGGGCATTACTGTAATACTGCAGTCCCTGGTCTGCAAGGATCTTATGATGTTGCTCTTTGAACCGAAGTCCAGAAGACAGACATGGAAACCCCTGCCCCTGATGTGATACTTTGCATCAGTTGAGACTTCCTCCACAAGATTCACGGGCCTGCTCTCATTTTCATGTATCTTTTTAAGGAGGCTGGCAATGTTTCCTGACAGTGTGGAAATTACGCCGAACATGCTTCCGTGGCTTCTGATGTGTCTGGTCAGGGCACGGGTGTCAATTCCTTTTATTCCGATGATACCATTGTCGGTGAAATATGAATAAGGATCCGTCAGTGCCCGGAAATTGCTGTGGTTTTCACACAATTCCTTCACTATGAATCCCTCTACGTGGGGCTTGTACGACTCCGTATCTTCATTGTTCATCCCATAATTTCCTATGAGGGGGTAGGTCATGCATACAATCTGGCCGTTATAGGATGGATCCGTTGTTATCTCCTGATATCCGGTCATTGATGTGTTGAAGACTATCTCTCCGTATGCTTCACCGCCTGCCCCAAAGGATTCTCCGGTAAAATATGTTCCATCCCTGAGGACAAGTACTGCCTTCATCCTCCGTTACCTCCGGTAATTTCACCGAGGACTTCCTCAAGGTTAGTGCAAAGGGTATCAATATGTTCCTTCTTCACAATCAGGGGAGGAAGAAGTCTGATGATCCTGGTCTTCACACTTCCAACCAGTATTTTTCTTTCAAACATCCTTTCCTTTATTGCACCTGCTATGTCGGAGCTGAATTCCATACCCACCATAAGACCGCTTCCCCTGACTTCAGTGACTATGTTGTATTTCATTTTCAAAGCATTGAGTTTTCCTATCAGGTAGAGTCCCATTTTTTCACTGTTTTCAACAAGATGCTCATCCTTCATGGCGCTGAAGACGGCAAGACCTGCTTCACAGGCAAGGGGATTGCCTCCGAATGTTGAACCATGGTCGCCGGGTTCAAAGGCCGAAGCCACATAATCCTTTGCACAGAGAGCACCCATGGGGAATCCTCCTCCAAGAGCCTTTGCAAGTGTGAAGATATCAGGTTCTACACCGAAATGCTCATAACCGAACATTTTACCCGTACGTCCCATGCCGCACTGCACTTCGTCGAAGATCAGGATTATGTCTTTCTCATAGCACAGGCTTCGCACCTTTTTGATGTAATCAAAGGAAACGGGATTGACACCGCTCTCACCTTGTATAGGTTCAAGCATTATTGCACAGGTATTATCGTTGACTGCATTTGTAAGAGCGGTCATATCGTCCATTGGGACTGACTTGAACTTGGGGGTCAGGGGATTGTATGGTTTTTGATACTTGTCCTGTCCTGTGGCAGCAATTGTGGCAAGGGTTCTGCCATGGAAGGAATTCTCCAGTGTTATTATTTCAAATTTGCCTTCATTTCCCTTTTTCCTGTGATACATCCTTGCAAGCTTTATGGCACCTTCATTTGCCTCTGCTCCGCTGTTTGAAAAGAAAACCTTGTCGGCGCAGGACGCCTTGCAGATGACTTCGGCGAGTTTTGCCTGTGCCTCTATATAGTACAGACTGGAGCAGTGGATAAGCCTCCTGGCCTGTTCACAGATGGCATCGACTAGCAGGGGATGGCTGTGACCGAGGGCAGAAACCGCTATTCCGGCCATGAAATCCAGATACTGATTGTCGTCAGTGGAATAAAGAAACATACCTTTTCCATATTTGAATGCAACCGGGGTTCTGTTTCCGAAGGTGTTCATGAAGTACTTTTTATCCTTCTGGATGATATCATTGATGTTCATGTTCAAATCTCCTGTTCCTTTTCTATAGTGAAGGCTGTCCTGATGGTGCCTCCTTTGCCTTTTGCCATAAACTTCCTGTATAAACCGTTTCGATTGCCGGCAATGAGTGAAGTCTCTTCAATTTTACCTGTGGTGGCAACAGAATATCTGTATCCCATTGACTTTACCTCAAGATGCCCTGAATCATACTTCATGAATGAATTTTCAATGCCATTGGTAAGAAATGCCGGTATCATATAAATAATATCACCTTTGTCCGGATCATTGAGTGAACTTACAACGGACAATCCTTCCTTTGACAAGGTATAACTTTCCGTGATGTCGGCCGGACCGGTGTATGTGACCATGAATCTTACCTGTTCCCGAGATTCATCAAGTATCTTTAGCTCTGCATTTTGACCATTGCGGAATGAATCAGTGTATTCATTGAATTCCTCTTCACTCTCAAACTCATCCTTTATATAGCTGAAACTGTGGTTTTCCTTCCTGCTGCAGCTGCTGAGGTATACGGGATTGCCATCTTCAAACCAGCCAGGACCTAGAAATACGGATTCGTCGTTTGACCCGGGAGTCTGATATCTCCTTGAATGCAGTTCTCCTGATGACGCAGAAAGGGCAAGCTCCGTGGGGCAGTCTTCCCTATGAATTCTTCCAAGGCCGGTTGCGTCATAGAAGAAGTCAGCGGCAGTGTCAATTTCAACTGAATAAGACCCGCAGTTTGCAAAGACCTTGTGGAAATTATCCGATGTCTCAAATACATATCCGCCCGTTTCTGCAGGACATGGGAATTCATCTATTGAATCATCCGTAAAAGGTAATCCAATGAAAAGAAATACACCGAGTGTCATCATATACTTGTCGTAATAACCATAGCTCTCGGTCCCGAACATTGCATCGGTCGGAAACATATTCTTTATATGCCTTGACCCGCCGGGAGCATTGAGCCACCTCATTATGCTCTTTACGGAAAGATGTGCCGCTCTTTTGTACATGCCTGCCAGTTTCAGGTTTCCAAGGTTTTTCCATCTTGAAGCTTCATACTCAAAATTGGAAGCAAGCAGGGATTCGTTGAACAGGAACTGGTTGCTCCTTCCGCCGAAGGGCATTTCAAAGGCGGAGGACTGCGAGAACAATGAAAAAAGGGCACCCTTTTTCAGATTCTCATCAAGTTCGTTGAAATATTTTCCCCTGTAGCCATATCCGGGTATCAACTGGGCCTGTACCCTTGTGGTCAGGTCATAGAGTATTGGATTGTAAGGATCCATGTACATGCCGTTTTCATCAAAAAGTCCAAGCTGATGTGTCCAGTATTTGTCAAAGAATTCCGATGAATCAGCATGACCTTCTGTTTCCAGAAGCCAGAGTCCGGCCATGGCATAGATGTTCCAGTTGCGCACATGGTCCCATTCATGGAAGGGGTATTGGTTGGTGAAGGATTTGAAGGGATCGATTCTGCCAAGCAATGAAAGCCAATTGTCCATCCTTTGCTTATCAACAAAAGGTTTCATTGCCTTGAATCCAAGCATTGTCTCCTTAAGGGCAAAATCAAGATGATTGGGGGGGACCCGCCTGTAGAAATCATTGCAAAGGGCATCCATCATTGACAGCCAAAGGTCCTTGTATCCGGGAATCCGGCCGCTTGAAAGAAGGGCAGCGATTCCGCAGGCTATCCTTGAATATGCATGGATGTCATCGACCATTCCTCCGGGTTCTGGAAGTCTTTCTTCAAGTGTGTCCCTGTCATATGCCATTACACAGGTCTCAATGACATCAAGGTAATCTTCCCTTGTCATGCCTGTCGGTTTGAAGTCACCGGGCTTTTCAATTGAATCTATGTATCTGAAATAATCCATTGTTACTCCCTGGTCATCATTCCTGCTTTTTCTGCCGATATCTCATACCCAAGAGGTCTTCCATTGATGAAATTGTCAATATCAAAAACCATGGCCTCGGCATATTCAGTGACAACACTTGATCCTGCAAGATGAGGCATGCATATGACATTGGGCAGTGTTCTGAGCCTGCTGTCAGGGGAAAGGGGTTCGGTCTGATATACATCAAGGGCCGCGTGTATGCGTCCGGTCTCAAGTACCTCCGTAAGATATTCTTCATCAACAATGCTTCCCCTTGCTGTATTGATGAACAATGTACCGTCCTTCATCATGTCAATCCTTGCCTTGTTGAACATATAGTCTGTTCCGGGGTTCTTCGAGGCATGAAGCGAAACAATGTCGGCTGAAGCGATTGCTCCGTCCAGGTCATCGGTGAATTCAACACAAGGGTAATCCGCCTTGGTTTCTTCACTAAGATACGGGTCGTAGACAAAAACCCTTGTTTCAAAAGGCACAAGCAGGTCATATAAGAATCTGCCGATGTCCCCGAATCCGACAAGGAGTATTTTCTTCCCGAACAGGGACTTCATGTCACCATATTCAGAGGGACCCTGCTTCCAGCCGCCGTTTCTTGTTATTTCAGTATACTTTGCGATCTTTAACCCCAGTGCAAGAATATATCCGAGGGTTCCTTCGGCAACCGCCTTTGCCATGACCTTGTTGGCACCGGCAACCTTGATACCCCTGTCATACACTTCGGGTACTACAATGTTATATACACTTCCGGCACAATGGGCTACGAGTTTCAGACTGCCGGCACTTTCAAGGACTTTTGTGGTTATCTTTGGTGACCCCCAGTGTGTGATACAGATATCCATACCCTGAATATTAAGCGCCAGCTCATCCTCAGTCCATGGTCTGTCAAGGGTATTCTGATACAGGGTCCCCATGGCTGAAAGGCTTTCCATTATATAAGGAGGAAAATATTTGTCCTTCAGGAATCCGTTGTGTACAGAAAGCAGTATGTTCATTGTCAGTCCTCCCAGGCCTTCTCGTTTTCGTAGTATTTTTCCTTGTTCTTGGCTATCATGGTTCCGATTCCCTTGCCGGTGAATATCTCGAGGAGTATGCAGTGGGGAATCCTGCCGTCAATTATGTGGGTCCTTCCTACGCCTTTTTCTATTGCATTCACACATCCGAGGACCTTGGGGATCATACCGCCTTCTATGACGCCTTTGTCAATCAGGGCATGAACCTCATCGATTGAAAGGGCATGAAGTATATCCTTTGCATCCTTGCTCATCTTTACTCCCTCTATGTCCGTGAGCAATATAAGTTTTTCAGCCTTCAGGGCACTGGCAACCTCACCGGCAACGGTATCTGCATTGATATTATATACCTTTCCGTCGTCATCTATTCCAATTGGTGCTATGACCGGAATATACTCTCCTTGAGTGAGTCTGCTGAGGGATTCCGCATCAATGCCTGTAATTTCCCCAACGAAACCAATATCCGTTCTTTCGCCGTTTATTACAGGGTAATGCTGCCTGCATTTGATCATTCCTGCATCGATTCCGGACAACCCAATGGCCTTGCCTCCCTTTTTTCCTATCCTTGAAACTATGTCCTTGTTTGTCTTTCCAATCAGAACCATCTGGACGGTTTCCATTGTTTTTTCGTCAGTGACCCTGAGACCGTTTACAAAACGTGATTCAATTCCCGATCCGGCAAGCGCTTCATTTATATCGGGTCCGCCTCCATGGACCACAATCGGGTTCATCCCGATGTATTTCAGCAGGGTGATGTCTTCCATGACGGAATCCTTCAGTGCTTCATTTATCATGGCATTGCCGCCGTACTTTACAACAACGGTTTTCCCGTAGAGTTTCTGTATATAGGGAAGTGCCTCTATCAGGATTTCTGCCTTCTTGATTATCTTTTCCATTCTTTTGCTCCTATATATATAATCCGGCACCTGCAATGCCTGCCTTTTCATCGAAACCATACATTATATTAAGGTTCTGTACAGCCTGCGAGGATGCTCCCTTGCCCAGATTGTCTATGGCTGAAACAATTATCACCCTTCCAAGTCTTTCGTCATATATCGGTGCAATGTCTGCAAAGTTCGTACCTGCAACAGCCTTGACAGATGGAATGTCACCGGCTTCCCTTATTCTGACGAAGTATTCACCGGCATAATACTCTTTATATAATTGAATCAATTCACCGGCTGAGCTCTTTGCCAAAAGGGACGCATAGATTGTAGCGACCATGCCTCTTTTAAAAGGAGCAAGATGAGGAGTGAAACCTACTGCGATGGTTTTACCGGATAATATGGAAAGCTGTTCTTCTATTTCCGTCGTGTGCCTGTGGCCCGTTACCTTATATGGTGCGAAGTTTCCGTCGATTTCACAGTACTGGTATGGAAGGTCAGCCTTTCTTCCGGCTCCGGATACTCCCGATACTGCATTTATTATTATTGTAGCCGGGTCAATCATGCCCTTTGAAACCAATGGCGCAAGTCCCAGTATTGAACATGTGGGATAACATCCGGGATTGGCTGTTACAAGTGCATCCTTGATTTTTGCCCTGTTGAGTTCAGGAAGCCCGTAAACTGCTTTATCCAGAAGTTCCGGGTATTCATGCACAACCCCATAGGTCTTTTCATAGGTTGATGCATCTGAATAGCGGAAGTCTGCACTTAAGTCCACTACTTTCTTTCCTGCCCCGGTAAGTACGGCAACTGCCTTCTGACTGGCTGCATGAGGGAGGGCGCATATGAAACAGTCGGCTTTTTCGGATATTTCAAGGGGTTCGGATGATTCACATACAAGATCACAGACTCCCTTCATATTTGTATATATATCTGAAAAGATACTGCCCTCGAATGACTTTGAGGCAACCGCAGTTACTTCAAAACCGGGATGACCTGAGAGTATCCTGACTGCTTCGGCTCCTGCATATCCTGTTGCACCCAATATTCCGACCTTAACCATAACCGCCTCCTTGTGTATTATATCAAAGGGAGAATGCCATTTCATTCTCAATTTTTAATAATTATACATATAAGTGCATAAAAATGCAATTATTAATGCATCAATTTGCAAACAAATGAAAGGGATATTTTCGTTTATGCAAATCACACAAATAGTATATATGTTTTTTGTAATAATCATCACTTAAAAGAAACAGGCAAAGGTGTTAGAATTAAGTGGAAGTTTTATAGAAAAACGGGAGGAATTATAATGGCAAAAGTTGTATTGAGAAACGTATACAAGAAATACGCACCTTCTCGTGGCGGCGTTACAGCTGTTTCAGATTTTAATCTTTCAATTGAAGACAAGGAATTCCTGGTTCTGCTTGGTCCATCAGGCTGCGGAAAGACAACAACACTGAGAATGGTTGCAGGTCTTGAAGATATTACAGCCGGTGAAGTTTACATTGGAGACAAACTTGTAAATGATGTTCAGCCAAAGGACAGGGATATAGCAATGGTTTTCCAGAACTACGCACTTTATCCCCATATGTCAGTATTCGACAATATGGCCTTCGGTCTTAAGCTCAGAAGAACCCCGAAGGATGAAATAAAGAGAAGAGTTCATGAAGCAGCAAGAATCCTGGAAATTGAACATCTCCTCGACAGAAAACCAAAGGCTCTGTCCGGTGGACAGCAGCAGAGGGTAGCCCTTGGCCGTGCAATAGTTCGTGAACCAAAGGTATTCCTCATGGACGAACCTCTTTCAAACCTTGATGCAAAATTGAGGGGCCAGATGAGGGTTGAGCTTACAAAGCTCCATCAGAGACTGAAGACCACCATAATCTTTGTTACACATGACCAGGTTGAAGCAATGACCATGGGAACCCGTATCGTTTGTATGAAGCTTGGTTTCATCCAGCAGGTTGACAGCCCGCAGGCTATGTATGAAAACCCGGCCAACATGTATGTTGCAGGTTTCATAGGAACACCTCAGATGAACTTCGTCGATGGAAAGATAGTTGAAGAAGGCAAGGATGCTTACATTCAGATAGGTAATTCAAGGATCAAGATGCCCGAAAGCAGATCCAAGAAAATCGTCGGCCAGGGTTACAATGGCAAGGATGTAGTAATCGGACTCAGACCGGAACATCTCCATGATGAGCAGATGTACCTGGATTCAATGCCTGAAGCAATCGTTGATGCAAACGTAGAAGTCACCGAGTTGCTCGGACCTGAAGCACTTGTATACTGTACAATAGAAGGAACAAACATGATTGCAAGGGTTAAACCCAGAACCAAGGCAAGACCCGGCGATGTAATCAAGATTGCCATCGATACAGCAAGGCTCCACATATTCGACAAGGATACAGAAAACGTAATGTTTGCTGACTAGTTGAGACATTCAGACCGCCGGTGAAAGCCGGCGGTTTTTTCATGCGGAATTATTCTTTCTCCCTGAAATTTGTTTTGAAAAAATTGTGACCTGTGGTATCATGTATCTGATAATTTTACGGAGGTGTGCTTTGTTTGGCACCTTGAAAAGAAAGCTTCTGCTTTCCATGGATGATTACTTCGGAATAGCCGACGGTAACGGTCGGATAGTAATCTGTTCCGATGAATCCGCGGAGGGCGATTATTTAAAGGATATAGATAAAATTGATATCAGGACGGATGAAATAGAGGCCGGTAAAGATCTTTTTTATCTTTCTGTGCGTATACCCGGAAAACTGGACCATATTGCATTTGTAAGCAGCGAAAAGGAAGAAAACAAAAAGCTTCTCAGGCTGGTTGTTCTTTTTGTGGAATCCTTCTTCAACAATCTGGTAGAAGGCGGGGATTATGATGATTTCTGCCGGAAGGTCCTGCAAGGAGAACTGGGACACGAGGAACTGCGCAAGGGAATGGAGCTGTACAGGATAAGGGACAAGGCAAGGAGAGCCGTTCTGGTTCTTCATCACACCGAAGCAGAATATTCTGTTGCAGACATGATATCGAATATAATCCCGGACGATGAGCATATCATCGTTGAACTGAACAATGGAAGGATAGCCTGCATCATTTTACTGAAGGATGAAGAAGGGATACCGTACCTCAACAAAATCTGCAGGTCAATTGTTGCAACGATTGAAGAGGAACTGATGGTTTCCGTCCAGGGTGGAATCGGCAACATCGTCGAAACCTTCGCAGGCACAGCTGTTTCATGTGCCAATGCGGAACTTGCACTTTCGGTTGGTGATATATTCGAATATGAGAACAATGTATCAGATTACAACACCCTTGGCATCGGGAAACTGATATATACATCTGACAAAAAAGTCCTCGAGGATTTTCTGACTGAAAGTGTCAGCAGAAAGACATTTGAACTCCTTGACGATGAGATAATAAAGACAGTCCAGAGTTTCTTCAAGAACAACCTGAATATCAGTGAGACTGCCAGGCAGATGTATCTGCACAGGAACACTCTTGTATACAGGATAGAGAAGGTTATGAAAATCACAGGATTGGACCTCAGGAACTTCGATGATGCTGTATCATTCAAGGCTGCATATATGGTAAAATGCTATATAGATAAACTCAACCAGGAACGGTGACGGTGAACACAAATGATAAATTTCAGTAATGTAACCATGGTATACAGGAGCGGGTGCGAGGCTCTGAAGAATGTTGACCTTGAGATAGCCCGGGGCGAGTTTGCCTTTGTAATAGGACCCAGTGGTTCAGGCAAATCGACCATGATAAAGCTGATCATGAAGGAAGAAGAACCTACAGGCGGCGAACTGTTCGTAAACGGTCAGGATGTCAGAGATATCCACAGATATGATATTCCATATTTCAGAAGGAAGATTGGAGTAGTCTTCCAGGATTTCAAATTATTAAAGAATAAAACAGCATACCAGAACGTGGCTTTTGCCCTCAGGATGACAAACACGAAGCCAAGACAGATAAGGAAGATGGTTCCGCAGCTTTTGTCTGTAGTCGGTCTTCTTGGAAAATCCAATGAATATCCAACGGAAATGTCCGGCGGAGAGCAGCAGAGGGTTGCCCTTGCAAGGGCAATTGCGCACAATCCGGATTTGCTTATTGCAGACGAGCCCACGGGAAACCTGGACCCGGACACAAGCCTTGAAATCATGAACCTTATTTATAAGATAAACCAGATGGGGACCACGGTCCTTGTTGCCACACATGATAAAACCATAGTTGATGCCTTCAGACGACGCGTAATAGTTCTGCATGAGGGAAGAATTGTCAGGGATGTCCCGGAAGGGCGCTACGGGGTATGAAATGCATATTATAGGTGAAGTAATAACCAATTTATTCAAGAACAGGGTGCTTACCCTGACCAGCATATTCTCCATTGTGGTGATGTTGATCCTTGTGGGTGTGTTCGGCGTTTTCCTTCTGACTCTTTCATATAATTCGGAGTATATGGATGATATGCTTGAGATACGGATTTTCATTGACCCTGAAGCTGATGACTACAGGGTGTCTGCAGTCGAGGAAGCATTGCTGGATGACGGAAGAATCGAGTATATAGCTTATATATCCAAGGAACAGGCATTTGAGAATGTCAAGGAACTTTATCCCGAGGAAATACTTGAAGGTCTGGGTTCTGATTTCCTGCCTGCTTCATTTACCGTTAGGCTGAGGGAAGATACCGATGCGGGAAACTTCGTGGCTTTTGCAGAAAATCTCAATGACGTGTACAGGGTGGATTACCACAGCAGGTCATTTGATTTCGCATCCAACCTTTCAAACTGGGTCAATATAGTTGCAGGTTCCCTTTCCATACTTCTTGGATTGCTTTCACTGTTTCTTGTATCCAATACGATTAAACTCACCATGGCGGGAAGGTCAGATGAAGTTATAATAATGAAGTTCATCGGAGCGACTGAAAGCAGGATAAAGATGCCCTTCATCATGGAGGGAATCACCATTGGATTCATCGGAGCCTTGATTGCTTCGCTTATCATGAGTTATGGTTACAACAGGTTCTTCAACTGGTTCGGAACGGAAGGGTCCGGTGAAATTTTCCTTTCGGGGCTCAGATTGGTTCCGGTGAAGGAATCCGTGCTTATGATTTACCTTGTTTTCTTTGGTATAAGCATAGTCCTTGGCATTCTGGCAAGCCAGATGGCCATACGCAGACACCTGAAGGTGTAGGAGATTTGAAATGAAGAAGATACTATTGTTATTACTGGCCTTTACAATCGTTTTTTCAGCATCGGCGGCAGCCGAGAATATCTATGACCTTCAACAGGACAAGGATTTTGTTGACCGCGAACTTGAGCAGATCATAGTGGAAAGAATGGAGCAGCAGAAGACAAAGGAATACTATGACTTCGTACAGAAGAAGATGGATAATGCAGTATTTGAACAGGAGGAAAAACTCCTTGAACTGCAGGGTACAGTTGAGGAACTTGGGAAAGTCATTGAAGAACTGACCCAGACAATTGCAGAGACTGAACTTGAATACAATGAAAAACTCAGGCTTCTGAGGCAGAGGATAGTGGACGGCTATATAGATTCAAGTACAAATATGCTCACCCTTCTTGCCGATTCCGAAAGCATGGCGGAGTTTTATGAGAAAATTGAAATAAGGAAATATATTACAAGATATGACCAGCAGCTCATCGAAGACCTTGAAGATCTCAGCATTGACCTGTATGACAAAAGGCAGATGTCCGATGACCTGAAGCTGAATTATGAAGTTGCCATACGGATGTCACAGGATGCCATTGAAAACATGGGAATCATCAGGGAGAATGCTGAGAAAACTTCAAACATGAGTGCAGAGACCATAGCATATCTTTCACAGAGGGAGGACGACCTCCTTGAGGAGTCAGACAGGCTGCTTGAAGAAATAAGGGAAATGCAGCAGAAGATGCAGTATGTGGGCGGTGAGTTCATATGGCCGGTGCCTGCAAACAGGGACAAGCTTGACCCGGGTGATCATTTCGGAATGAGATTCCACCCCATCTTCCATGAGTGGAGGATGCATACCGGCATAGACATAGGGGCTCCTACCGGTGCCAATATTCTGGCATCCAACTCAGGTACTGTACTTATAACAGCCTTTACAACGGGTTACGGCAACAAGATTGTAATAGACCATGGCGGAGGATATGTCACCCTCTATGCCCATTGTTCAAAGATACTTGTCAAGGAAGGACAGGCTGTCAAGCAGGGGGATGTAATTGGTCTTGTGGGAAGCACAGGCTGGTCAACGGGACCGCACCTCCATTTTGAGATAATGTTTGAAGGCGAACGCATAAATCCCCTTGAAAAGGTCAATCAAAACAACTGACCCTGATTTGAATCACGTCCATCGTGGTAATATATAAATAAAAAAAGCAGGAGTTCGGATTTGAAAACGAAATATGCAGTTCTGGCAATATTGGCCGCAGTTGTACTGACGGCCTCTGTTTCAATAGTGGGAACACTTACCATTTCAACAATCCTTGGAAACAGGGATGATGTATATTACATCACATTTGACAAAGACGAGGTTGACAAGGCAAGTGTACAGAAATTCGAGGAGGTCCGTGACCTTCTCCATGAAAAGTACATTGAGGAATTCACTGATGATGTTCTTCTTGAGGGAATGACCGCCGGCATGGCGGCGGCCCTTGGAGACCCTTATACAATGTATGTTGACAAGGATACCATGGATTCCATGAACATTGACTCAGAAGGTCAGTATTCGGGGATAGGGGTAACCATATCAACTGCGAACACGGGGGTCGGAATAATGGTCCTTGATGTCAATGAACTCGGCCCGGCATATGAAGCCGGCATGCTTCCCGGGGACAGGATAATAAGGGTCAACGACATCGATGTCATGTTCGAGGAGGACCTGAGCTATGTAGCCAATGTGGTCAGGGGCGAGGTCGGAACTGATGTTGAAATAGAAGTGATAAGGGAAGATACTCCGAGAAACCCTGTATTTACCATAACAAGAAGAGTGGTCAACAGCATTGATGTCGAAGGTGAGCTGCTCGAAGGCAATACAGGATATATCAAGATCAAATCATTTACACAGGATTCACCGGATGAATTCATTGAAGTCTACAATAATCTGGCAAACCAGGGAATGGACAGCCTCATAATCGACCTGAGGGACAATCCCGGTGGAAGCCTTTATGCAGTGGTATATATTGCCGATCTCATTATGTATGATGGAATAATCACCTATACCATAGACAAGGCGGGTGCCAGGGAGGATTATGAAGCTGGTGGAAGCGGTGTAAATCTTCCCATTGCGGTACTGGTCAATGAATACAGTGCCAGTGCAAGTGAGATGCTTTCAGGAGCACTGAGGGACAATGGACTTGCCAAGATAATTGGAACAACTACCTTCGGCAAAGGGTTGGTGCAGGGTGTTTATGACCTTGATGACGGCTCAGGACTAAGGGTTACAATCGCAAAATATTATACACCCGCAGGTATATCCATCCAGGATGTTGGCGTTGTTCCCGACTATGAACTTGAGCCCATGGAGGAATACCTCAACAAACCGGTAAGTTCAATACCATTCGAGGATGACATACAGCTTCACAAGGCCCTTGAAGTTCTTGGAGCAAGATGACATGTACAATGAAACCGCAGAAATCTATGACAAGCTGACATCAGGTATAGATTATGCAGCCTATGCCGGATATTTCATGGACTTGTTCGGTCTTTACGGCAATGGACAAATCCATTCGGTACTTGAGACAGGTTGCGGATCAGGGAATCTGACAAGGATTCTTGCAGCCGCCGGATATGATATGACGGGAGCTGACGCTTCCACCGCGATGCTGTCCGAGGCATATACCAAGGAGAGTCCCGGCATCCTATGGATAAATCAGGATGTTCTTGACCTTGATTTGTTTGGAACCTATGATGCTGTCATGAGTTTCCTTGACCTGCCGAATCATCTGACTGATAAGGGTTCTCTGGCAAAGTATTTCGGTCTTGTCTGCAATTATCTGAATCCCGGAGGCTTGTTTGTGTTTGACATCAATTCGGAGTATAAGTTCAGCCATGTGCTCTCCGACAATGTCTTCTACTATGATGATGATGACTATTCGTGCATATGGCAGAACCATTATGACGAAAAAAGCCGGATCTGTTCGATGGACATAACCTTGTTCAAAAGGGAGGGCAGTCTTTTCAGAAGAAGTGATGCAAGGAACTTTGAAAGGGCCTACTCCATGGATGAAATCAAGGCTGCAGTTGAAAAGGCGGGTATGTCAGTCATTGATGCACTTGGAGACATGAGCAGGGAAGCTCCCGGTGAAAGGGAAGAAAGAATATTCTTTGTTTGCAGGAAGGAACAGGATGAGTGACAGGATTATAAGGGCATCAGCCTATGAAGATACAGTCAGGGCATTTGCAGTTGACATAAGGAATACACTGGACGATGCGATAGGTTTCCATGATTTGAATCCTCTTTCGGCGACTGCGCTTGGGAGAGCACTTGCAGGTGCTGCGATGATAAGCGAAATGGGAAAGTCCGATGAAGCGGTGATAACAATCAAGATAAAGGGAAAGGGTCCGATGGGCGGACTGGTTGCAGTGGCTTCAAGGAATGGTACGCTGAAAGGTTATGTGGTCAACAACAACTATGAAGATTATGGTGATGACGCGCAGCTTGGTGTAGGACCACTTATAGGAGAAGGAACCCTTACTATTGTAAGGGACCTTGGACTCAAGGAGCCTTATTCAGGTACCATACCCCTTCAAAGCGGAGAAATAGGGGATGACCTGGCATATTATTTTACATACTCTGAGCAAGTACCTTCCCTTGTGGCGCTGGGTGTCAAACTGAACCCTGATGCAACCACAAGGATTGCTGCGGGCCTGATCGTTCAGCTGATGCCGGGAGCCCGTGATGAGGTCATATCCGAAATCGAGGGCAGGTTGTTTGAGGCAGGCTCTGCTTCAGCCATATTCGAGAAAACCGGAAGCCCGGAGGGTATGCTTGAATATTTACTCGGTAACGGAGGTCTTTCCATCACATCATCCAGGGAGACAGAATACAAATGCGGTTGTTCCAGGGAAGGGATGATAAGAGGTGTGCTGAGCCTTGGCAGGGATGAATTGAATGAAATAATAAATGAGCAGGAAGTCGTTGAGGCCGTATGTCATTTCTGTGAAACCAAATATAGGTTCCGGAGTTCCGAGATAAAAAAGCTTATTACGAATTGAATTTAGAATAAATTTCTGTTGACTTTTAAATATTATTTTTATATACTTTTTTTTGCCGTTTTCAGGCGACGGGGGCGCATAGCTCAGCTGGGAGAGCACCTGCCTTACAAGCAGGGGGTCATAGGTTCGAGCCCTATTGCGCCCACCAAAACAAGTGGCCCGGTAG
>Ga0116164_10001064_pt1 | contig 21381 bp, 25 predicted proteins | sample AD_UKC109_MetaG_FD_89888 | JGI IMG/M metagenome (GOLD analysis project Ga0116164, IMG submission 89888) | Active sludge microbial communities of municipal wastewater-treating anaerobic digesters from Hong Kong - AD_UKC109_MetaG | ecosystem: Engineered > Bioreactor > Anaerobic > Digestate... | reverse complement strand
GCTAGATCAAGAAAAACAATTAAAAGAAGAATTGTTTAACTTAAGATTCCAATTAGCTACAGGTCAACTAGAAAACACTGCACGTATCCAAGAAGTACGTAAATCGATTGCACGCATCAAAACAGTTTTGCGTGAACAAGCTAAGTAATAGTGGAAGGAGGCCATTTAGCGTATGACTGAAGAAAGAAATCAACGCAAAGTTTATCAAGGTCGCGTGGTATCCGACAAAATGGATAAAACAATTACAGTAGTAGTTGAAACTAAGAAAAACCACCCTATCTACGGTAAACGCATGAAATATTCTAAGAAATACAAAGCACACGATGAAAACAACGAAGCAAAAGTTGGCGATATCGTGAAAGTTATGGAAACTCGTCCATTATCAGCTACGAAACGTTTCCGTCTAGTAGAGATTGTTGAAAAGGCAGTGATTATTTAATCACACGAGATTTTCCTATATAGATTGAATTTCCAAAATCTGAAAGGAGGATACACATCGTGATCCAACAAGAAAGTCGTTTAAGAGTCGCTGACAACTCAGGCGCACGCGAAATTCTAACGATCAAAGTCCTTGGTGGCTCAGGTCGTAAAACTGCCAATATCGGTGACGTAATTGTTGCTACGGTTAAACAAGCAACGCCAGGTGGAGTTGTTAAAAAAGGTGACGTAGTTAAAGCAGTTATTGTTCGTACGAAATCAGGCGCTCGTCGTGCAGACGGTTCTTACATTAAATTTGATGAAAATGCTGCGGTTATTATCCGTGACGATAAGAGCCCACGTGGAACTCGTATCTTCGGTCCAGTTGCTCGTGAACTACGCGAAGGCAACTTCATGAAGATCGTTTCCCTAGCACCAGAAGTATTATAATTGTTATCCATTATCAAAGGAGGTGCGAAACAGTAATGTTTGTTAAAAAAGGCGATAAAGTTAAAGTTATCACTGGTAAAGACAAAAACAAAGAAGGTATTGTATTAGAAGCTTTACCTAAAAAAGATAAAGTCGTTGTTGAAGGTGTTAACATCATGAAAAAACACCAAAAACCTTCTCAAGCTGCTCCTCAAGGCGGAATCGTTGAAGTTGAAGCGCCAATTCATGTTTCTAACGTGATGGTGATTGATCCATCTAACGGTGAAGCTACACGTGTTAGCTACAAAGAAGTTGACGGCAAAAAAGTCCGCGTTTCTAAGAAAACCGGAGAAGTTATCGATAAATAATCAAATTAAGGAAGGAGGGGCTTACTGAATGAACCGCCTTAAAGAAAAGTATACAAAAGAAGTTGTTCCATCATTAATGGAAAAATTTGAATATAGTTCTGTAATGCAAGCACCAAAAGTTGACAAAATTGTTATCAACATGGGTGTGGGTGATGCAGTATCTAACGCTAAAAACTTAGATAAAGCTGTTGAAGAATTAGCATTAATCTCTGGTCAAAAACCATTGATTACTAAAGCTAAAAAATCAATCGCTGGCTTCCGCTTACGTGAAGGAATGCCAATCGGTTGTAAAGTTACTCTACGTGGAGAAAGAATGTACGAATTTTTAGATAAATTAGTATCAGTTTCATTACCACGTGTACGTGACTTCCATGGTGTAAGTAAAAAAGCGTTCGACGGACGTGGTAACTATACATTAGGTATCAAAGAACAATTAATCTTCCCAGAAGTTGATTACGATTTGGTAGACAAAGTACGTGGGATGGATATCGTTATTGTAACTACTGCCAACACAGATGAAGAATCTCGTGAATTGTTAACGCAATTAGGCATGCCATTCCAAAAATAAAAAAAGGAGGCGAACTACGTGGCTAAAAAATCAATGATTGCTAAAAATAAACGCCCAGCAAAACACTCAACACAAGAATACACACGTTGCGAACGTTGCGGACGTCCACATTCAGTTTATCGTAAATTTAAACTTTGCCGTATTTGCTTCCGCGAACTTGCCTATAAAGGTCAAATTCCCGGCGTGAAGAAAGCTAGCTGGTAAACAAGTAAACTCGCATAAAGGAGGTAAATCATCTAATGGTCATGACAGATCCAATTGCAGATTTTCTAACTCGCATCCGTAATGCCAATATGGTAAAACACGATGTATTAGAAGTGCCTGCTTCAAAAATCAAACGTGACATCGCTGAAATCTTGAAAAAAGAAGGTTTCATCCGTGATGTTGAATATATCGAAGATGACAAACAAGGCGTGATCCGTGTTTTCCTAAAATATGGAAAAAATGGTGAACGTGTTATCACTAACTTGAAACGTATTTCTAAACCAGGTCTACGTGCTTATGTTAAAGCTGACGAAGTACCAAGAGTATTAAACGGTTTAGGTATTGCAATCATCTCAACTTCTGAAGGTGTTATCACTGATAAAGAAGCTCGAGTTAAAAATGTTGGCGGCGAAGTTGTCGCTTATGTATGGTAATTTAAAATAATACACAAGGAGGTGTCTCTACGTGAGTCGTATCGGTAATAAAGTAGTCGTTCTTCCTGCTGGTGTTGAAGTCAAGCAAGAAGGAAATGACATTACAGTTAAAGGACCTAAAGGTGAATTAACTCGTACTTTTTCTTCAGATATTAAAATGAATATCGAAGGAAACGAAGTAACTTTCACTCGTCCAAATGACAGCAAAGAAATGAAAACAATCCACGGAACAACTCGTGCAAACTTCAATAACATGGTTGTTGGCGTAAGCGAAGGTTTCAAAAAAGGATTGGAACTTATCGGGGTTGGGTACCGTGCTCAATTACAAGGTTCAAAACTTGTATTGAACGTTGGTTATTCAAATCCAGTAGAAATGAACGCACCAGCTGGAGTTACAGTTGAAGTTCCTTCTAATACTTCTATCGTTGTATCAGGAACAAGCAAAGAAATGGTTGGCGAATTTGCAGCTAACATTCGTGGCGTTCGTCCTCCAGAACCTTATAAAGGCAAAGGTATTCGCTATGTTGGTGAATTTGTACGCCGTAAAGAAGGTAAAACTGGTAAATAATCGTAAACAGGGTTTACGATTCGCAGCTTAGGCTAGCAAAAATAAAGAGGTGACAATTGTGATTACAAAACCAGATAAAAATAAAACACGTCAAAAAAGACATAAACGTGTACGTAACAAAATCTCTGGTACTGCTGAGTGCCCACGCTTGAACGTTTTCCGTTCTAACAAAAACATCTACGCGCAAGTAATTGATGACGTAGCGGGTGTGACGCTAGCAAGTGCCTCTGCCTTGGATAAAGAAATTTCAGGTGGAACAAAAGTTGAACAAGCACAAGCTGTTGGTAAATTAGTAGCAGAACGTGCAGCAGCAAAAGGTATTAAAGAAGTAGTCTTTGACCGTGGTGGATACCTTTACCATGGCCGTGTAGCAGCTTTAGCTGAAGCAGCTCGCGAAAATGGACTAGAATTTTAGAAGAAGGAGGAACACCATTCATGGTTTATATTGATCCAAAACACTTGGAATTAGAAGACCGCGTTGTTGCGATTAACCGCGTAACAAAAGTTGTTAAAGGTGGACGTCGTTTACGTTTCGCAGCTTTAGTTGTTGTCGGTGACAAAAACGGACACGTAGGATTTGGTACTGGTAAAGCTCAAGAAGTTCCAGAAGCAATCCGTAAAGCAGTTGAAGACGCTAAGAAAAACTTAATTGAAGTACCAATGGTTGGTTCTTCAATCCCACACGAAGTTATCGGTGTATTCGGTGGCGGACGTATCTTAATGAAACCTGCTGTAGAAGGTTCTGGGGTAGCCGCTGGTGGACCTGTTCGTGCCGTATTGGAGTTAGCTGGGGTAGCTGATATCACATCTAAATCTCTAGGCTCAAACACTCCTATCAATGTTGTTCGCGCAACTGTTGAAGGATTAAAACAATTAAAACGCGCTGAAGAAGTGGCAGCACTTCGCGGTAAATCAGTTGAAGAATTAATCGGTTAAGGAGGACAAAAATAATGGCTGAATTAAAAATTACTTTAAAACGCAGTGTTATCGGACGTCCTCAAAACCAACGCGATACTGTTAAAGCGTTAGGTCTAGGTAAAGTGAACAGTACTGTTGTTAAACCTGCTAATGATGCAATCAAAGGTATGGTTAACACTGTAGCTCACTTAGTGGACGTAGAAGAAATTTAAGTATCAATTTGATAGATTTACTTTGATTAAGGAGGTGCCAAACCATGAAACTTCATGAATTAAAATCTGCAGAAGGATCACGTCACGTGCGTAACCGTGTAGGTCGTGGTACATCATCTGGTAATGGTAAAACAGCTGGACGTGGACAAAAAGGTCAAAAAGCTCGTTCAGGTGGTGGAGTTCGTCTAGGTTTTGAGGGGGGACAAACACCATTGTTCCGTCGCTTACCAAAACGCGGATTCACTAATGTTAACCGTAAAGAATATGCAGTAATTAACCTTGACCTTCTAAATCGCTTTGAAGACGGAACTGAAGTAACTCCTGTAACTTTAGTTGAAGCTGGATTAGTTAAAAACGAAAAAGCTGGAATCAAAGTGTTAGGAAACGGTGAATTAACTAAGAAATTAACTGTGAAAGCAGCTAAATTCTCTAAAGCAGCTGAAGAAGCAATCGTTGCTGCTGGTGGATCAATCGAGGTGATCTAATGTTAAAACTTTTAAAGGATGCTTTTAAAGTAAAGAATATTAGATCAAGAATTTTATTCACTATTATGATTTTATTCGTCTTTCGTCTAGGTACACATATTACTGTGCCCGGCGTAGATGTTACTAAGTTGCAAGCTATCTCTAGCTTACCTTTCTTGAATATGCTTGATTTGGTAAGTGGTAGTGCCATGCAACGTTTCTCTATTTTTTCCATGGGGGTTTCGCCATATATCACTGCGTCAATTATTGTTCAATTGATGCAAATGGATATTGTACCGAAATTTGTTGAATGGTCAAAACAAGGGGAAGTGGGTCGTAAGAAATTGAATCAAGCAACACGCTATTTGACATTAGTCTTAGGATTTTTACAATCGATGGCGTTAACTGCAGGATTTCAAATGTGGACTCAGTTCGGATTTTTGCCAACTGCCAATGCAGCAACGTATGTGCTAATTGGTATCATTTTAACTACAGGGACAATGTTTGTCACTTGGTTAGGAGAGCAAATTACGGACAAAGGAATTGGTAATGGTGTATCAATGATTATCTTTGCAGGTATCATTTCACGTTTACCAGTTGATATTAAAGGGTTAATTGAAGACTACTTTATTAATATTGATTCGTCTGATTTATGGAAATCCATCATATTTATGGTGATTCTAGTGATTGCAGTCTTGGCAATTGTTACCTTTGTGACATATTTCCAACAAGCAGAACGTAAAATCCCGATTCAATATACCAAACGAGTAGCTGGCGCACCAACAAGCAGTTACCTTCCGCTGAAAGTAAATGCTGCTGGGGTTATTCCAGTTATCTTTGCTAGCTCTTTTATCACAACACCAAATGCTATCTTACAAGCATTCGGTTCATTCCAAGGTGAGGCTTGGTTTGATGTAGTCCAAACGGTTTTTAATTATAATACTGTCCCTGGGGCAATTTTATATACAACATTAATCGTTGGATTCACGTTCTTCTATGCCTTTGTTCAGGTGAATCCGGAAAAATTAGCTGAAAACTTGCAAAAACAAGGTAGCTATATTCCAAGTGTTCGTCCAGGTAAAGGAACAGAAGAATATGTCTCAAAACTATTGATGCGTTTAAGTACTGTCGGAGCTCTATTCTTAGGACTCGTTGCATTATTGCCTATTTTGGCACAAATGATTTGGAACTTACCACAATCAATTGGTTTGGGAGGAACAAGTTTGTTAATCGTTATTGGTGTAGCCTTGGAAACTGCGAAACAGCTAGAAGGTCTAATGCTAAAACGTAAATATACTGGTTTCATCAATTAAAGTTTTATGAGGTGTTGAGGATTTCCTCAACACTATTCAGAAACTTACAGGAGGAGTTAAAATGAACCTCATTTTAATGGGACTACCCGGTGCTGGGAAAGGCACTCAAGCAGAACGTATTATTGCTGAGTACAACATTCCGCATATTTCAACGGGCGACATGTTTCGTGCCGCAATGGCCAATGAAACAGCTCTTGGCCTGAAAGCAAAATCATACATGGACAAAGGTGAATTAGTACCTGATGAAGTGACAAACGGAATTGTAAAAGAACGTTTAGCTGAATCAGATACAGACAAAGGTTTCTTATTAGATGGTTTCCCTCGTACATTAGATCAAGCAGAAGCGTTAGATCAAATGTTGAAAGACCTTGGAAAAGAAATTGATGCCGTCATCGAAATTCATGTCCCTGAAGAAATTCTTGTTGATCGTCTAGCAGGACGCTATATTTGCCGTGATTGCGGTGCAACTTATCATAAAGTATTTAACCCTACAAAAGTAGAAGGTACTTGTGATCGTTGTGGCGGACATGACTTCTATCAACGAGAAGATGATAAGCCTGAGACGGTCAAAAATCGTCTAGCTATCAATGTGAAAAGTAGTGAACCAATTTTAGCATATTACAAAGAAAAAGGTTTATTGCAGTCAATTGATGGTAATCGTGAAATCGATGCTGTATTTGCAGATGTAAAAAATATCATCGAGTAACGATCGATTGCCCGCATCCGACTTGCAATTTGGTAACTTTCTCTTGCTAAGTATGATATATTATGCTAAAATGTATCAGTCCGACTTCTAAGAAATTAGAAGTCTGTTTTGAGAATCTAAGGTGGGAACACTGGTTTCCGCCATTTTATCGTGTGAAAATGCGAAACAAGTACAAGGAGGTACTGTGCGTGGCAAAAGAAGATATGATTGAAGTCGAAGGTACAGTCGTCGAAACTTTGCCGAATGCAATGTTTAAAGTCGAATTGGAAAATGGACACCAAGTTCTTGCTACTGTTTCTGGTAAAATTAGAATGCACTACACTCGCATCTTACCTGGAGACAAGGTGACAGTTGAACTATCACCGTACGACTTGAACCGTGGCCGTATTACTTATCGTTTTAAATAATTGTACTCCGTAAAACCACAGGAGGTATTATCATGAAAGTAAGACCATCAGTAAAACCAATGTGTGAACATTGTAAAGTAATTCGTCGTAATGGGCGCGTTATGGTGATTTGCCCAGCAAATCCAAAACATAAACAACGTCAAGGATAATCGGAGGTGTAACAAGATATGGCTCGTATTGCAGGAGTAGATATTCCTCGTGATAAACGTGTAGTCGTTTCTCTTACTTATATCTATGGTATTGGTAACACGACTGCAAAACAAGTTCTAGCAGACGCTGGCGTTTCTGAAGACGTTCGTGTTCGTGATTTAACGAATGAACAAACAGACGCTATCCGTGCGGAAATTGATAAATTAAAAGTTGAAGGTGACTTACGTCGTGAAGTTAACCTAAACATCAAACGTTTGATGGAAATCGGTTCATACCGTGGTATCCGTCATCGCCGTGGATTGCCAGTTCGTGGACAAAACACGAAAAACAATGCACGTACTCGTAAAGGCCCGTCTAAAACAGTAGCAGGCAAGAAAAAATAATTCCTAAGTGAAGGAGGTTAAAACTTCATGGCAGCAAAAAAAGTGAGTCGTAAACGCCGTGTGAAAAAGAATATTGAAGCAGGTATCGCGCATATCCACTCAACATTCAATAATACAATTGTGATGATCACTGATACTCATGGTAACGCGTTAGCATGGTCGTCAGCTGGTGCATTAGGATTCAGAGGAAGCAGAAAATCAACACCTTTTGCAGCTCAAATGGCAGCAGAAACTGCAACAAAAGCAGCAATGGAACACGGATTAAGAACTGTAGAGGTAACTGTTAAAGGTCCTGGTTCAGGACGTGAAGCAGCAATTCGTTCATTACAAGCAGCAGGTTTGGAAGTGACTGCAATTCGTGACGTGACTCCAGTTCCTCATAATGGATGCCGCCCTCCAAAACGCCGTCGTGTTTAATGAGTGCCGCTCATTTTGAGTTTCAATAATTACGTCATTGAACAAGACACTTTTCGTTTTGAAAGGGGTAAGAGATAAGAATGATTGAATTCGAAAAACCAAGAATTGCAAAAATTGATGAAGAGAAAGATTATGGAAAGTTCATCGTTGAACCTCTAGAAAGAGGCTACGGAACTACTCTAGGAAATTCCCTACGTCGCATTTTGTTATCTTCTCTACCAGGTGCAGCAATCACTAATATTCAAATTGATGGAGTATTACACGAGTTCTCAACTGTTAAGGGTGTTCGAGAAGACGTCGCTCAAATCATCTTGAATATCAAAGGTCTTGCATTAAAAATGTACGGTGAAGAAGAAAAGACCCTTGAAATCGATATTACTGGACCAGCTACAGTAACTGCCGGCGATATTATCGTTGATAGTGATGTAGAAATCCTTAATAAAGATATGTACATTTGTACAGTTTCTGAAGGAACAACTTTCCATGCGCGTTTAACTGTTAGACCAGGTCGTGGATATGTTCAAGCAGACGAAAACAAAAAAGAAGATATGCCAATTGGTGTTCTTCCAGTTGATTCAATCTACACACCTGTACGTCGTGTTAACTACCAAGTAGAAAATACTCGTGTTGGTCGTCGTGATGATTTCGACAAATTAACGATGGAAATTTGGACAGATGGTTCAATTGAGCCATTAGATGCAATGAGTTTAGCCGCAAAAATCATGACCGAACATTTAGATATCTTTGTTAACCTAACTGATGAAGCGAAAAACGCTGAAATCATGGTTGAAAAAGAAGAAACTCAAAAAGAGAAAATGTTAGAAATGACTATTGAAGAATTAGACTTATCAGTTCGTTCATATAACTGTCTAAAACGTGCAGGAATTAATACTGTACAAGAATTAACAAATAAATCTGAACCAGAAATGATCAAAGTACGTAATTTAGGCCGTAAATCTCTAGAAGAAGTAAAAGCAAAATTACATGATCTAGGTTTAGGCTTACGTAAAGACGATTAATTTTTACGAAGGAGGGAAACCACGTGAGTTATCGTAAACTAGGACGCACATCTAGCCAACGTAAAGCGATGTTGCGTGATTTAACAACTGATTTAATCATTAACGAACGCATCGTTACGACTGAAGCTCGTGCGAAAGAAGTTCGCTCAACTGCAGAAAAAATGATCACTCTAGGAAAACGCGGTGATTTACATGCACGTCGCCAAGCTGCTGCATTCGTTCGTAATGAAGTAGCAAGTGTACGTGAAGAAAACGAAGAAATCGTTATCGAATCAGCTTTACAAAAGCTATTTAGCGATATCGCTCCTCGTTATGCAGATCGCCAAGGTGGCTACACACGTATCTTGAAGACAGAACCAAGACGCGGAGATGCTGCACCAATGGTTATCCTAGAACTAGTTTAAAATCACACTTAATAAACGGGTCACCGTTTAGCATCACTTTGTAGATGAACTTTAAGAGTGTTATGATGTTGGAGGGAAACCTCCGAGTCTAGCTCGGCGCTACCCCCTGGAAGGAAGATTTTCAGGGGGTATGCACTCATCATAAAGTGTTTTTTTTTATCCTCGATTAACTGTCAAGACACCTTGATGTGATGGAGGATGAAAAAAATCGACATTTTCCATGAAAATCTTTAGAATAATTGAAATCTACCTTGTTTTTTGGTAGTGTTAGTTAGAATCAGATTGAAGCAATAGTGCTCACAAGACACGATTACTCAGTGACTGTACGAAATCGCAATGATGTATGTCATGAAAAACAAACTAAATTTTTTGATAAAAGTTTAATACAAAGGAGTACCTATGAAACCTATTATTGAATTAAATAATCTTACATTCAAATATCAACGAACGGATGCTCGTCCGGCTTTAGAAGATGTTTCGCTATCGATTAACCAAGGCGAATGGGTGGCAATTATTGGTCACAATGGTTCGGGCAAATCTACCCTAGCAAAAACAATTAATGGCTTATTACTTCCTGAAAGTGGTTCAGTGAAAGTTGGATTAAAAGAATTAAATGAAGAAAATATTTGGTCTGTCCGTAAAATGGTAGGGATGGTGTTTCAAAATCCTGATAACCAATTTGTGGGTGCCACGGTTGAAGATGATGTGGCGTTTGGAATGGAAAATCAGGGCGTACCACGTGATGAAATGATTGAACGTGTAAAAAACGCACTTGAACAAGTGCGCATGTCTGAGTTTGCAACTAAGGAACCTGTTCGTTTATCTGGTGGCCAAAAACAACGAGTAGCGATTGCTGGCGTAGTAGCTTTACGTCCAGATATTATTATTTTGGATGAAGCTACCAGTATGTTAGATCCAGAAGGCCGTGAAGAAGTTATTGCGACCATTAAAAAGATTAAGGAAGAAAATAATTTGACCGTTCTTTCTATTACACATGATATTGACGAGGCGGCAAATGCAAATCGTGTTTTAGTGATGCGTCAAGGACAATTAGTTGATGAAGGGACACCACAAAAGATTTTTTCTGCTGGACCAAAATTAGTTGAGATGGGATTGGATTTACCTTTCCCAGAAAAATTAAAACAATCATTAAAACAACGTGGTGTCGATGTGCCACAAAATTATTTGACTGAAGAAGGGATGGTGGATTGGTTATGGACATCCATTTTGAAAAAGTAAATTTTACTTATCAACCAAAATCACCTTTTGAGCAACGAGTTTTATTTGATATTGATTTAGATATTAAAGAAGGTTCTTATACTGCACTAGTGGGTCATACAGGTAGTGGAAAGTCGACATTGTTGCAGCATTTGAATGCGTTGTTGAAACCCACTTCAGGAAAAGTATGGATTGGTGATCGTGAAATTACACCTGAAACCAACAATAAAAATTTAAAACCTATTCGTAAAAAAGTAGGCATTGTTTTCCAATTCCCCGAAGCGCAACTTTTTGAAGAAACCGTTGAAAAAGATATTGCTTTTGGTCCAAAGAATTTTGGTATTTCAGAAGAAGAGGCGAAAATTTTAGCGAAAGAAAATCTAAAATTAGTTGGTTTGGAAGAAAGTTATTTGGAACGTTCACCTTTTGATTTATCTGGCGGACAAATGCGTCGAGTAGCGATTGCTGGCGTTTTAGCAATGGAACCAGAAGTATTGGTCCTAGATGAACCAACTGCTGGATTAGATCCTCAAGGGCGTAAAGAAATGATGGAAATGTTTGAACGTTTGCATCAAGAAAAAAATATTACCATTATCTTAGTGACGCATTTAATGGATGATGTTGCTAATTTTGCAGATTATGTTTATGTCTTAGAAAAAGGTAAAATCGTGAAACGTGGAACGCCCAAAGAAGTTTTTCAAGATGTTGCTTGGTTACAAGAAAAACAATTAGGTGTCCCAACTGCCGCTGAATTCGCGCAACGTTTAATTGCGAAAGGGATCACCTTTGCATCATTACCACTAACAGCAGAAGCGTTAGCAGATGCTCTTTTAGCGCAAGGAGGACTTGCTCGCTCATGATGAATAAACTGATTTTAGGTCGTTATATTCCAGGAGATTCATTAATTCATCGTTTAGATTCACGAACTAAATTATTAATGAGTTTTTATTTTATTGGAATTATCTTCTTTGCAAATAACTGGCAAAGTTATCTATTTTTAACGGTATTTACTTTATTTTGTGTCTTTTTATCAAAAGTTGATTTTGGGTTCTTTTTACGTGGCGTGCGACCACTTTTATGGTTGATTTTGTTTACAGTTGCCCTACAAATGTTTTTTACAAGTGGCGGACAGATTTACTGGCAATGGGGAATTTTTCGTTTGACAGAATACGGCGTTCAAAATGGAATTTTCATTTTTTGTCGCTTCGTCTTAATTATTTTTATGTCTACGCTCTTAACGTTAACGACACCACCTTTAGAACTATCGGATGCAATAGAATATATCTTGCGACCATTAAAAGCTATTAAATTTCCTGTTCATGAAATTTCGTTAATGCTGTCTATTGCTTTACGCTTTGTGCCAACTTTAATGGATGAGACAGAAAAAATCATGAATGCGCAACGTGCGCGAGGCGTTGATTTTGGTGAAGGAAATTTAGTTCAAAAAATGAAAGCTGTGGTACCGTTGTTGATTCCGTTATTTGTAAGTAGTTTTAATCGAGCGGATGACTTAGCGACAGCGATGGAAGCACGTGGTTACCAAGGTGGCGAAGGTCGCAGTAAGTATCGTGTGTTGCATTGGCATAATCGAGACACCCTCACAGTAATTATTTATGTATTTGTTACGGTGGGATTGATTTATTTAAGAAACTAATAAATAGAAGTAAAAAATACCCGAATTATAGAAGAGCTGTCTAGTAACCTCACTATAATTCGGATATTTTGTTGTTAAAATGCTACGCTATACTACTTTGGAGGAAAGAAAAACATGGTTCGATATAAAGCAATTATTGCCTATGATGGAACAAATTTTAATGGCTTTCAACGGCAAACTTCTGGACGTACGGTTCAAGAAGAAGTAGAAAAAACCTTAACAAAAATGGCGAATCAACGAGTAGAAATACATGGTTCTGGTCGCACAGATGCTGGCGTACATGCGTTAGGTCAAGTGATTCATTTTGACTTTCCGTATGAACGTCCGTTGGAAAAAATGCGTTTTGGCTTAGATACCCAAACGCCAGATGATGTTGCTGTAAAATCAGTTGAATTGGTGGCTGAAGATTTTCATTCACGCTATTTAGTGAAAGAGAAAATCTATGAGTTCCGTGTCGATATTGGCAAACCTCGTAGTCCATTTCGTCGCTTTTATGCAAGTTATTTCCCGTATGCGATTGATGTGGCAAAAATTGAACGGGCGTTACCAGATTTTTTAGGTACACATGATTTTACATCGTTTTGTGCAACTGGCAGTTCAGTAGAAGACAAAACCAGAACAATTTATGAAGCGGATGTTAGGGTCAATGAAACAGGGGATGAGTTGGTATTCACTTTCCGCGGAGATGGTTTTTTATATAAAATGATCCGTATTATGGTAGGTACGCTTTTGAAAATTGGCAATGATCGAATGCCAGCTGATAGTATTCCTGCAATTATTGCAGGAAAAGATCGTAATTTAGCTGGTCCAACAGCGCATCCAGAAGGGCTTTATTTAAAAGAAGTACGCTATTAAAAAGGGTTCAGAAATCAGTAATGGTTTCTGAACCCTTTTTTTGTTTAATAAAGTTCTAAATATTGGTCTCTTTCCCATTCTGAAACAGATTGTTTGTAGGCATCCCATTCAAAACGTTTTGAAATTAAGAAATTATTGAAAATATGATCACCTAAGGCATCTTTAATAACGTCATCTTTACGTAATTCTTTTAAAGCATTGTGTAAAGTTGAAGGTAGGTCAGAAATTTTGGCTGCTACGCGTTCGTCTTCATTCATGACGTAGATGTTGCTGTTAACTGCTGGAGTTGGCGTTAGTTCTTGTTTTATGCCATCTAGACCAGCTTGCAGTAGAGCTGCCATTGCTAAATATGGATTGGCAGAAGGGTCTACAGAACGTAATTCTAAACGTGTAGATAGACCACGTGATTCTGGTACACGAATTAATGGTGATCGGTTTCTACCTGACCATGCAACATAAACTGGTGCTTCATATCCTGGAACTAAACGTTTGTAAGAGTTCACTGTTGGATTACAAATGGCAGTATAGGCACGGGCGTGTTCTAATAAACCAGCAAGGAAATGATAGGCGGTAGCACTTAGCTCCATCTCGTTTTCTGGATCATAAAAGGCATTTTCCTCGCCTTTAAATAATGACATGTTACAGTGCATCCCAGAGCCGTTAATGCCGTATAAAGGTTTTGGCATAAAGGTTGCGTGTAGTCCGTGTTTTCTAGCAATCGTTTTAACTACTAGTTTAAATGTTTGAATGTTATCGCAAGCTTCTAAAACATTTGCGTATTTAAAGTCTATTTCGTGTTGCCCTGGAGCTACTTCATGGTGGGAGGCTTCTACTTCAAAACCTAAACTTTCTAATTCTAATACAATATCACGACGGCAGTTTTCGCCTAAATCGGTCGGAGCAAAATCAAAATAACCGCCTTGGTCGTTTAAATCTGTCGTAATTTCGCCATGTTCATCTAATTTAAATAAGAAAAATTCTGGTTCAGGACCTAAGTTAAAGGAAGTAAAACCGAGAGCTTCCATATCTGCAAGTGCGCGTTTTAAATTGCCACGGGGATCCCCAGCAAATGGTGTGCCATCAGGATTGTAGATATCACAAATTAATCGGGCAACTTTTCCATGTTCGCTTTCCCAGGGGAAAATCATCCATGTGGCTAAATCTGGATAAAGATACATATCACTTTCTTCAATACGTACGAAGCCCTCAATTGAAGAGCCGTCGAACATCATCTTGTTTTCCAATACTTTGTCTAATTGGCTGATTGGAACTTCTACATTTTTTATGACACCAAGAATATCGGTAAACATCAAACGTAAAAAGCGGACATTTTCTTTTTTGGCAATTTCTTTAATTTCGGCTACGGTATTGCTCGTTTTGGTCATATTATCCCATCCTTTTATTCATTATTATCTATTTAAGTGTAAGTTGAAGGAAGTCACTGAAAAAGTTGGTTTTCCTCGTTTCAGTTCGTTCCGTTCAATTTATATTGGAACTATACCAATTATTTTTTTGCTTGTCAATCATTTATGTTAGAAAATATAACATAAATCGACATTTTTTTTTAAATGATAATGATTATCATCGGTTTTAATAAGGAATTTCTTGTTTTGTTAAAAAGTGGTGTGATATAATCTGACATAAAAACAAAAACAAAACGTTTGATGATTGTTTTTTCAGAATATTCAGAAGAAGGTGGCTCTATGAAAAATGAAATGATGAAACAAACAATGTATGATCCCAGCTTTGAAAAAGATGCTTGTGGGATGGGATTTATTGCTCAAAGAGATGGAAAAGCTTCAAGAAAATTAATCGATTATGCTTTGATGATGTTGGAACGAATGAACCATCGCGGGGGAACAGGCGCCGAGGCTGATACAGGCGATGGTGCGGGTATTCTAATGGCTATGCCGGATCGTTTCTTTCGTAAAGAAGCCTTGAAGTTAGGTGTTCATTTACCGAAACCATCAGAATACGCAGTAGCTATGTTGTTTTTACCTAAAGATAAAGAAGAAAAACATTCATTGCAACAATCAATGGTAAAAGATATTTCAGCTGCAGGATTCCGAGTGCTGTTGGAAAGAGAGGTGCCTTACGCCTTTTATCAATGTGGACCGGGAGCGCAAAAAGTCATGCCGAGCTTTGTTCAATTATTTATTGAAAAACCAATTGATGTAAATGCAGGTAGGCAGTTTGAAGATCAACTATACCATTTGCGAAGAAGCCTCGAAAAAAGTTATCAAGCTGACGAGTTATCAATTTGTAGTTTATCCAGCCAAACGATTGTTTATAAGGGGATGTTGCATGCCTATCAAGTTGGATTATTTTTCACAGATTTACAAGATTCAGAAATGGAGACAAGTATTGCTTTAACTCATTCACGTTTCTCGACTAATACTTTTCCAAGTTGGAATCGGGCGCAACCGTTTCGCTTCTTGGCACACAATGGTGAAATCAATACATTACGTGGTGCCGAAAACTGGATGCACAGTCATCAAATAGAAATGTACGATAAAGAAAATTCTGATTCAGCTAAATTAGAAAATTGTTTAGAATATTTGTATCGAAATGGCCGAGACATTCCGCAATCTTTAATGATGATGGTACCAGAAGCTTGGTCAAAAACAGCAAATTTATCAGAGGAGTTAACCGCTTTTAATGAATACAATGCAAGTTTCATGACCCCGTGGGATGGACCGGCTGCTTTGTGTTTTACGGACGGAAAAATGGTTGGTGCTACGTTAGATCGCAATGGTTTACGCCCATCGAGGTATTGGATTACTGAAGAAGGATTAGTTGTCGTAGCTTCAGAGTCTGGTGTGGTTGATTTACCAGCAGCTACGATTATTGAAAAAGGTGTGCTGGGTCCGGCTAATATGTTTTTAGTTGATACAACGACAGGGGAAATTCATCATAATAATGAAATCAAAGAGCAATATGCGAAAGCTTATCCTTATCGTAAATGGTTAACCAAACATTTACTTTCTCTAGAATCATTAACCGATGTAGAGGAAAAAAGCACCTATACCGAAGACGACATGTTGACGTTATGGAAAATGTTTGGCTATACCGATGAGATGATTCGCACCTTGATTATTCCCATGGCAGAAAAGGGGGAGGAGCCCGTCGTTTCAATGGGCTTTGATTCACCACTAGCTGTATTAAGTGAGCAACCACAATCGTTATTTACTTATTTTAAACAGCAATTTGCCCAAGTCACAAATCCGCCGATTGATGCAATTCGCGAGAAGATGGTTATCGGTACCGAGTTGTTTTTGGGATGTGATGGCGAAATTGAAAAAGACTATCCACAAAATTGTCGGAAATTAAAAATTGAAAGTCCAATTTTAACGACTAGCGATTTTTTTAAAATTCAGCAATTAAAGCAAAAACATCAAAAAACAGCGACGCAATCTATTTTATACGATTATTCACAGACAAAACAAAATGGTTTGTATCATGCTTTAGATGCTTTATTTAGAGAAGCAGAAGCAAAAATTGATCAAGGGGCAACTATTCTGATTTTATCCGATAGAAATGCTACGAAAGGCAAACGGCCAATTCCAATTTTATTAGCCGTTTCTGGTCTCTACAATTATTTAGTAAGACAAAGAAAAGGGGCCAAAGCATCCATTGTGGTAGATACGGCGGAAGTTTGCGAAATTCATCATTATGCCACGCTGATTGGATATGGTGCTAGCGGTATTCATCCATACGGTGCCTATGCCACGTTAGAATATTTTGACTTGAAGGATAAGATTGAAAACTACCGCAAAGCGTGTGAAAAAGGCATCATTAAAATTATGTCACGGATGGGAATTTCGACAGTTGCAGGTTACCACGGTGCTCAATTATTTGAAGTAGTAGGTATTTCTAAGGAAGTAACTGACCAATATTTCACAGGAACGGTTTCGCGAATCGGTGGCTTATCATTAGCACAAATTGAAAAAGAATATAGTCTACGCTATGAATTAGCTTTTGGTGAAAAGCATCGAGATTATTTACCATCTGGAGGCAGTTTCCAATATAAGGCGGATGGCGAACATCATTTATATAATCCCGCGACGATTTATAATTTCCAAAAAGCAGTTCGTACCAATGATTATTCATTATATAAAAAATATGCTGCACAAATGGATAATGAAGCCTTAGAAAATCCTACGACATTACGTTCAATGTGGATGTTTAAAAAATCGAGAACCTCAATTGCGTTAGATGAAGTAGAACCAGCCACAACGATTGTTAAACGTTTTAAAGTTGGTGCGATGTCATATGGTTCTTTAAGCGAAGAAGCACATAAATGTATTGCAGAAGCGATGAATAGTATCGGAGCAAAATCAAATTGTGGCGAGGGCGGCGAGCATCGTGAGCGTTTCAAGGTGCAATCAAATGGTAAAAATTATAATAGTAAAATTAAACAAGTTGCATCAGGCCGGTTTGGCGTAAATACAGAATATCTGATGAACGCCGAAGAATTACAAATTAAAATGGCACAAGGCGCAAAACCAGGAGAGGGCGGCCAATTACCTGCTAATAAAGCTTTTCCATGGGTTGCTGAAATCCGAGGTTCTACGCCAGGCGTCCAATTGATTTCGCCACCACCACATCATGATATTTATTCGATTGAAGATTTGGCGCAATTGATTTATGACTTAAAAACGGTCAATCCCTATGCCAAAATCAATGTGAAATTGGTTTCTAGTACAGGTGTCGGAACGATTGCGACAGGTGTTGTTAAAGCAGGTGCAGATGTGGTGGTCATTTCTGGTTATGATGGTGGAACAGGTGCCTCTCCTCGGACAGCTGTACGCGATGCGGGGCTTCCATGGGAAATGGGATTAGCTGAGGCACACCAAACCTTACTGATGAATAATTTACGTCAACGAATGACTTTAGAAACTGATGGAAAATTAATGACTGGTCGTGATATTGCGATTGCAGCATTGTTAGGAGCAGAAGAATACAGTTTTGCTTCATTGCCGCTGGTTGCAATTGGCTGTGTGATGATGCGCGTGTGTAGTTTAAATACTTGTCCAGTCGGGATTGCGACTCAAAATCCTGCTTTACGGAAATTCTTTGTCGGAAAACCAGAGCATATTGTCAATATGATGATGTATTTGGCAGAAGATTTACGGGAGGTCATGGCAGAATTAGGTTTTAAAACCATTGATGAAATGATTGGTCATGCGGAATGTTTAGTGCCACGTTTTGTCGCTAAAGGGAAAGCCAAATCATTAGACTTTTCGAACATGATTGGTCACGACTTAGGGATTGCCCGCAAGACGATTGATCCATTTTTAGAGAAACGTCAATGGAAAGAATTAGATGCCTATGCGCAAGCTGCCATTGAGTCTGAACAGCCAACGAATGTCCAACAGTCAATCAATAACGTGCAACGGACAGTCGGTGCACGCATGGGCGGTTGGATTGCTGAACGATTTGGTAACTATACTTTGAAACCAGGATTGCTACGTTACACTTATACAGGGATTGCAGGTCAGAGTTTTGGTGCATTTACTGTGCAAGGAATGGAATTGAAACTCATCGGAGAAGCGAATGACTATGTAGCTAAGGGCTTGAGTGGCGGGCGTTTGATTATCGTTCCGCCAGAAGATGCAAGCTATGATGTCGAAAATTCAACGATTGTTGGGAACGTCGCTTGTTTTGGTGCCAATCGTGGTGAAGCTTACTTCAGAGGCTTTGCAGGCGAACGATTCTGTGTCAGAAATAGTGGAGCAAATGTCGTAGTTGAAGGCGTAGGTGACCACGGTTGTGAATATATGACTGGTGGAACAGTCGTTATCTTAGGAAAAACTGGGCGGAATTTTGGTGCAGGGATGTCTGGTGGGGTGGCTTACGTTTATGATCCGGAAAATCAATTTGCAGAAAAATGTAATTTAGAAATGGTGGAATTGTATCGTATTGGCGAAACCGAAGACGACAATCAATTGAGGAAATTGCTTGAGAACCATTTCCAATATACTGATTCTTTAAAAGCTGCAGAAATTTTACAAGACTGGGAAACAACAAGTCAACATTTTGTGAAAGTATATCCACGTGAATACCATCGTATGGTTGCAGCAACCAATGAAATGCGTCGTGCAGGTTTTGCAGAAGAAGAAGTGTTAGCCAAAGCTTTTGAAGCAGTTGTCGGTGCCCAATTATCGATTCCAGTCGGGAAGGAGTGAGTGAAAAATGGCAGATCCATTTGGTTTCTTAAAATATCCAAAAAAAGAAAATCCGTATCGTGAGGTGGAGGAACGGATTTTCGATTGGCATGAATTACAAACACCGCTACCAGAAGAAGAGCGTCAGGAACAAGCCGCACGTTGTATGAATTGTGGTATTCCCTTTTGTCATACAGGCTCCTTTTATGGGAGGCAACGCGCAGTTTCTGGTTGTCCCAATGATAATCTGATTCCAGAATGGAACGATTTAGTTTATCAAGGCCGATATAAAGCCGCATTTGAGCGTCTTGCACGGACCAATCCATTGCCAGAAATGACTGGACGTGTCTGTCCTGCACCTTGTGAGAAAGGCTGCACGGAAGCCTTGAATGGCGATGGAGTAGCCATTCACGACAATGAACGATTTATTATTGATACGGCTTTTGAAAATGACTGGGTAAGAGAGTCTGGTTTACCGACAGAATCAAAAACAGGCTTTAAAGTAGCCGTGGTTGGAAGTGGACCTGCAGGATTGTCGGCTGCTTGGCGTTTAAATCAACTAGGGCACCAAGTTACGGTTTATGAACGTAGCGATCGCTTTGGTGGCTTATTGATGTATGGCATTCCTAATATGAAATTAGATAAAGATATTGTGCAGCGGCGTATTGATTTGATGGCAGAGTTAGGTATTGAGTTTATTGCGAATACAGAAATTGGTCGGGATATTTCAGCAGAAGAATTGCAAGACAGCTATGATCGTGTTCTCCTTGCCACTGGTGCAAGCGTTCCGCGTGATTTGAAAATTCCAGGACGAGAGCTAGAAGGTGTTCGCTTTGCTGTCGATTATTTAACCGAAGCAACCAGAGACGTGTTAAAACATGGGAAACAAGCAACGAGTCGTAAATTGGAAGGCAAACATGTCATCGTGATTGGTGGTGGTGACACAGGAAACGATTGTATTGGATCAGCAGTTCGACAAGGGGCTGCATCGGTGCGCCAGTTAGAAATCACGCCAGAATTACCTGGGCAACGCCAAGCGAGCAATCCGTGGCCTGAATATCCAATGACCAGTCGCAAAGGTTATGGACAAGAAGAAGCCGAATTTTTATACCAAGAACCACTTACAACTTATGCTACTTCGACAAGTGCTTTTATTGGCGCAGAACGTGGACAATTAATTGCTATTGAAACAGTAAAAGTTGGGCAAAATTTCCAACCAATTGAAGGGACTAAAAAAGTGTTGAAAGCAGATTTAGTTTTACTTGCGATGGGCTTTTTAGGTCCAGAAAACGCCTTGTTTAATGCGTTTGATGTGGAGGAAATTTATGATGATTATACAACCAATAATGAACGTGTAATGGTCGCTGGCGATGCAAGACGTGGTCCTAGTCTAGTTATCTGGGGAATTCGGGAAGGTCGTTTAGCAGCCGAAAAGATGGATGAATCTTTACGTGCATTAAGTTATCAATAAAAAAGAGGTTGAAACATCAGTCGATTGAATAGCGAAAAGTCCGAACGATAGAGAGAGTACCTGTAGTCTAGCAGGCTTTTGTCGCAAATTCATCAGAATTAGTGCTAGTCACTCTAAATCGTTCGGATCGTTTTATCCTGTGTTTACTGATGTCACAATCCTCGAAAACGAAGGGAGCGCTTATCGCTCTGTTCGTTTTTTTGTATAATAACGTTCAAAGAGAATGAACAAACCAATACAACTAATAAATAAGAAAGCACCTGCTAAGAATCCCGATGGTAAGTAAGTTAATTTGATTTCATGGGTTCCTTTAGGGATGTTTAAGCTGATAAATGCTTCTTGGAAAGCTTCAATGTCCACTTTTTTGCCGTCTAAAGTAGCGCGCCAACCTTTATCATAAGGAATAGTTATAATCAGTTGTTGCTCTTGATTGGTCGTGATTGTTCCTTTTGCACTGCGTTTACCGGTGCTCATCTCAATACTTTGCTGTTGAAGCGTATCAATAGCCCGTTGATACGCTTGTGTATCTAAAGCCACGACTTGAGGGTGTTGGAAAGAAATTTCTTTCGTGCCATAAAAACTAGCCGTAAATTCAACGGTAGTTGGTACATCATAATATCCTAAATTATAGTATT
>Ga0116164_10001063_pt1 | contig 21388 bp, 14 predicted proteins | sample AD_UKC109_MetaG_FD_89888 | JGI IMG/M metagenome (GOLD analysis project Ga0116164, IMG submission 89888) | Active sludge microbial communities of municipal wastewater-treating anaerobic digesters from Hong Kong - AD_UKC109_MetaG | ecosystem: Engineered > Bioreactor > Anaerobic > Digestate... | reverse complement strand
TGTGGTCGCTTGATCGCGAGTCGGTGAACCCGCCGGCCGATGCCGACGTCTACTCTGAAGAGGCGGAAAGGCAGGTCTGAGGCGAATATGGCGCAGAAGAAAGAATCGGCGAAGAGCACCCGGGAGAAGGCTGCGGAAGCCCGGGCGGCTGCGCAAGCGGCTGAACGCCGCCGGGAGCGCACCATCCGGATTGTCGGTGGACTGGCGGTCGTGGCGGTCGTCGGGGTGATTCTGGGTATCGGTATCACCCAGTCGGGCAACAACGACACCCCCGCGCCCAGCGCCGACTCGGCCCTTCCGACCGGCATCACCTCGGAGAACGGTTACGGGTTCCAGGTCAATACGGCAGCGGATGCACCGACCGTGGAGATCTACGAAGACTTCCAGTGCCCGGCGTGTGCCAACCTTGAGAACCAGTTCGGCCCGTTGATCCAGCAGGAAGCCGCTGACGGCAACATCCAACTGACCTACCACCCGATGGTCTTCCTGGACAACAATCTGCAGACCGACCACTCGCTGCGGGCGGCAAACGCCTTCGGGTGCTCGATCACCGGCGGTGTGGGCGAGCAGTTCCACAACCTGGTCTACGCCAACCAGCCCGCGAACGAGGGTGACGGCTGGACCGACGAACAGCTCAAGCAGTTCGGCGCCGACGCGGGTCTGACCGGCGAAGCGCAGAGCGCGTTCGACAAGTGCGTCGACGAGGGCACGTACAAGGGCTGGGCACAACTGTCCAACGACGCCGCGTTCGAGCGCGGCATCTCGGGCACGCCCACGATCTACGTCAACGGCAAGGAACTGAAGAACGACGCGTTCGCCAGTGAGCAGGCGTTCAAGGACGCGATCACCAACCCGCAACAGTGATCCCGGCGTACATACCCTCGCCTTCGCAAGGGGTTTGGGAGATCGGTCCGATCCCGATCAGGGCGTACGCCATGTTCATCCTGCTGGGGATCTTCGTCGCCGTGTACATCACGGACAAGCGATGGAAGGCTCGCGGCGGCGGTGAGGGCCAGATCGCAGACGTCGCGCTGTGGGCGGTGCCCGCCGGCATCGTCGGCGCGCGGGTGTACCACGTGATGACTGACTGGACGACCTACTTCGGTGCCGACGGCGCGGGCTTCGTCGCTGCACTGAAGATCTGGCAGGGCGGCCTGGGCATCTGGGGCGGCGTGGCCGGGGGCGCGCTCGGCGCCTGGTACGCGTGCCGCCGGTACGGGCTGCTGCTTCCTCCGCTGGGGGACGCGCTGGCACCGGGCTTGGCCGTCGCGCAGGCGATCGGCCGTTTGGGCAACTGGTTCAACCAGGAGTTGTTCGGAGAACCGACAACGGTGCCGTGGGCGCTGCAGATCGACCCCGCGAACCGCCCGGCGGGCTACGAGCAGTTCGAGACGTTTCACCCGACGTTCCTGTACGAGGCCCTGTGGTGCCTGGGTGTCGCTGCGGTCGTCTGGTGGCTGGACCGGCGCTATCGGATGGGCCACGGGCGAGTGTTCGCGACGTATGTGGCTTTGTACACACTGGGCCGGTTGTGGTGGGAACTGTTGCGCATCGATTCGGCCACGCTGATCTTCGGAGTCCGGATCAATGTCTTCACCTCCGTGTTGGTCGGTTTGGGTGCCGTGCTGTACATCGTGATCTCACGGCGTCGGGTGCCAGGCCGGGAAGAATCCGTCTACCGGGAGCCTGCGCAGTCTGTCGACGCGCGGGACTGACGAGGTACGTCGACTTGTATCTCGACAGCCCGCCGTGCGCCGCTGTGTTCAACTGCGCATGGGCCGCAGCCAACTCCCTGCGCACATGAGCAGCCCCGCGGAGAGACCGGTGGGGGCCAGTGCTCACCAGCGCCGCGGGAAACCCAAGGTACCCTTTACCGTCACCAGTAGAAGGACGCGATGATGCGCAATGTACGAACCGCTGTGCTCGGGGTGACTGTGGCGGCGTTGGCATTGACCATGCCAAGTCCGGCCGCGGCCAAAGTGACGGAAACCTGGCAGGTCGCGATCAACATGCCCGAGTCGTTCTCGATCGACGCCGGCGGGATCTTCTCGATCACGCCCGACAGGCAGAAGCTGAAAGTCAATGGTCGCAAGCGGACCGGCCGCTGGCAGAACTTCACCATCTCGTATCCCACACTGTCCCAAGCGTTGAAGCAGACCCGTGAGAAGGACCAGCCGCAGGACGTAGCGCTGTCTGATCGGGCCCTGACGCGCAAACAGTCGAAGAAGCTCTCCCAGCGCCTGTTGTGGATCGACGCCGACGTGCTGCTGGTCTCGGCGGACAATCCGGTCTGCCAGACGGGTGTGACCTCCGCACAGATCCAGCAGATGCTCTCCGGCGGCACGCGCGACTGGCAACAGATCGCCGCCCCCGGCACATGGCCCGCTGGGGCGCCCTCCGACATCCGCGTGTATGTCCCGTGGCGCGACGGAGGCTCGCAGCTGCTGTTCGGAATGCGCGCTTACGGGCCAGCGACCGTCGCTCGGGAAGCCGATGCGGTGAGTGCTGTGCCCAGGCTCATTTCGGCGGCAGTGGTCGCCAAGTACAGCGCGCTGCGGGCAAACCCCGGGGCCTGCGCCGTCCCGGTCGATGGCATCAGCCCGAACGACGCCACAGTGGCCAGCGGGGCCTATCCGCACACGCAACGCGTCTACTGGGTGACCAAGAAGAAGCAGCCGAAGTATGAACGCACTGTGCGGCGAGCCTACGAGAAGTACCTTTTCGGGACTGTCGGCGACCAGTTCCTGGGAACCGTCGGGCAGCGCGACCGGCTGCGGCCCTAGCCGATCTCGACATCAGCGGCGAGTTCGAGCAAGGCATCGCGCACCTGGTCGGGGTACTCCAGGACCAGGAAGTGGGTCGCGTCCCACCGCTCGACGCGACCCCGAGGTGTACGTTCGGCGGCTGCCTCCACCGCGGCCGGGTCGGTCACGAAGTCCTGGGCGGCGCTGACGTAGACCACGGGGCAGGAGACCGCCGAAAGGTCCATGGGCTGATGACGCTGCAAGGCACTGGCCAGATGGCCGTACCAGGTGACATCCATGGCCAGGAAATCGCGCAGCGCCTCACGCACGGTGGTCAGATCGGCAGAGGCACCGATCGCCCCGGTGGACTTGAGAAGTTCTGCGGTGGTGGGCAGTTCTCCCAGTCGGTGGACGAGTCTGCCCAGTAATGCTCCCGAGGTCTGCAGCAGCGCGGTCGTGAAGGAGACCAGCGACATCGCGACATCGCGGGGAATCGAAGCGACCGGCAGCATCGCCTGCGCTGAGCCGCCCGGAACTCCTGCCAACGCCAGCACCCCGGCCACCCGATCGTCCACGGCGGCCAGTTCAAGAGCGATGTTCACCCCCAGCGACCAGCCGACCACCAAGTACTGGTCCCAGCCTGCGTCCTCGACGACGGCCAGAGCATCTGCCACGTGGTCGGACATCTCGACGCCGCCGTGCGGCACCGAGGACGGTGGGATGCCCCGGTGGAACCACGTGCGGGCGTCGAAGCCGCAGTCCGGGTCGCGCAGGGTGGGCCAGGCGGCGGGACTGGAGGCCAGCCCGTTGCAGATGAGGAGCGGAATGCCGTCACCGCCGTTGGACCATGCGGCGATAGTCGTGCCGTCGGCGCTGGTCACGGCGGTCTGGGTCACGCACCCAGTGTGCCTGCCGGGCTTGGCAGATGGGGGCGCTACCGGAGAACCGAGACCGGGGCCGGGGTAGCGCGGTCGGCGGTGCCTCCGTCCCCGAGTTGTCCGCCATCGCCGGCACCCCAGCACACCGGCAGTTGGTTGACACGCGCGGCGCAGACGTGCTGATATCCCGCCGAGACCGAGGACGCATCACCCAACCCAGCGACCTGCACCGGGCTGTTGACGTCGGTGAACGTGCCGTCGCCGATCTGCCCGCTGCTGTTCGCGCCCCAGCACTTCACGGTGCCGCCTTCTAGGGTCACGCAGGATGAGAAGCCGCCCACGGACAGCGACGTGACTGCATTCACCGAGGTGTTCACCGGACTGGACGAGTTGTTGAAGCTCCCGTCACCGAGTTGGCCGGCGTCGTTGCGGCCCCAGCACTGGACCGTGCCTGCGCCGATCGACCGCGCGCAGGCGTGGCTGTTCCCGATGCCGATGTCTTGAGAGTCGGCCAGTCCCGTGACCTGCACGGGTGAGAGTTGATTCGAGGGAGGAAATGACACCCCCAACTGGCCGGAGTCGTTGAATCCCCAGCAGCGAGCTGTGCCGTCCACGAGGCTGGCGCAGGTCGACCCTGAGCCCGCCGAGACGGACAATGCGGTGGTCACTCCCGTCACCTGCACGGGCACCTTGTTGATCGTATTAGCGGCACCGACGCCCATCTGACCCGCGTTCCCCAGCCCCCAACACTTCACCCTTCCGCCCAGCAGCGACGCACAACTGAAACCGTCGCCACTGCTGAGCGTGAATGCTTTGTCCAGGCCCAGGGCGACCGGAACCGGTGTGCCCGAGCTGATCGTGTCGTTGTTGCCCAATTCGCCGTTGTTCCCGTATCCCCAGCACAGAACCGATCGGTCGGACCGTATGGCGCACGAATGCTGGCGTCCGGCCGACACGGCGATCGCATCCGACACGCCCACCACCGTCGACAAGTCAGTGGGGGCGAGGGTGCCGTTCCCGAGCTGACCGACGGAATTGTCGCCCCAACACCGGATCGATCCGTCGTCGATGAGCGCACAGGTGTGATCGCCACCCGCGCTGATGGAACTGATGCCTAACGTCTTGACGGTGAGCACACGCCGGTCTGAGACCCGCCCGTCGCTGGCGATCGCGAATGCGGCGTACGAGTACTCACTGCCCGGTGCGAGTCCGGTATCCCTGGCTGCACTCTGCGTGACAGCTACAAGGACTCCAGCATTTGGGCTGTCCGGGGCAGTTGGACCTGCGGCTCGGCGCACAACGACGGAGTCTTGGGACGAGGCCCACGTCACGCTCACGGAGGTCAGTTCGCGATCTCCGACCCGAAAATCGCTCACGGGCGTGACCGGCGGGGGAATGGGTGGTGTCGGCGGAGTGACCAGTCGGTAGCGGATCCGAACCCGTTTGCCTTTACCTGATGTGACGCGGACGGTCTGCTTCTTCGCAGAGGGCACGTAGGAACTACCTCCGACGCTCACTGTCCTGGCAACGATGCGGTACCTGCCCGGCTTCATCCGTTTGAGGGTCTTCGACTTCGTCAGCGTCTTCTTGTAGCCCTTGCGTTTGATGGTCACCGCGGCTTTGGTGCGCTTGGGCAGACCGGTTACCTTCACGGTCAGGCTGCGACTCGGCGCTTTGGCGACGGGCAGCGTCATCGGCTGGGCGAGTGCGGAATGGGGGAGTAGTGCCGCGGCGAGTGCGGCTACGGCCAGGCCCGTAGTGACCGTCATGCGTGAAGACATGAGTAGATTGTGCCGCCTCGCTGGGCGTTGATCAACAAAAGGTGTCAAGTCTGCGCACGGGGCGCAGCCCTCACGGCTGGCGACAAGCACGCGGACAGATGGGTTATGCTGATGACGCTTCGGGCCAACGGCGTCCCGCGGGCCGCGCGATAGCGTGCGTCCGATCGGTAGACCCAAGACCAGGAGTGCCCATGATCCCCGCCAACGGCCTGTACGACCCAGCGTTCGAGCACGACGCCTGCGGTGTCGCATTCGTCGCGACCATGTCCGGTGAGCCCAGTCACGAGATCGTGCAGCACGCGTTGACCGCCTTGCGCAACCTCGAGCACCGCGGTGCCTCCGGCAGCGAGCCGGACTCCGGCGACGGTGCCGGGATTCTGATCCAGGTGCCCGACGCACTGTTCCGCGACATGGTGGAATTCGACCTCCCGCGGGCGGGGGAGTATGCAGTCGGCACCGCGTTCCTGCCGTCCGAGCCCGGCGAGGCCGCGGTTGCCGTCAAGTCGATCGAGTCGATCGCAGCCGATGAGGGCCTGACGGTGCTGGGCTGGCGGGAGGTGCCGACCTTCGATGCGATGGTGGGGCAGACCGCGCGCAGCACCATGCCGCAGTTCCGGCAGTTGTTCCTGACCGGTCCGACCGGTGACGACGAACTCCATCTGGAGCGCCTTGCCTTCGTCCTGCGCAAGCGCGCCGAGCGTGAGGCGGGCATTTACTTCCCCTCGTTGAGCACCCGCACGATCGTGTACAAGGGCATGCTCACCACCGCGCAACTGGAGCCGTTCTTCCCCGACCTGTCCGACCCGCGGACTGCCTCGACACTTGGGATGGTCCACTCGCGCTTCTCGACGAACACGTTCCCGAGCTGGCCGTTGGCGCATCCGTTCCGGCTGATCGCCCACAACGGTGAGATCAACACCGTCAAGGGCAACCGCAACTGGATGCGTGCCCGGGAGGCGCTGCTGACCAGCGACCTGATCCCCGGCGACCTCGAGCGCCTCTTCCCGATCTGCACCCCGACGGCCAGCGACTCCGCGAGTTTCGACGAGGTCCTCGAGTTGCTGTACCTGGGCGGACGGCCACTGCCGCACGCGGTGCTGATGATGATTCCGGAAGCCTGGGAGAACAACACTGAGATGGACCCGGCGCGGCGCGCCTTCTACGAGTACCACTCCACGCTGACCGAACCGTGGGACGGACCTGCCAGTGTGTCCTTCACCGACGGCCGCTTGATCGGGGCGGTACTGGACCGCAACGGTCTGCGTCCGGGACGGTTCTGGGTGACCTCCGACGGGCTGGTCGTGCTGGCCTCCGAGGCCGGTGTGCTCGACCTCGACCCGGCGACGGTCGTGCGCAAGGGACGCCTGCAGCCCGGCAAGATGTTCCTGGTCGACACGGTCGCCGGGCGCATCATCGAGGACGACGAGATCAAGGCAGAACTGGCCGCGGAGCACCCGTACGAGGAGTGGCTGCACGCCGGCATGATCCACCTCGAGGAACTGCCCGAGCGTGAGCACGTCATCCACACCAGGCCGTCGATCGCCCGCCGTCAGCAGTCCTTCGGCTACACGGAGGAGGAACTGCGGGTCATCCTCACCCCGATGGCGCAGGCCGGTATGGAACCCATCGGCTCCATGGGCACCGACACGCCGGTGGCCGTGCTGTCCGACCGGCCGCGACTGCTGTTCGACTACTTCGCGCAGTTGTTCGCCCAGGTGACCAACCCTCCGCTCGATGCGCTGCGCGAGGAGATCATCACGTCGCTGAGAAGCCCGATCGGCCCGGAGGGGAATCTGCTGGATGCCACACCGGCACACTGCCGTCAGGTGCTGCTGCCGTTCCCCGTGATCGACAGTGACGAGTTGGCCAAGATCCTCAACATCAATGCCGACGGGGATCTCCCCGGTTTCGCGGCGATGAAGGTGCGCGGCCTCTACGACGTCAACCGGGGTGCCGAAGCCCTTGAACAGCGGCTCGAGGAGATCTTCGCGGAGATCGACGCCGCCATCGACTCGGGCATCCGGTTCCTGGTCCTCAGCGACCGCGACTCCGACCCGGAGCACGCCCCGATCCCGTCGCTGTTGCTGACCTCCGCGGTGCACCACCACTTGGTGCGGCAGAAGACACGCACTCTCACCTCGGTCATCGTGGAAGCCGGAGACGTGCGCGAGGTGCATCACGTGGCACTGCTCGTGGGATACGGGGCTGCGGCGGTCAACCCATACCTCGCGATGGAGACCGTCGAGTCGATGGTGCGCTCGGGCACGATCACCGGCATCACGCCGGAGGTGGCCGTGCGCAACCTGGTCAAGGCGCTGGGCAAAGGAGTCCTGAAGGTGATGTCGAAGATGGGCATCTCCACGGTCGCGTCCTACCGCGGCGCCCAGGTCTTCGAGGCCCTTGGCCTGAGCCAGGAACTGGTGGACCGGCACTTCACCGGCACGACGTCGAAACTCGGCGGGGTCGGCCTCGACGTGATCCACGAGGAGGTGCGTGGCCGTCACCAGACCGCCTACCCACCGACCGGCATCTCCCCGGCGCACCGGGCCCTCGACATCGGCGGGGAGTACCAGTGGCGCCGCGAGGGCGAGCCGCATCTGTTCGACCCGGAAACGGTGTTCAGGCTGCAGCACGCCACCCGCGAGGGTCGCTACGACGTTTTCCGGCAGTACACCGACACCGTCGATGACCAGAGCCAGCGCCTCATGACCCTGCGCGGCCTGTTCGACCTGAAGATCGGGCAGCGTCCGCCGGTTCCGATCGACGAGGTGGAGCCGGTCAGCGAGATCGTGAAGCGCTTCTCCACGGGCGCGATGAGTTATGGATCGATCTCCAAAGAGGCTCACGAGACGCTGGCGATCGCGATGAACCGGTTGGGTGCGAAGTCCAATACCGGTGAGGGCGGCGAGGACCCCGAGCGTTTCCAGCCGTTGCCCAACGGGGATTCCAAGCGCTCGTCGATCAAGCAGGTCGCGTCTGGTCGGTTCGGAGTCACCAGCGAATACCTGGTGAACGCCGACGACATCCAGATCAAGATGGCTCAGGGCGCCAAGCCCGGTGAAGGCGGGCAACTCCCGGCGCACAAGGTGTACCCGTGGGTGGCCAAGACCCGGCACTCCACGCCGGGCGTCGGCTTGATCTCCCCGCCTCCGCACCACGACATCTACTCGATCGAGGATCTGGCGCAATTGATCCACGACTTGAAGAACGCCAACCCGCGCGCGCGTGTGCACGTGAAACTGGTCGCGGAGGTCGGCGTCGGAACCGTTGCGGCCGGTGTGAGCAAGGCGCACGCCGATGTCATCCTCATCTCCGGCCACGACGGCGGGACCGGTGCCTCGCCGCTGACCTCGCTGAAACACGCGGGCGGGCCCTGGGAACTCGGGCTGGCCGAAACGCAGCAGACGCTGATCGCCAACGGCCTGCGCGACCGTGTGGTGGTGCAGACCGACGGTCAGTTGAAGACCGGCCGGGACGTGGTCATCGCAGCGCTGCTGGGAGCCGAGGAGTACGGCTTCGCCACCGCACCGCTGGTGGTCATGGGGTGCGTGATGATGCGGGTGTGCCACTTGGACACCTGCCCGGTGGGGGTCGCCACTCAGAACCCCGTGCTGCGCGAGCGGTTCACCGGACAGCCGGAATTCGTGGTCAATTTCTTCGAGTTCATCGCCGAACAAGTGCGCGAGTACCTCGCGGAACTCGGCTATCGCAGCCTGGAGGAGCTCATCGGCAAGGTGGACCTGCTGGACGTCCACAAGGCGGTGGACCACTGGAAGGCGCAGGGGCTGGACCTTTCCCCGATTCTGGTGCAACCCGAACCGGGGGCTGCCACCCGTTGCGTCACCACCCAGGACCACGGCTTGGACAAGGCGCTGGACGTGCATCTCATCGAGCTGTGCGAGCCGGCGCTGGAGTATCGGCAGCCGGTCCGCGCGCAGTTGCCGATCCGCAACGTGAACCGGACCGTCGGCACCATGCTGGGCAGTGAACTGACCCGGCGGCACGGCGCAGATGGGCTTCCGCCCGGCACTATCGACATCACGTTCACCGGTTCAGCCGGGCAGAGTTTCGGAGCATTCGTGCCCAAGGGGGTCACCTTGCGTTTGGACGGGGACACCAACGACTACCTGGGCAAGGGGTTGTCCGGCGGGACCCTGATCGTCCGGCCCGACCAGCGCGCGCAGTTCACCGCCCACGAGCAGATCATCGCCGGCAACGTGATCGCCTACGGCGCGACCGACGGGCGCATCTTCGCCAGCGGCATGGTCGGCGAGCGTTGCTGCGTGCGCAACAGTGGAGCCACGGTGGTCGTCGAAGGAGTCGGCGATCACGGCTGTGAGTACATGACCGGTGGTCATGCGGTGGTCCTCGGTCCGGTCGGCCGGAACTTCGCCGCCGGAATGTCGGGTGGGACGGCGTTCCTGCTCGACGCGAACATCGAGCACATCAACCAGGACATGGTGGGCTTGGAGGACCTCGATGCCGAGGACGGCAACTGGCTGGCCGGCATCGTCGCCGAGCACGCCGAACAGACCGGTTCGCTCATCGCGCAGGAACTGCTGGCCGACTGGCCGTCGTCGCTGCGGCGCTTCGCCAAGGTGATGCCGCGCGACTACCGAAGAGTGCTCGATGCAATAGCCCTGGCCGAAAGTGAAGGCCGCAACGTGGACGAGGCGATCATGGAGGCAAGCCGTGGCTGACCCGAGAGGTTTCATGAAGGCAGGACGGCAACTGCCGGCGCGGCGGCCCGTCGACATCCGCATCCAGGACTGGCGCGAGGTGTACGAGTCGTTCGGGGAATCGAAACTGCGCACCCAGGCGGCTCGCTGCATGGACTGCGGCATCCCGTTCTGCCACAACGGCTGCCCGCTGGGCAACCTGATCCCGGAGTGGAACGACTTGACCCGCCGCGGTGATTGGCATGCTGCGATCGAGCGTCTGCACGCGACGAACAACTTCCCCGAATTCACCGGCCGACTGTGCCCGGCGCCGTGCGAGACAGCCTGCGTACTGGGGATCAACCAGGACCCGGTGACGATCAAGCAGGTCGAGGTCTCCATCGTCGACCGGGCGTGGGACTCCGGGTGGGTTCAGCCGCAGCCCCCCGAGCGACTGTCGGGCAAGACCGTGGCCGTGGTGGGATCCGGGCCGGCGGGTCTTGCCGCCGCCCAGCAACTGGCCCGCGCGGGCCACACTGTGGCCGTCTACGAACGCGCCGACCGGATCGGCGGTCTGCTGCGCTACGGAATCCCCGAGTTCAAGATGGAGAAGAGCCATCTGACCCGGCGGTTGGCGCAGATGGAGGCCGAGGGTGTCAAATTCCGCACCGGCATCGAGATCGGGACCGATCTGTCGGCTGACGACCTGCGCCGCCGCTACGACGCGGTCCTGCTGGCGGTCGGTTCGACGATCGGCCGCGACCTGCCGGTACCCGGCCGCGAGCTGACCGGGGTTTATCAGGCGATGGATTACCTGCCGTTGGCCAACCGCGTGCAGGAGGGCGACCTGGAGGAGGCGCCGATCAGCGCCGCCGGCAAGCACGTGGTGATCATCGGTGGTGGCGACACTGGAGCCGACTGCCTGGGAACCGCCATCCGGCAGGGGGCCGCGAGCATCACGCAACTGGAGATCCTCTCCACCCCTCCGGAAACGCGACCCGCAGGCCAGCCCTGGCCGACCTACCCGATGATCTTCCGCGTCTCGTCCGCGCATGAGGAGGGCGGCGACCGCGTCTTCTCGGTGTCGACCAAACGCTTCATCGGCGAGAATGGCGTCCTGACGGGCCTTGAGATCGTCGAGGTGGAGTGGACGGATGGGCGACCGGTCGAGATCGCCGGGACTGAGCGCGTGATACCGGCGGACCTGGTCACTTTGGCCATGGGCTTCGTCGGTCCCGAGGCGGACGCTTTCTGCTCCCAGATGGGACTTGAGCGCGATGAGCGCGGCAACTTGGTCCGCGACGACGACTACGCGACGAAGGTGCCGGGTGTCTTCGTGGCCGGTGACGCCGGGCGAGGGCAGTCGCTGATCGTGTGGGCGATCGCGGAGGGCAGGGCTGCGGCCTCGTCCATCGACCAGCATCTGATGGGCACCACGAACCTGCCGAAGCCGTTGCCGGCGTCCGCGCGTCAGGTGACGGTGTAGGCGGTCCTAGATCAGCCGTTGGCGAGAGTCTGATGGCCTGGCGGTCACTGTCTGATGCGTGACGTGCTGGGCGGTGGTTGATCCACTCGGCCTCGCGAAGGTGGGGCGAGCCGGCCCACAGGCGTGAGAGTTAGGTCCGGGCGTTGGAGATCGGTACGGGCGTTGGAGATCGACGGGCCGTGCAACTCCAACGGCTGTGCGGTTGTCCAACCTTTGTACATAACTCCAACGTCTGCGCGGGGTGGTGTAGGCGGTCCTGGATCAGTCGGTTGGCGAGAGTCCGATGGCCTGGCGGTCACTGTCTGATGCGTGACGTGCTGGGCGGTGGTTGATCCACTCGGCCTCGCGAACGTGGGGCGTTCACCGGCGCACAGGCGTGAGAGTTGGGTACGGGCGTTGGAGGTCGGTACGGGCGTTGGAGATCGACGGGCCGTGCAACTCCAACGCCTGCACCGGGGCGGGCGGCCGACCCACAGGCGTGAGAGTTGGGTACGGGCGTTGGAGATCGGTACGGGCGTTGGAGATCGACGGGCCGTGCAACTCCAACGGCTGTGCGGTTGTCCAACCTCCGTGCATAAGTCCAACGCGTGCGCGCGGGAGGTCAAGTCCGGCCGGAACGGCAGATGCCAACCGAGCTGCCCATTTTGCTGAACGCTGAACCAAATGCGCCAGATCCGGCAAGCGCGTCCCGTCGACAGTGACTACGCTCGGACGAGTGCGTCGAGCGAAAATTGTGTGCACTCTTGGTCCGGCAACGGATTCCGAAGAGACAATGGCCAAACTCATCCGTAGTGGAATGTCGGTTGCCCGGCTGAACCTGAGCCATGGCACCCAGGCCGATCACCAGGCCCGACTGGACCTGGTCCGCCGGTCCGCCCGCGATGCCGGGGTGGGAGTAGCGGTCCTCGCGGATCTGCAGGGACCCAAGATCCGGCTGGGCACGTTCGTCGACGAACGGGTCGACCTCATGCAGGGCCAGCGTTTCACCATCACCACCCGCGATGTTCCCGGCGACGCACAGACCTGCTCCACCACATACGGCAATCTCACCCATGACGTCAGAGTCGGCGATGAGGTCCTCATCGACGACGGGAACGTCACGCTGCGGGCCGTGGAGGTCGGTGCCACCGAGGTCGTGTGCGAGGTGCTCGTCGGCGGCCGCGTGAGCAACAACAAGGGGATCAACCTTCCGGGGGTCATCGTCAGTGTTCCGGCGCTGTCCGAGAAGGACATTGACGATCTGCGATGGGCCCTCAACGCTGATGTGGACATGGTGGCGCTGTCCTTCGTGCAGCGACCCGAGGACATCGACGACGTGCGCCGGATCATGGACGAGCAGGGAGTCCATCGCCCGATCCTGGCCAAGATCGAGAAGCCACAGGCCGTCGATCATCTGTCGGCGATCATCGAGACGTTCGACGGCATCATGGTCGCGCGCGGTGATCTGGGCGTTGAGCTTCCCCTCGAGCAGGTGCCGCTGGTGCAGAAGCGCGCGATCGAACTCTCCCGCGCGGCTGCCAAGCCGGTGATCGTGGCCACCCAGATGCTGGACAGTATGGTCACCAGCAGTCGTCCCACCCGCGCTGAGGCCTCCGACGTCGCCAATGCAGTTCTTGACGGCACGGACGCTCTGATGCTCAGCGGGGAGACCAGTGTTGGTGATCACCCGGACCTGGTGGTGTCCACGATGGCCCGAATCATCGAGTACGTCGAGGAGAAGGCGCTGGGGACGCTATCGGAATCGGCGGACAACCGCACCGGTTCGACAGCCCGAGCCATCACCCGGGCAGCGACCGAAGTCGCCGAAGAGGTGGACGCGAAGTTCATCATCTCCTTCACCGAAACGGGCTTGACCCCGCGCTTGGTCGCTCGTCACCGTTCCCGGATCCCGATCCTCTGTTTCACCCCCACCGCGCACGTGCGCAACTACCTGGCGCTGGTGTGGGGGATCACTCCCTTTGACGGCAAGAAGGTGCACCACACCGATGAGCTCGTGGAGGACGTGGACCTGCGGATCTCGCAGATGTCGTTGGCCGCGCCGGGCGACAAGGTGGTCGTGATCGCGGGGGTTCCGCCGGGCGTGCCCGGCACCACCAATGGGATGCGCGTTCACCTGGTGGGTTCTGGTTCAGCCGGACGCGCTGAAGGAGCCGAGGTTGCTGAGCAGGTCTGAGGGTCGATCAAAGACCGCCGAGTGCTGCACGGTTGCTGGCTCCGGTCCGAGAAGAGCAGCCGCGACGTAACAGTCGGCACCTTTGGGACAGGGATCGCTGGGCTGAGAGCAGAAATCAGTCAAGCTTCTGTCGAGCTTCAGCGTTGAGCACACCCCAGGCCACGAGCTGGTCGGCGAGAACGCCGGGCGGTTCGTCGTAAATGACCGCTAGGGTCCGCAGATCGTCCTGCCGAATGCTGAGGATCCGGCCGTTGTAGTCCCCACGCTGAGCCTGGATGGCCGCGGCATACCGGGCCAACGGGCCCACCTTGTCCGCAGGCACCTGGCCCAAGCGTTCCAGGTCGAGCACCAGCCGGGCCGGCGGCTCGGAGGCTGATCCCGGGGCGCTGTCAGGGAGTAGTTCGGCGACCGGGACACCATAGAAGTCGGCCAGTTCGGCCAGCTTTTGCACCGTTACGGCTCGGTCACCGCGCTCGTACGACCCGACCACCACTGCCTTCCAGCGACCCTCGGACTTCTCCTCGACACCGTGCAGGGACATGCCCTGCTGCTGCCGGATGGAACGGAGTTTGGCGCCCAGCGCTCGCCCGTACTCAGTTGCCATTGGGCTGCGCTCCCATTCTGACCAAAGTCCGACCAAAGACTGTCAGGTGTGAGGTTACGGAGCGTGATGCTCGGGAGGCAACTCGGCGGGCACCGCCTGCCGAACAGATACCCATACCAGTGATAGCGTCGACGACGAATGCCTTTCCTTTAACCACCGTCCAGCGAGGCGGAGAAGGGGGGTTGGACGCGATGACGCCTGACCAAGAGTCCCTCACCGACTCAGATATCAATCGAGCGGTGGTACGCATCGCTCACGAAATCCTCGAACGCAACCGCGGCGCCGACAATCTGGTGCTGCTGGGCATCCCCCGGCGCGGGGTACCCCTGGCCAGGCGCATCGCCGCAGCCATGTCCGGTATCGAGGGCCGCGAGGTGCCGGCCGGCGCGCTGGACGTGGGAATGTACCGCGACGACCTGCGACTGCGGCCCACCGTTGCTCTGCACCCAACCGTGATCCCGGGCGGGGACATCACCGGCAAGACGGTGGTCCTGGTCGACGACGTGCTGTTCAGCGGTCGCACAACACGCGCGGCGATGGATGCCCTGTCCGGCGCCGGGCGGCCAAGGGCCGTGCAACTGGCCGTTCTGGTCGACCGAGGACACCGCGATCTGCCCATCCGCGCCGACTACGTGGGCAAAAACCTGCCGACCTCGCGCGACGACGACGTGCAGGTGACCCTGACCGAAACCGACGGAACCGATGCCGTGCGCCTGGTGCGCGCTGGAGGAAACTGAATGCGCCATCTGCTCTCCACCCAGGATGTGACCCAATCGGAGGCTCTGGCCATCCTCGACACCGCCCGCGAACTGGCCCAGGTCGCCGATCGCCCTGTGAAGAAGTTGCCGACTCTGCGCGGACGGACCGTGGTCAACCTGTTCTTCGAGGACTCGACCCGCACCCGGATCTCGTTCGAGGCGGCCGCCAAGCGGCTTTCGGCCGACGTCATCAACTTCTCGGCCAAGGGGTCGAGCCTTTCCAAGGGCGAATCCCTGAAAGACACGGCATTGACGTTGCAGGCGATGGGCGCCGACGCGGTCGTGATCCGGCATCAGGCCAGTGGTGCTGCACACCGTTTGGCCAACAGCGACTGGATCCACGGTGCGGTGATCAACGCCGGGGACGGAACCCACGAACACCCCACGCAGGCACTGCTGGACGCGTACACGATGCGCGATCACCTGCGCGACGGGCAAGGTTCGCTCGAGGGCCTCAACGTGGTGATCGTGGGGGATGTCCTGCACTCGCGGGTCGCCCGGTCCAACGTCTGGTTGCTCGACACGCTCGGGGCCGACGTCACCCTGGTGGCGCCGCCCACTTTGCTGCCGGTCGGCGTCGGGCAGTGGCCCTGCCGGATCAGCTACGACCTCGACGAGGCGATCGTGAAGGCCGATGTCGTGATGATGCTGCGGGTGCAGATGGAGCGGATGAACGCGGCCTTCTTCCCCAGCGCGCGGGAGTATTCGCGGCGCTACGGCTTGGACGTCCCACGGATGTCGTCGCTGCCCGATCACGCGATCGTGATGCACCCGGGGCCGATGAACCGGGGAATGGAAATCGCTGCGGATGTGGCCGACGCCGACCGCTCGGTGATCCTGGACCAGGTGACCAACGGTGTGCACATCCGGATGGCTGTGCTCTACCTGCTGATGGGAGGCCAAGAAGCATGACAGTTCTGCGGGATGTGCGACCGCTGGGCGGGGACGCCGTCGATGTGCGGATCGAGGACGGTGTGATCGCCGAGATCGGGCAGGGTCTTGACGGCGACGATGTCGTGGAGGGTCACGGTGCGGTTCTGCTACCGGGGCTGGTCGACCTGCACACCCACCTGCGTGAGCCGGGTCGCGAGGACGCCGAGACGGTGAAAACCGGCACCCGGGCCGCGGCCGTGGGGGGTTTCACCGCGGTCCATGCGATGGCCAACACCGATCCGGTCGCCGACACCGCCGGCGTCGTGGAGCAGGTGTGGCGGCTGGGCGTCGAAGCCGGATACGCCGACGTGCGCCCGGTGGGCGCGGTCACGGTCGGGCTGGACGGCAAGCGGCTGGCCGAACTCGGCGCGATGGCCGACTCGCACGCCCGGGTCCGGGTGTTCAGCGACGACGGGCACTGCGTGTCCGATGCCCAGCTGATGCGCCGGGCCCTGGAGTACGTGAAGGCGTTCGACGGCGTCATCGCCCAGCACGCGCAGGAGCCCCGGCTCACGGAGGGCTCGCAGATGCATGAAGGTGAGTTGTCCGGGCAACTCGGACTCGCCGGGTGGCCGGCCGTGGCCGAGGAGGCGATCATCGCCCGGGATGTGCTGCTGGCCGAACATGTCGGATCACGCCTGCACATCTGTCACGTCTCGACGGCCGGCTCGGTGGAGATTCTCCGGTGGGCCAAGAGCCGCGGCATCACAGTGACCGCGGAAGTCACTCCGCACCACCTGTTGCTCACCCATGACCTGGCTGCCACCTACGACCCGATCTACAAGGTGAACCCGCCCCTTCGCAGCCAAAGCGACGTGCAGGCGGTCCGGCAGGCCCTGGCCGACGGCATCATCGACATCGTCGCCACCGATCACGCCCCGCACGCCATGGAGGACAAGGAGTGCGAGTGGGCCGCGGCCGCATTCGGCATGCTCGGCCTGCAGACCGCACTTGCGGTGGTCAACGAGACCATGGTCCAGCCCGGGCTGCTGGACTGGCAGCAGGTCGCAGACCGGATGTCGGTGGCTCCGGCCAGCATCGGCCGGGTGTCCGACCACGGCCGCCCGATCGCTGTGGGCGAACCGGCGAATCTGACGCTCTTCGATCCCGACCCGGAGTGGATCGTGGGGACCGGGGACATGGTGAGCCGCAGTCGCAACACCCCTTACGCCGGGATGATCCTGCACGGACGTGTCATGGCTACCTGGCTGCGAGGCCGGCCCACAGTCCTGGACAACGCACTCGTGGAGTTCGAAACCGTCTGATGATCACCCTGCTGGCCGCCGAATCGCAACAGGTCACCGCGTGGCCGCAGCGTCTGCTTCTCACCCTTGGGGTGCTGGCGGTTTCAGCACTGGCCGTGTGGGGGATGTGGCGCAGTTGGAAGCGACGAGAAGCGCTGGACCTGCCGCTGCAACGTGTGCCCGCCGGATTTGAGCCGGACCTTGAGGTGGTCGGCCGGTACCTGGGCACGTCCCCGGCACAGGACTGGATGCAGCGGGTGGTCGCCGGCGGCCTGGGTGCCCCGGGCAACGCCTCGGCCAGCGTGGCGGCGCAGGGCGTACGTCTGGAACGCATCGGGGAATCGTCGATCTTCCTGCCGGCCGACCAGATCACCGCCACCGAACTCGGCCGCGGGGTGGCGGCGCAGGTGGCGGAGAAAGACGGAGTGGTCCTGTGGTTCTGGAGCGCTGGAGACACCCCCCTGCAGACGGGATTTCGCCCCGACGCCGCAGAAGACGTGGTCCGGCTGGTAGATGCCAGCCGGGCGCTAGGTGAGGAGAATCGATGAGTTTCACCATTCCGGTGCTCGAAGACCCGGACAGCGGGACCGCCGAACCGGCGCTGCTGGTCCTGGAGGATGGCACGTCGATGCGCGGTGAGGCGTTCGGCGCCCGGGGCAGCGTGTTCGGCGAGGCGGTGTTCTCGACCGGGATGACCGGCTACCAGGAGACCCTCACCGACCCCTCGTACCACCGTCAGGTGATCGTCATGACCGCGCCGCACATCGGCAACACCGGCATGAACCTCGAGGACCCGGAGTCCGGGCGCATCTGGGCCGCCGGCTTCGTCATCCGTGACCTGAGCCCCGTGGCCAGCAACTGGCGCGCCACCGATTCCTTGGGGCAGGCTCTGGCCGATGCGGGGGTGGTTGGCGTCCGTGGTGTCGACACGCGGGCACTGACCAGGCATCTGCGCGAGCGCGGCGTCATGCGGGTGGGCCTGTTCAGCGGGGATGCGCTGACCGACGCGGTGTCGATGCTCGAGCAGGTCAAGGCCTCCCCGGGCATGCTCGGCGCGAACCTGTCCGCGCAGGTCAGCACCGACGAGCCGTACGTGGTGCCGGCTGTCGGTGAGAGCCGGTTCACCGTGGTGGCGGTCGACCTGGGTATCAAGCGCATGACGCCGACGCTGATGGCCCAGCGCGGCATGACCGTTCACGTCGTCCCGTCGGACTACAGCTACGAGCAGATCCGCGAGCTCAACCCGGACGGGCTGTTCTTCTCCAACGGACCCGGCGACCCGGCCACCGCCGACCACGCGGTGGGCATCGCCCGCAGTGCGCTGGCTGATGCGCTTCCCACATTCGGCATCTGTTTCGGCAACCAGATCCTCGGCCGCGCGCTCGGCTTCGACACCTACAAGCTGGCCTACGGGCACCGCGGCATCAACCAGCCCGTGCAGGACCGTTCGACCGGAAAGGTCGAGGTCACCGCACACAATCACGGATTCGCGGTGAAGGCGCCGCTGGATACCGAGATCGACGGCGAGTTCGGCCGGGTCCGGGTCAGTCACGTCTGCCTCAACGATGACGTGGTGGAAGGGCTGCAGTGCCTGGACGTCCCGGCGTTCAGCGTCCAGTACCACCCGGAGGCGGCCGCCGGTCCGCACGATTCGGCCTACTTGTTCGACAGATTCGCCGCGGCGATGGAGGGGCGGTCCTGATGCCGAAGCGCACAGACATCAACAGTGTCCTGGTGATCGGATCCGGGCCCATCGTGATCGGTCAGGCCTGCGAGTTCGACTACTCCGGCACCCAGGCGTGCCGGGTCCTGCGCGCCGAGGGCCTGCGCGTGATCCTGGTCAACAGCAACCCGGCCACGATCATGACCGACCCGGAGTTCGCCGACGCGACCTACATCGAACCGATCACCCCTGACTTCGTGGAGAAGGTCATCGCCAAGGAGCGCCCCGACGCGCTGCTTCCCACGCTGGGTGGGCAGACAGCGTTGAACGCGGCGGTCGCGCTGGCCGAGAACGGGGTGCTCGACAAGTACGGCGTCGAGCTGATCGGTGCGGACATCGACGCGATCCAGCGCGGTGAGAACCGCGAGTTGTTCAAGCAGATCGTCGAGAAGGTGGGCGCTGAATCCGCGCGCTCATGGGTCTGCCACACCCTCGAGGAGTGCCTCGAGGCGGTCGAGGATCTGCACTACCCAGTGGTCGTGCGCCCTTCGTTCACGATGGGTGGCGCAGGATCCGGGATGGCCTACGACGAGGCCGACTTGCGACGGATCGCCGGACAGGGGCTGGCCGCGAGCCCCACCACCGAAGTTCTTCTGGAGGAGTCCATCCTCGGGTGGAAGGAGTTCGAACTCGAACTCATGCGCGACAACAACGACAACGTGGTCGTGGTCTGCTCCATCGAGAATCTCGACCCGCTCGGCGTGCACACCGGTGACTCCATTACCGTGGCCCCGGCGCTCACCCTGACCGACCGCGAGTACCAGCGGATGCGCGACGTGGGGATCGATGTGATTCGCGAGGTCGGCGTGGACACCGGCGGTTGCAACATCCAGTTCGCCATCCACCCGGAGAACGGCCGGATCATCGTCATCGAGATGAACCCGCGGGTCTCGCGTAGTTCGGCGTTGGCGTCGAAAGCCACCGGTTTCCCGATCGCCAAGATCGCCGCGAAACTGGCGATCGGCTACACCCTCGATGAGATCCCCAACGACATCACGCGGCAGACCCCTGCGTCTTTCGAACCGACGCTGGACTACATCGTCGTGAAGGTGCCGCGGTTCGCGTTCGAGAAGTTCCCCGGTGCCGACGACACGCTGACCACGACGATGAAGAGCGTCGGTGAGGCGATGTCCATCGGGCGCAACTTCGCGCAGGCGCTGCAGAAGGCCTTGCGCAGCATCGAGCGGTCGGGGTCGGAGTTCTCCTGGCCGGCGAACCCCCGCCCGGTCGGAGAATTGCTGGCTGAGGTGGCCCGACCCCACGACGGCAGGCTGCAAAAGGTGCAGCAGGCGATGTGGCTGGGTGCCAGCGTCGAGCAGCTCTACGAGATCACCGCGATCGATCCGTGGTTCCTCGAGCAGATCGCCGGCATCAACGCAATGGCCGACCAGATCCGGGCCGCCGATCGGTTGTCCCCGAGCTTGCTGCGCCGGGCCAAGCAGACCGGCTTCTCCGACGCGCAGATCGCCGGTTTGCGAGGAGCTCGGGAGGACGTGATTCGCGGCGTGCGGCACGCGCTGGGGATCCGCCCGGTGTTCAAGACCGTCGACACCTGCGCCGCGGAGTTTCCCGCCTACACGCCGTACCACTACTCCAGCTACGACGCGCAGACCGAAGTCGAGCCGCGCGAGAAAGAGGCGGTGATCATCCTGGGGTCCGGACCCAACCGGATCGGCCAGGGCATCGAGTTCGACTACAGCTGTGTGCATGCCACGCTGACCCTGCGCGAGGCCGGGTACGAGGCGATCATGGTCAACTGCAACCCGGAGACCGTCTCGACCGACTACGACACCGCGAACCGTCTGTATTTCGAGCCGTTGACGCTGGAGGACGTGCTCGAGGTGATCACCGCGGAGCAAGCCGTCGGCCCGGTCGCCGGGGTCATCTGCCAACTCGGTGGACAGACGCCGCTGGGCTTGGCCGCCCGGCTGAAGGCCGAGGGTGTGCCGTTGCTGGGAACCACTCCGGAGGCGATCCACCTGGCCGAGGAGCGTGGCGCGTTCGGGGAGGTGCTGCACGACGCGGGCCTTCCCGTGCCCAAACACGGTATGGCTCGCAGCGTCGCAGAGGCTGAGGCCATCGCCGCCGAGATCGGTTACCCGGTGCTGGTGCGCCCCTCATACGTGCTCGGCGGGCGCGGCATGGAGATCGTGTACGACAAATCCGTGCTGGCCGCCTACATCGAGCGCGCCACCCAGGCCAGTCCCGAACACCCGGTCCTGGTCGACCAGTTCCTCGACGACGCGATCGAGATCGATGTGGACGCCCTGTACGACGGTGAGGAGCTGTTCCTCGGCGGTGTCATGGAGCACATCGAGGAGGCCGGCATCCACTCCGGCGACTCGGCCTGCGCCTTGCCCCCTATGACGCTTGGTCGCCACGAACTCGAACAGATCCGGGCCAGCA
>Ga0116164_10001058_pt1 | contig 21427 bp, 16 predicted proteins | sample AD_UKC109_MetaG_FD_89888 | JGI IMG/M metagenome (GOLD analysis project Ga0116164, IMG submission 89888) | Active sludge microbial communities of municipal wastewater-treating anaerobic digesters from Hong Kong - AD_UKC109_MetaG | ecosystem: Engineered > Bioreactor > Anaerobic > Digestate... | reverse complement strand
CCAGATCCACCAATAGAGACAAACGATCTTCAAAAGACAATTGGGTATATTGGGGGTTGGAAATCTGTTCACGCAGACCCTCACGGAAAGCAGGTAAACGTAATTGCAGTAGTTTGTCCATCAATGTTTGTGAGATCATGAGAGGTTCCTTTCCGAATAGTATTCCGCTCCACGGATATTCTCGTGGGTGGGAAGGCCTTCAATTGGAGCAGGAGGGGTCTGTTTTTGCAGGAAGACCAATTCCCGGGTCACGGCTGCAGATATCGGGAACACTTGAACACCTTAAACGGAAACATCTGAACACTAATTACGGAAACACTTGAACGCATTAAACGGTTCGACTTGAACACCAAATACGGTTTCATTTGAACGGTTTAAACGGAAGTATTTGAACATCTCATGCCGAAAATCCAGGTATCCTTTAATAATGAGGAGGATGCCGTCATGAGGAGAACAGATATGGCACAAATCAAGGAAATACTACGGCTACACTATGAAGTGGGGCTAAGCCAGCGAGACATTGCGAAATCCGTGCAGTGTTCACTGGGAACGGTATCAAACGTGCTGCAAAGAGCACGGGAAGCCGGAATCGAGTATCCAACCGAATTGTCGGCAAAAGAACTTGGCTCAAAGATCTATCCGCCGGTAGAGAAAAAGCCAGGGGAGCACAAACCAGAGCCCGACATGGAATATATTCATCGAGAGATGAGCCGGAAGGGAATCACTCTTCAACTGCTTTGGGAAGAGTACAAGGCGGGAAATCCCGATGGGATCATGTACACTCAGTTTTGTGAAAGATACCGAGTCTATCGCAAGCAGAATAAGATATACATGCGGAGAGAGCACAAGGCTGGTGAACATGGCGAAGTTGACTGGGCTGGCTTAGCTGCATCCTATTATGTGGACGGAGAAGAACGGAAAGCATATTACTTTGTGCTAACTCTTTCTGCATCATCCTATATTTATGCTGAGCCATTCAGAGACATGACTATGAGCTCATGGATCGAAGCTCACTGTCGGGCTTTTGAATACTTTGGCGGAACACCCAAAATACTGATCCCAGACAATACGAAAACGGCTGTTATAAAACCATTCTCAAAAACTGAAAAAGAGCCAGTCCTCAATCAGACGTATAAAGATCTGGCATCTTTTTATGGAGCGGCAATCATCCCTGCCAGACCGCTAAAACCCCAGGATAAAGCATTAGCTGAGAAAGGTGTCCAGATCGTTGAGAATCGCATCATCTCAAAGCTGCGCAACAGAACATTCTTATCCTTTGAGGATTTACATACGGCTTCAATGGAAGAACTCGAAATCGTAAACACAAGTAATTTCAAAAGTCGACCAACAAACAGGAGAGCATTGTTTCTTGAAATAGAGAAAAATGAATTGCTGCCATTACCAAAAAGCCGTTTCGAATATGCAGACTGGAAAACCTGTAAAGTTGCCTTTGATTACCATATAAAATATGACGAACACTTTTATAGCGTTCCCTATATTTACGTTGGGAAACAAGTCGATGTTAGAGGAACCACCAGAATGGTAGAGATATTCTATGAGCATGAAAGGGTCGCCAGTCATAAACGATCCTATGAAAAACACCAGCGCTATGTCACTCTTACCGAACATATGCCTGAAAATCATCGCGTTGTTTCTGAATGGAGCTATGATCGCTTCCTTTCCTGGGCTTCAAGTTTTGGGGAACAAACGGAAGCATATATCCGTTTCATCATGTCAAAACGAGAACATCCAGAGCAAGCATATAAGACTTGTGCAGGTATCCTCAACATAGGAAAGAAAATACCGAAAGAGTCTATGGAACAAATCTGTAAAATGGCTCTTGATACGAATATCTACAGCTTTAAATACTTTGATGCAATATTCAAAAAATACGTTGGCGTTGATCATCCATCTGCCAAACCAATTGACAACCCAAATGTTCGGGGAGCTGAATACTATGGAGGAGGAAAATAGAATGCTTGAGAAAACTACCCTCAACAAACTATATGACCTTCGCCTTCCGACTATAGCATCGAAACTCTCTGAACAGCAAGATCAGCCTGAAATACTTTCTCTCCCCTTTGAAGAAAGACTTGGTTTGCTGGTTGATGCTGAATGGATGGCAAAGAAGGAAAAGAAGATCGATCGTTTCGTCCGACAAGCCAACTTCCGTTTCCCTGCTGTCATCGAAGATATCGAGTATTCCGGGAAACATGGGATCACGAAGAAAGATGTGCTGAATTTCAGTCAATGCAGTTATATCCACAAAAAGCAGAACATTCTCGTTTCAGGATTAACTGGAATCGGGAAGACTTATCTGATCTGCGCTCTTGGTCGCTCTGCCTGCTACCAATGCCTCGCTGTCCGCTATTTTCGCACTGCTGATCTGTTTCTGGAGCTTTCTTGTGCTCAATTAGATGGTAAATACTTATCGTTCAGAAAACAGCTTTCGAAATTACCTCTTTTGATTCTTGATGATTGGGGGTTGAAACCCTTTTCTGAAGAGGAAAGCTATGAGATTCTGGAACTTATGGAACTTCGTTACCAAAATGGCTCAACGATTATCGCAAGTCAGCTTCCATGGACAAGTTGGCATGAGCTTTTTCCCGATCCGACAATCGCGGATGCTGTCCTGGATCGAGTTGTTCACAACTCTTACAGATTCGATCTTTCTGGTGAATCGATGCGAAAGATCCTTGCGGAGAAAGAATTTGAAAGGGAAAGCTGACGCTTTCCATCAGTGCCGAGGGCACTTTCCTGCCTTCGGCAATAAACGTGCTTGCGCAACTGGCTCATCACGTTTATACTCGTTTTGAAAACGGCATGACAAAGTGTTCAAATAATGCCGCATTAGGTGTTCAAGTAATTCCGGATTCACTGTTCAAGTATTTCCGGTCTGTATGTTCAAGTAATTCCGGTTTTACTGTTCAAGTCCGCCGGAATAAGCATAAATATCAGATTCCAAATAGATAGTGTTGACAGACCATGTATTGTTGTATTTTATAATATAATTTTATAATACATATTCCAAGGAACTGAGAAGGAATCCATGTCAGATATAATCGCGGCGGTTACTGGGGCAGTAGTAGCGAGTATTTTAGGATTTATAGCATTTCAATATCAGCAACATAGAGGTAATATAGTAGTTGTAGAGAGATTATTACAATCTCCACAAATTAATTTTTCTAATGCCATAGATAAAAAACTGGAGATCATCTATAACGGTAATAAAGTCAAAAACTTGGTATTAACTCATTTCGTGATTTTTAATCAAGGTAGTAATACAGTAAAACCGCTGAAATTAACAGTTAAAATCACACCAAAATCAGAAAATTTCACTTATGCGGAATTGAATGTCAGTGATCCCAATGAAATTGCTACGTGGAAAATGGACAATGAAACCGGAACTTTTGAGATTGAGCGTCCTTATTTAAATTCTCTAAAGAAATACAAAGAAGAAAAGATTGATGTGTCATTATTTTCGGATGTTTTACTTGACTTTTCCGTTAATGGTGGGGGAGAAGACTGGGGTTGCAAGGTTGTGAATAGTGATCTGGGTAAAAAACGGATTAATAAATTTTTATATGTAGGAATGATTATCTTTACTATTATTAGTTACTTTATAATTGCTTATAATATTATGTTAAATTACATTAAACATTTTACAGAATTATCATCTATCGAAAAGATAATTATTCCCGTTTTATATGGAATGCTTTTTGTGTTTTTCTATTTTATTCTAAAAAAGTTATTTAGAAGGATTTATAAGAGTGAATAATTTTTTGAAGTTATTTATTGATATTCATTAATTATTAAACGCTAGAAATTATTCCCCAGTTATCTATACTAAGTTTAGTCATTTCAACTCCTCTAATTTTTCTTCAATACAAGATAAATAAATTTCTATTGCTTTGTCAATATTTGGCACACATAAACAACTTGGATAGTCTTTATCACAAATTGGAAATTTTGGTCTTTGGCTTCTTGATGATTGGATCTCAGTAAGATTTGACGATTCTGGCATATTGTTTTCTACTACTCACATAGACTTGAAGGCTGCTCATTTTCCATTCTATTTTATTCTTTATTTAAATAGAACATCAGATATACAATAGCCAATAACAAAAAAATGACATTTTTATCACTTTTTCCGACAAATTCCTCCTTTACTTCTCTTGTTTAAGTGTAAAACTCCGGAAGTATTGTGAAGTAAACGAAAAATCATCCATAAATTTATCTTAATCGATTCTCGGGGATTTTGGAATGAACCCGTTGAACGACGGCATATGATTCCGTTTCGCATATCCGAAAAGGGGAAAACGCAAGCCTTTATAATTATTCATAAAATACGGTCTTGAATTGGGGCTGATTTGCGATAATGATGAATGATTCTTTGGCGCTTTTTCGCTTGATTTTGGTCGGGATCACAGCCTATTTGCTAGGTAGCATTTCCCCTTCTTACCTGTTGGGAAAAATGCTAAAGGGGATCGATATTCGGGAACACGGCTCGCATAATGCCGGGACGGCAAATGCGATATCGACCATCGGTTTTCTCCCGGGATTGATTACGATGGTTCTGGATATCGGAAAAGGCGCTTTGTCAGCATGGATCGGAATACAGCTGGCCGGAAAAACCGGCATGCAGATTGGTACCATTGCGGTTGTTACCGGCCATAATTTTCCGGTATGGATGCATTTCAGAGGAGGAAAAGGAATCGCGGCTTTTATCGGTGCATCCTTAATTTCCTTTCCAGCCACAGTGGCAGTTTTCTTATTTTTCAGTTGGATTGGAATCATCCTTTCGCATTATATCGCGATTGGGACATTGGTTGCGTTTACGCTTTTACCATTTGCCGGCTTATGGCTGACCCGCGGCGATATTTCCTGGTTTCTGACGCTTCTGGCTGTTTCATTCTTGATTTTATTGAAGCATCGCCCCAACTTCGTTGCTATCCGGAACCATACGGAGAAAAAATTTTATTTTAAAACACGTTTTGCAACTTTATTAAAAAAGGGCTGACCATCAAAGCAGGCAAGAAAAAAACGATTGTTTTCCGCCTTGCCTGCCCGACAGGTTTTTTATTCCTTCAGCGCTCCGGCACTGAGTGAAGTGACGAGCATCTTCTGGGTAAGGGTAAAGAAGAATACAAACGGGATTGCGACCAATAATGCTCCGGCGCAAAAAGTTGTAAATTCGTTTTTCTTCTCGGTCACAAAACTGAATAAACCCAACGCCAGCGTCTGATTCTCATTGGATCGCAGAATCATTTTTGAAAAGATATATTCCATCCAAGGTCCGGTGAAGCTGGAAATCGCCAGGAACACAATGATCGGTTTGGTCAGAGGCAGGATAATCTGAAAATACGTTCGTGCATTGCTGGCACCGTCAATCCGTGCGGCTTCATCTAGGCTGCGTGGGACAGAATCGACATAACTTTTTACCAACCAGGTATTATACGGGACATTACCAGCGGTATAAATGAGAATCATTCCCCACAGCGTATCCAATCCGCCAATTCGGAGGAGAATCACATAAATTGCAACCATCCCGACAAAAGACGGAAAAATCTGCAAAATCAGCAGCAAAAGCATCATCCCTTTTTTAAACGGAAAACGAAATCGTGAAAAAACATAGGCGGCAATGGCACAGACTGCGACTGTTGAAAATGCGGTCCCGGTGGCGATGATGAGTGTATTTTTAAACCAATTCAGGTAATTGGTTTCTCGGAAGAGTCGCCGGTAGTGTTCGATCGTAAACCCGTCTCCGAACGGGATAATATTGAGGGACGAGATGGAATTTCCCGGTGAGAACGCCGCACTGACCAAATAAACCAGAGGATACAACACGATTAACGTCACCAGAATCAAGAAGATGATTACCAAGCCGGTATTGATTTTACTGATTATCCGTTCCCGTTTCATTTTCTTGTCAAATTGAGTCTCTACCATCACAGCTCTCCTTCCTTGTATGATTTTGTCCTTCTGAAGTTATAAATTGCAAAAGGAGCGAGCACCACAAAAATGCATACCGCCAACACGGAAGCGTAATTGTATTTCAGTAAGGTAATTGTTAATTTGTAGATCCAGGTCACCATAATATCTGTGCCACGGGCGCTTGTGATGGTGGAATCGGCTACGATTGGGTTTCCTCCGGTCAAGAAGAAGATAGCCCCAAAATTGTTGATATTGTAGGTAAATGACATAATTATGAGTGGCATGGTTTGATACAAAACCTGCGGCAGCGTAATGTAACGAAAAGCCTGTGTTTTGGTGCAGCCGTCCATGCCGGCCGCTTCGTATTGTTCATTGCTGATGGATGTCATTGTTCCCATTGTCAGCAGCATAAAATAAGGGAAACCCGCCCAAAGATTGATCAAGATAACCACAAAGCGAGCGAGGGTCACGTCGCTCAACCAGGGGATGACCGTCGATTTATCCAGAAAGCCCAAGGCGATTAAGGACCGATTTACTGTCCCGAACGATCCGTTCAACAGGTTTTGCCAGACCAGCATGCTGACGACCGTCGGAACCGCGTAAGGTAAAATAAAAATGGAACGAAAGAAAGGTTTGATTTTAATCTTTGATTCCTGTAATATCACCGCCATGATCATTCCGCCGGCATAGCAGGTTAATGTTGCAAAAAATGCCCAAACTAATGTCCATGTGGCCACCCGACCGAGCGCCCCTGACCAGGTGGCATCCCCGCCGAAAAGGGCACGAAAATTATCGAGTCCCACCCAATCAACGGTATTATTGGGCGGAATGTTTTTCGGGGCAGAATAATTTGTAAAAGCCACACAGGCTGAAAAGATCAACGGAACGACGACAAAGAATAAGACAAGCAGGATCATCGGCATCAAACCGACGATCGGAAAAGATTTATTTCCCAATTCGGCAAAGATATTCTTATTTTTCGCTTTGATGCCAGTGGCGCAATAATCTTTGTAATCGGATAATGCATTTTGGACGGATAGGTAATAGAGCAGAATAAAAATAAATACGACCGCCAGAATCAGAATGCCATCGATCATCATAAACATGGAATGATCGCGCTGTTTAATCGGCAATTCCGGATGAGGATCTCCCAGCGTGATTAAGCCGACAATCTTTTTATAAACGGTCGGGGTAAAAAGCAAAAAAAGAACTTCTATGAGTGCATAGAGAATTCCTTTGACATACTGTTTCAAATACAGAATATGTCCCAATCCCATAAAAAGGAGGGACGAAATCAGGATCTTTTTTTTTGAAGATCCATCCTGAGAAATTGAGGCGGCTATCATGATAATTCCTTTCCGACGGCAGAATAACGAAGAACTGAAACGGGATCAAAAAAGAAATCGACGAAGCAACCGGTACACTTATGGAAATTATTGAAAAAGAAGCTCCCTTTCAGAGCTGATGACGAAAGGGAGCTTTGTACTCATCGGGACTTTATTGAGCCACAAACGATACGATTGCTTTGTCCAGCGCTTTCAGTTCGGTCTCCACGTCGGCGCCATCCCAGATGTTGGCGGATGCCGCATTACCGGATTCCCAAAAAGCACCCATTTGCGGTACGGACGGCATTGGGAATGCATATTCCAGTTGAGCGATGAACCCCTTAGCGGCTTCGCTTTCGACTTCCAGTGGAATGGATGGTAACGCGCCGGTGATTTCGTAGCGCAGTTGCTGCATTTCAGGTGAAATCAAAAATTCAGCGAATTTTGCCGCTTCTTCCGGATGTTCCGAATAGGCGGAAACAAATATGCCGCGCGTTCCTGAGAAAGATGCCGCAGGAGTTGTGCCGTCTAATGAAGGCAACGGTGCAACGCCGAAATTAATCCCTGCTTTGGTGAAATTGGCTACATTCCAGGGACCGGAAATGTGCATTGCAGCGTTTCCTGCGGCAAACGCCCCATCGGCGGTAGCGGTATTGGCATCGGCAGCCGCTAGCGGAACGACTTCATGCAGACTCTGAAAGATTTTCATGCCGGCAATGGCATCTTCCGTGGCAAGATAGGAAGAAGATGTGTCTGTTCCATCGGGACCAAATAAGCGGTTTCCATTCATGGTGGTAAACAGAATGGTGTAATAGATGTTTCCTACGTCCATCAGGAAACCGTATTTGTCCGGATTTTTGGCGTTGAAAGCTGCAGTCCAAGTTTTCAATTCTTCCCAAGTGGTTGGGACTTCTTCGGCGGGAATCAGATCTTTGTTATAGTAAAGCGCATAGGTTTCAGCTGAAACCGGATAACCGTACATGACCCCGTCATAGGTAAGTGCCTGAGAGGTTGAAGCAAGAACGGCTTCTTTTACCGCATCCGGGTTTACCGTCGGGAGAATATGACCTCCGATGACCAATTCTCCCAATTTGTCATGCGGCGCTGCGAACAAATCCGGTCCGACTCCAGCCGGTCCGTCTAAAGCAATTTGGCCAGAGGTGTCTCCCAATTCCACATTGACAAATTCAACGGTGATGTTGGGGTTCAATTTGGTGAATGCCTCTCCGGCAGCTTTAATCCATTCATCCGGTCCGCCGGTAGATTCCCAAACTACCAGTTTTACGGCATCTTGAGCCGATACCGGGACAGAAACAATAAAAAGTGAAACAATCATGATGAACGAAAGTACAATCGATAAACCTTTTTTCATTTTTTCCCCTTTCTGAATTCAAATGATTATTCCGGAAATGATCGAACTTATTCCGGTTAATATAGTTTGGACAGCGAATTTGATTTGACCGTTCCGATAAGAACACTTTATTATGTGTTTTATCCGATTTCAGCTATTTAAATTATATATCGAATAAATGATTTATTTGAATATCCGATTGCATGTTTAAAGAAGGATAGAAGATATAAAAACTCCTCAGATCGGCCTGAGGAATCACGATATGGCAGGTGACGGAATGAATTAAGATGCGGCTGTATTTCAGGTTGAAAAATCGGATGAATCGATTCGAACCAGTACGCGACGCGTGCGCGGTCCGTCGAATTCGCAAAAATAAATTCCCTGCCAGGTTCCCAGCATTAATCGGCTATTTTCGATAAGGATCTGTTCGGAGACGCCGATCAGGGAGGATTTCAAGTGAGCGGCGGAATTGCCTTCCATATGCCGGTATCCGTCCTGCCATGGTACGATCTTGTCCAACTCGTATAAGAAATCATGGATCACGTCTGGATCAGCATCCTCATTGATGGTAACGGCGGCGGTGGTGTGAGGAATGAAGACGGTACAGAGTCCCTCTCGGATACCGGAAGCTGTAACCACTTCCTGGATCCGAGTGGTTATATCGATTAATTGAGAACGGCCGGTGCTTTGAAGGGTAAATTGAACTGTTTTCATAGGATGGGCTCCTTTCTTCAAGCTTTCTAAAAACAAATCGCACTCTTATTCAGATCTTCGATTCCCGAGCAAACGGATTTACTCTTCGAAGACTTTTTTGGCGATATCCATGGCTGCTTTGGCATCCTTTGCGAAATAATCGGCACCGATTGACAGCGCATAATCTTTGGTCAGTACCGCTCCCCCTACCATGATCCTGCATTCCGAATGGTTTTTAAGATCTCGAATCGTCTCTGCCATGTTCTTTACTGTTGTGGTCATCAACGCACTCAGCCCGACCAGTTTTACATTTTCCCGCAGAACCGCTTGCCTGACAACTTCAACGGGGACATCTTTCCCCAGGTCGATAATCTGATAACCTGAGTTCTCAAGGACAACTTTGACGATATTTTTCCCAATATCATGAATATCCCCCTTAACCGTTGCCAGTACGATTTTACCTTTGGAAAGGTTGGCATCGGATTGTGAAGAGCGCGTCATCGTTTTGCGGATTTCTTCGAAGCCCGCTTGAGCGGCTCCGGCAGATTGAATCAATTGTGGCAAAAAGATTTCCCCTTTTTCAAAACGGGTCCCCGCTTTTTCAAGTGTGGGGATCAGAATTTGATCGATGATTTCGGCAGGCTCCATGGTTTTGAGCAATTGAATGGTAGCTTCAGCCGCAATTTGTCGAAGCCCATTGGCAATTGCATATTCAAGGGATGAATCTGACGAGACAGAACCGCCGTCTGGAACGACCGGCTTTTCGCTTTGGATTTGATTATGGATAGAAATGTATCGTTCGGAATTTTTATCCTGACCAGAAAGCACTTTAAACGCATCCACTGCACCGGTCATCGAGCGGACATTCGGATTAATGATCGGCAAATCCAAACCTTGACCCAAAGCGAGCGTTAGAAAAGCGGTGTTGATCGTCTCCCGGTCCGGTAGCCCGAAGGATATATTCGACACTCCCAGCACGGTTTTTACGCCAAAATGTTCTTTAACCATTCGGACGGCTTTGAGCGTTTCCATCGCCTGTTCCTGTTGAGCGGAGACGGTGAGAGTCAGGCAATCGATAATGACATCTTCCTTGGGGATTCCGTACTCCCCAGCTTTACGGATTATTTTTTCAGCGATTCTTACCCGTTCTTCGGCTGTTTGCGGAAGACCGTTTTCATCCAATGTTAGGCCGATAACTGCCGCGCCATATTTTCGGACAATTGGAAGCAATGTTTCCAGATTCCGATCTTCCCCATTCACCGAATTGACCAACGCTTTCCCGTTATATATTCGTAAGGCGGCTTCGATGGTTTTCGGATCACCGGAATCGATCTGTAAAGGAACGTTGCTGACACTTTGGATGGCTTCGACCACCTCCGCCATCACAGCTGCTTCTTCTAATCCGGGTAAACCGACATTGACATCCAAAATTTCAGCCCCGGCGGCTGTCTGTTCCAGCGCCTGCGTTAGAATATACGCGATATCATGCTCGGCAAGTGCTGTTTTAAACCTTTTTTTACCGGTTGGATTAATTCGTTCACCGACAATTCGGACTTCATCGATCTCAACGGTCCGTTCCGCGCTGCAAAGGGCGGTACGATGAACGGCTTGGCGAGCGGCGGGACGTTTGCCCGAGAGCCGGTCTCTCAATGCCGAAATATATTGCGGAGTCGTCCCGCAGCATCCACCGATAAAAACGGCTCCCAGATCCGCAAAACGAGCGGTAATTTCGGCAAACTCCTCGGGTGTAATTTCGTATTGATCAGTCTCCGGATTCGGAAGCCCGGCATTCGGCTTGATCAGAATGGGTAGATTTGTCCATTTTGCCAATTCTGCGGCTAATGGCAGAATCTGTTCTGGACCTAACGAACAATTGATTCCGACCGCTGAGACTCCCAAACCGCTGAGCGTCAACGCCGCCGCCGAAATGGGAACACCGGCAAATGTCCGTCCATTGGCTTCAAAAGACATTGATGCAAAAATCGGCAGGTTCGTATGTTCTTTGGCGGCAAGGATTCCGGCTTTCATTTCAGCCAAATCGGTGAAGGTTTCGAATACAATGAGGTCGACACCGGCTTGTTCGCCGGCTGAAACGATTTCTTCGAAAATCTGATAGGCTTCTTCAAAAGACATATCGCCGTTCGGTTTCATCATTTTACCGATCGGACCGCAATCCAACGCGATTTTCACCTGGGGATTCTCCGCGTCACGCGCCATTTGGGCGTTCTTGACGGCGGCTTCCACCAATTGTGAAACCGAATAAGATGTCCCTTCAAGTTTATAGCGATTGACACCGAAAGTACTCGCATAAATAATTTCCGCGCCGCTGCGGATATATTCGCGATGAATCTCGGTGATGATCTCCGGATGGGTCAAATTATTTGCTTCGGGAACGGTTGCGGTCAGGAGCCCTTTTTGCTGCAGCATCGTGCCGAAGGCACCGTCCAGAAGGGTTATTTTATTCTTCATTTCCAGCATGGGGTGCCCGCCTTTCTCAATTCACAAGTAGTTCGTAATATACAGCCGTCACACGGGTTCTGCTTTGTTTGAATCTCGGTTGGGGAAATTCCGATGATCGCGCTGACAGATTTGGAGGGAACCATCAGAAAACTTTCAGTTACGGTTAAGCCAATTTTTCGTGATGTATCCAAAATAGTCAGGAAATTTCTCTGCACAGTTAGCGGTAAATCTCCGTATCCCGGGCTGAAGCGGGATGTGATAAATTTTCCTTCTCGCTCGGCTGTTTCCCGCAACATTTCCTGCAATTTATCCGCCGCGGTTTCCACGGCGATCGCTGCGCAACTGTCCAGAATAACCCCTTCTTCCGGTTTTTCTGACAGAGCGGTACGAATTAATTTATCCGTCCCCTGGCCGACAGTCACTGCGAATAACCAGACCTCGTTAGACGTCTCCAGATGTTTTTGTATAGATGTTCCGGGAAGAATCAGATCTGTGCCCTGAATTCGAATGCTATCAGCGTCTTTCTCAATCGGGAAACGGCGAAACACCGCTCGGGGTTGAATAGTATCCAATGTTTGCCGGATGCAACGCTGAATAAGAGACTCCAAATCGGTTGGTATTTCACTTCCGCGGTAGCCCATGGTCCGCAGGATTTCCCGCTCATCCAGAGATTCCACATCGATTTTCAAACGCTTTTTCCTTCTCGTGGCATTTGATTCTCGGCTGCGATGATATTCTGAATGTTTTCACTGATTCGTGAAGCTGTTTCAACGTTATTCATTGTATAAAGGTGGATTCCTTGCACGCCGTTATCGATTAGATCCATAATCTGTTCGGTGGCATAAAACAGGCCGGCATCCTTTAAAGCAACCGGATCATCACAGTATTTGCTGATGAAACGAGCCATTTTCGGCGGAACACTCGCACCACACATGGTTACGGTGCGTTCGACCTGATTTTTATTTACAATTGGCATGATTCCGGCTTCGATCGGAACATGGATGCCGGCTTGAACAGCCTTTTCTCGAAATTCATAAAAAACGCGGTTATCAAAAAACAACTGAGTAATCAGATGAGAAACCCCGCTATCGATTTTGATTTTCAGGTTTTCTATGTCCCGATCCGGATTCTCACATTCCGGATGACATTCGGGATAACATCCGCCGATCAGGTTAAAAGAAGGGTCGGTTTCCTTGATAAACTTTGCTAAATCGCTGGCATGCTTAAATTCTTCTTTGGGAGGGATGCCGGGAGTGATATCCCCGCGCAAAGCTAAAATATTTTGAATGTTGCCTTCTTTCAACTTGCTCAGTGTCTCCGAAATTTCCTGCCGATCAGAGTTGACGCATGTCAGATGGGCAACCGGCTCAATATGATAGGTTGTCAGAATCAACGAGGCGATTTCGACAGTCTTTTCGCGTTGGGCGACGCTCCCTCCGGCACCGTAAGTGACACTGATAAAATCCACCGGCAAACCGCGTAATTTCAACAGCGTATTATAAATTACGTTATAGGGGGTGTCTTTTTTCGGCGGAAAAATCTCCAATGAAAAAATAACTTTTTTATGGTTGAATAAGGTTGAGAGATCCATATTAATGTCTTATTTTATCGCAGGATCGGCATGGAACCAGCAGATGTCATGAAAGGAGCGCGGAGGTTGCAGATCCGGCGGTGATTCAAAATCGTGACAACCAAATCTATTGATTCAAGCGGTCGAAAATCGCGATAATTTCTTCAATTTTGGCATCTTTTTGCTGCTGATCCCCGTTTTCAAAAGCTTCCCGGACGCATCCTTGTATATGGGCATGCAGAATCTCGCGGTTAGCGCTTTTGAGAATTGCCTGAGTGGCTGCAATCTGATTGGAAATGTCAACACAATATCGATCCTCTTCTACCATTTTTAGCAGACCGTCAATCTGACCGCGGGCTGTCTTCAATAACCGAATCACTTTTTGTTTGTTGGCGACCACTTTCTACTTCTCCACAGCCTGGATCCCAAGCGGTTCATAGCCAGCGTCCCTGACGACCTTTTCTAACGCTTCGTCGGATACTGGTTTAGAGAGGCTGATTTCCGCATTTCCGGCTTTCAAATCAACTACCGCCTCACTGACACCGTCAATCGATTTTAAAGCTTTTTCGACGGTTTCTTTGCAATGTTCACATGACATACCTTTGATATCCATTATTTTTTTCATCGTTCTTTCTCCTTCTTCTTTATGGACGGTTAAAACATCACTCTGTTCCGTGGGATGATCTTTCGGAACTTTTAGGGTTTTCGGTTGAAAAGATCTGAGGCGCAGCGCATTGGTGACAACCGTTACCGAGCTCAGGCTCATCGCGGCTGCAGCAAACATGGGGTTCAACTTCCAACCGAAGGTTGTGTAAAAAACTCCGGCGGCTATTGGAATACCGATCATATTATAGAAAAAAGCCCAGAATAAATTTTGCCGGATATTGCGAATGACCGCTCGGCTCAGTTGGATGGCGGTAACCGCATCCCGCAAGTCATTTTTTATTAAGACGATATCGGCGGATTCAATAGCGATGTCTGTTCCGGCTCCGATTGCGATTCCCACATCGGCTCTGGCAAGAGCCGGCGCATCATTGATTCCGTCCCCAATCATCGCCACTTTTCCGTCCTCCGCCTGAATTTTCCGAACCTCCCGTTCTTTGTCCTGCGGCAGTACCCCGGCGATCACCCGATCCGCATGAATCTGGTTTTGGATCATGGAGGCAGTTCGTTCATTATCGCCGGTCAACATGATGACGGTCAGCCCCATCGCTTTTAATTGCGCGACGGCTTCCCGGCTGGTGGGTTTGATGCGATCAGCGGCTGCAATGATGCCGATCAACTGGCGATCTTTGGCAAAAAGCAGCGGCGTTTTACCTTCTTCCGCAAGGGCTTCTGTCATAGGGATAATTTCCTCAACCGCGATACCCCGCTCCTGCATCAGTTTTAAATTCCCAGCCAGATAGTGTGCTCCCGCGATCATCGCTTCAATGCCCAAGCCAGAAAGGGATTCAAAATGGTCGGGGTCCGACTTGCGAAGATTTCGATGTTCAGCTTCGAGCAGAATGGCACTTGCCAAGGGATGTTCCGAACGTTGTTCGATTGATGCCGCGAGGGATAACAAGTCCCCTTCAGTAAAAGAGGGATCGATCGGTATGACGTCGGTAACCCGCGGTTTTCCTTCGGTGATCGTACCTGTTTTATCTAATACGACTGTTTTAACCAAATGAGTTATTTCGAGCGCTTCGGCGGATTTGAATAGAATCCCGAATTGGGCGCCCCTGCCTGTCCCGACCATAATAGCGACCGGCGTGGCGAGCCCTAATGCGCAGGGGCAGGAAATCACTAAAACGGAGATGGCGGCGGAGAGCGCAAATTCAAGACTTTGTCCTGCAACTGCCCAAGCGATGGCGGTGAGGAGCGCGATTCCGATCACGGCCGGCACAAATACGGCGCTGATCTTGTCCGCCAAGCGTGAAATAGGCGCTTTTCCGGAATTTGCTTCCTCAACCAATGCCACAATCTTTGCGAGGGTGGTATCCGCACCGGTTTTTTCCACTCGGAAAGTAAATGTTCCGGTTTGATTGACGGTGGCGATGACAACCGGATCGCCCTTTTTCTTTTCGACAGGTAAACTTTCGCCGGTGAGCATCGATTGATCTACGGAACTGGACCCGTCCAGGACGATCCCATCTGCGGGAATCCGTTGCCCGGGCCGAACGACAACCACATCTCCCACCGTGATTTGTTCTACCGGTATTTCCTGTTCCACGCCATCGCGGATGACAAATGCGGTTTGGGGTGCCAGATCCAATAATTTCGAAATGGCTTCGGATGTTTTTCCCTTGGAACGCGCCTCGAGATACTTTCCGACGGTGATCAGGGTCAGAATGGTACCCGCCGATTCAAAATACAGCTCGAAACGAAATCGTTCGACCCGTGCCAAATCTTGATTTCCCAATCCCCAGCCGATATTGTAAATGGCATAGATCCCGTAAATCAAAGCCGCGGAAGTCCCGATGGCAATCAGCGAATCCATATTCGGGGCGCGCCGGAACAGGGATTTGAAACCGGATGAATAAAATTTTCGATTAATCGCCACGACCGGCAACGTCAGCAAAAATTGAGTAAAAGCATACGGTATGGCGTTGGCGGGACCGTGCAGCCGGCTCGGGAGCGGCAGACCCGCCATATGCCCCATCGATAAATACAGCAACGGGATCAGAAACACGACGGAAAGGATCAGCCGCTGTTTCATCTCTTTTTGTTCGACTTCCGCCGGATTGACTGCTGTCTTCGAGCGGCTTGCCGAAGCGGCCGCTTTTATATCGAGCGGTTCTGCTCCATATCCGGCTTTCTCCACAGCTCGCATAATATCCGCCGGTGTGACGATTTCCGGATCGATCTCCACCGAAAGTTTATTGGCCAGCAGGTTGACATCCGCCCGTTTCACCCCCGGCAGTTTTCGGACGCTCTTTTCCACAGCCGCCGCGCAGGCGGCGCAGCTCATACCGGTGACGTGATAAGTTTGTTTCATTTTGCTCCTTAGCGGCTCCTATACCCCACATGGGTGGGGTATAGATAATATATACCTGAATCAATCGGTTGTCAAGAGGAGAATTCCGTTTCGGTGAAAGGGCGATGAAAATGGCATATAACTTGCAATATTTTTAAAGAAACAATCGGAAATGTATTCTGTTTTCTAATTTACCGGAGAGAAAAATCATGAAAAATCAAAGAATTATCAACTATCTTCTGACATTTGGCCTGTTTTTTATTACGGGATTCTATTTCATATTCGGATACGCTTCTGTATTTGCACAAAGCGAACCTATTGCTGCCGTAATCAGCAAAGAATTTGAACCGGAATATATTATACCCGGCGGAGTCTCACGTCTTACGATTACGATTTCTAATCCGAATTCGTTTGATTTAACCCTTGGAAGCCCCGGATTAACAGATGAATTGCCAGCTAATGTCATATTTTATTCGCCAAATCCTGACCCAATAATCGGTTGCGGCCTTGGAGCGGTAAGTGCTGAGGAAATCGAAGGTGTAAGCATTTTTTCAATTTCCGGGGGGACGGTTCCGGCGAAGACAGGTGAAATCAATGGCCAATGTAGTGTATCGATAAATGTTACATCCAATGTGATCGGGAACTATTCCAATTTGATTCCCGCAGGAAATCTAAAAGCAACCAAATCGGATGATCCAACAGTTGAGATTACCAACAATGCGTCGGCAGATGCGACTATTACCGTAGTTCAACCACCGGTACTGGAAAAAAGTTTTACTCCCGATGAAATCGTTGAGGGAGGCATCAGCCGATTGACCATCACATTAACCAATAATGATACTGAAACAGAATTGACCGGAGTGACTTATACGGATACGCTGCCGGACGGTTTAATCGTGGATTTAACAGAAGGACCGATTCTGACAAATTGTGGAGATGAATACTCCATTACTATTAATGACGAAGGGGATACAATTTTATTGAGCAATGCAAGCATCGCACCGGAGGCTTCCTGTTCCGTGGCGGTAAATGTGACTTCATCGACGAAAGGCACTTATACCAATACCATTTATGCGGAATCGATTACGACCGAGCAGGGAATCACCAACTCAGACGATGCAGAAGCCATACTTGATGTCGACAGCGCATCTCTGACACTGCAAAAGGTAGTGGTCAATGACAACGGCGGGACAATGGAAGCCGCTGATTTTCAGGCGTCTGTTACCGCCGCCGGGTCGGAGGATCCAGAAAATATCATGTGGGACAAAGAACAGCTATTTGTTCCCGGGACTTACACGCTTAACGAATCAGAGGTAAAAGGTTACGCACCCCGAAGTTGGGATTGTAAAGATTACAAAAATCCGGATAATCCCGTGTCTTATGGCTTAGGGGAAACGGGAAATCAAATTACGTTGGCATCCGGCGATGATGCGGTTTGTACGATCTCGAACGATGATATCCCGCCTTCATTGGTTTTGAATAAAATTGTGGAAAATCCCTTCCGAGGGATCGAAGCCGAAGCGTTCTGGGAATTGAAGGCGGATGGAGGTGAAGCCGGCGTTCTGAGCGGTCCGGGGGCTGCCGGCGGGGAAGACGTAAGCAGTGTCGAAACTTTCCAAGCCGGGACTTACCATCTTTCGGAAAAACGGCTGAGATATATCGATTCTGTCCCGGGTACCTGGTCCTGTGTGAAAAACGACGGGGATGCCGTTGAGGGGGACGTGGTGCAAATCGAAGTAGGCGATAAGGTTGTCTGCTCGATTACCAATACGTTGATGGTAAGAATCCCATCGACCGGTTTTTCTGCGAAAAGGCTGACCGCGGTCAGGGAACAACCGTCAGCGATGAAATACGGGACACTCGGAATTCAGATTGAAGTGCCGATCTTGGACGTCACAACCGAAGTGGTTAAAGTGCCCGAAGAAGAAGGCAGTTGGGCGGTAGAGTGGCTGGGAAGCCGGGCGGGATTATTGAGCGGCAGTGCGTTGCCCGGAGAAGGAACCAGCTATGTCGCGGCACATAATCATCTGAATAATATGGAAGTCGGGCCGTTCCTTTTCATAAAAGATCTGGCGCAAAACGATCGGATTTTTGTCCGAAACAATGAAGGAAAGCTGTTGGAATTCAGCGTCTATGCCAACGAATTGTTCGGACCGGATGACTTTAATTTGGTACGACAGAAAGCGGAAGAATTTGAAAATACACTGGTGCTGATCACCTGTGAAAACGAAGCGGAAGACGGCGGATATCTGAATCGCCGGATCGTATTCGCAAAGCGTTCAGAGGAATGATTTTGCTTTAGGTTTGATGAAACGGAGATCAACCGAATAACAGAAAAGAAGTGCACTTTCCGGAGCGATCATTGAAAATCGACTGGAAGTGCACTTCAATTTTGCTTGTTCATGGCGATTCTCGCTTCTTTCCGAGGTTTTAACGAGCGAGTAAAAAAGATGAATCATTGTGCCGGTACCCTTTCCGTTTCGGAATCAATTGTGGATGCCGGAGAAAAAACCTCTCGGTGGGAGTATAATTCGATCACAAATTTGATCCTCTTGAATTGACAATTGGGTATGAGGTAATTATACTTTTAGAATGGTACCAACGCAAAATTTTGAAAGAATACCGATTTTTTCCTGAACACCTGTCTTTATAAGGCGGGATTTACCCATAAAAAGCGTTAGGATCAGAAATGTACGAAATTTTATTAAAGGATAGTATACATGTCCGATTTGTTGCAAGTCAAAGGCCTTGAAACGCAATTCCGAACCCGGGAAGGGAGTGTTCACGCAGTCAACGGTGTTTCCTTCAATTTGAAAGAAGGAGAAACACTGGGGATTGTCGGCGAAAGCGGGTGCGGAAAAACCGTCTCCATGATGTCTCTATTGGGGTTAATTCCCATGCCTCCCGGGAAAGTCGTCGCCGGCGAAGCCCTGTTTGAAGGAAAAGATCTCCTCAAATTAAGTAACGAAGAGCTACGTCATATTCGCGGAGCCAAAATCAGTGTCGTCTTTCAAGATCCGATGACATCTTTTAATCCGGTTCTGACGATCGGGAAACAAACGGCAGAGCCGTATCAGATTCACCGGAATGCGGGAAAAGAAGAGGCTTATGAGCGGGCGGTGAAGTATTTGGAGATGGTCGGAATACCCAACGCCAAGGAACGATTGAATGACTATCCTCATCAGTTTTCGGGAGGAATGCGCCAACGGGTAATGATCGCGATGGGATTAATCTGCGAACCGCAGATATTAATCGCCGATGAACCGACCACGGCTTTGGATGTGACGATTCAGGCTCAGATTATCGAGTTGATGAAACGGCTGCGAGATGAACTCGGCATGGCAATTATCTGGATTACTCATGATTTGGGGATCATTGCCGGCTTGGCGCATCGGGTAAATGTCATGTACGGCGGCTATATTGTCGAGACGGCTCCGGTTAAGAGTCTGTATAAAGAGCCGCAACATCCGTATACTCTCGGGCTGTTGGGAAGTTTGCCGCGAATGGATGAAATGAGTTATCGCAGGTTGGTTTCCATCGACGGACTGCCGCCGACTTTGCTTGAGAAACCGACTTATTGTCCGTTTGAACCCCGCTGTAAATACGCGGTTGAAAAATGCAGACACAGCAATCCTCAATTGTCACAAGTTGAAGGAGAAGATCACTATGCTGCCTGTTGGGTGAATCCGAAGACTGGGAAGGAGTATTGATGGCGGAAAAAGAAGTTCTCTTAAAAGTGGAGGATCTTTATAAACACTTCCCGATCCATAAAGGGTTATTTTCCGGAAGTCATGAAAAAGTTCATGCGGTTGACGGAATCAGTTTTGAAATTTATAAAGGTGAGACACTCGGATTGGTCGGCGAAAGCGGCTGTGGAAAATCCACTACCGGAAGGACTATTTTACAGCTGTACCGGCCTACCTCCGGGAGTGTCTTTTTTGAAGGGGAAGATCTGGCAAAGCTGAAAGGCGAGGCGTTACGGAAAAAGCGCCGATATGTTCAAATGATTTTCCAGGATCCGTATGCAAGCCTGAACCCGCGGATGACCGTCGGACAAATTATCGGTGAACCCATGGAAATTCACAATACCTATAAAGGGGCGGAGCAATTAAAACGGGTGGAAGAACTGTTGGAACTGGTAGGGTTGAACCCGGCTTTTATTAATCGGTATCCGCATGAATTCTCCGGCGGACAACGACAAAGAATCGGTGTTGCCCGCGCCTTGGCGCTGCAACCGAAGTTGATTGTTTGCGACGAACCGATTTCCGCGTTGGATGTCTCAATTCAAGCTCAGGTAGTCAACCTGTTGGAGGATTTACAAGAAGAGTTGGGGCTGACCTATTTGTTTATCGCTCACGATCTTTCCATGGTCCGGCATATCAGCGATCGGGTCGCGGTAATGTATTTAGGGGTTATTGTCGAATTGGCTGACCGAAATGAACTTTACGCCACTCCGATTCATCCGTATACCAAAGCGTTGCTGTCGGCTGTCCCATTCCCGGATCCGTTTATCGAAGAAACTCGCAAGCGAATTATTCTGGAGGGGGATGTCCCTTCGCCGGTCAATCCACCTTCCGGCTGCAGATTTCGCACGCGCTGTCAATACGCAAAGGAGATTTGCGCGGAAGAGAAGCCTGAATTTCGGGAAGTTCTCCCGGGACATTTTGCGGCATGTCATTTCAGTGATGAACTGAAATAAAAAATCGGCACTTTCTGCTTCAAACGGCTTGAGCAAAACAACCGGGGAAGCAGTGCAAATAGCGTTACAGCTAATTTAAGCCATTTAATTCCTTATAAGGAGGGAAAAAATGAGATCGAGAAAGTTAGGAATGTTATTGAGTGTGGTACTGATTTTAAGTATGCTGCTCAGCGCTTGCGGCGGCAAACCGACCGCAACCCCTGTACCGCCGACCGAAGTGCCGGCTACAGAGGTACCTGCAACTGAGGTACCTGCGACCGAAGTACCGGCAACAGAAGTACCGGCGACAGAGGTACCGCCGACGGAAGTACCGGCGACAGAAGTACCTGCTACGGAAGTACCTGCTACAGAGGTACCGGCCACGGAAGCGGTGGCGGTCGAAGCGGTAAAAGTAGCGGAGCCGGTGGCGCGGGAAGATGACGGGGAATACAAAGTGATG
>Ga0116164_10001057_pt1 | contig 21432 bp, 22 predicted proteins | sample AD_UKC109_MetaG_FD_89888 | JGI IMG/M metagenome (GOLD analysis project Ga0116164, IMG submission 89888) | Active sludge microbial communities of municipal wastewater-treating anaerobic digesters from Hong Kong - AD_UKC109_MetaG | ecosystem: Engineered > Bioreactor > Anaerobic > Digestate... | reverse complement strand
CTGCATAAGCTGGACTAAACGGATCTTGTTCTCAGGGTTGGCGCGGGCGATCACATCGGTGTCGTGCAGTGCCTCGAGGATCTGACTGTCCGCCATCTCGCTGATGGCCGAGCCCTCCAGGCCCCCGCCGCCGACATCGAGGTTGAGTGAGCGACCGACGGCCTCGGCCGTCGACAGGTGATCGCCGGTGATCATCTTCACGCTGATACCCGCACGGTGACAGTCGGAGATCGACGCCGTGGCTTCGGTGCGAGGCGGGTCCATCATGCCCACCATGCCCAGCAGCGTCAGGTCTGCCGGAAAGGCTTCCGCGCTCAGGTCCGTCATCGATGCGGGGACGGGCGCTCGGGCGACAGCCAGCACCCGTTGTCCGTGGCGTGCGGCGTTCTCGGCGCGGGTCAGCCAGCCGGTTTCGGTGTCCCGGCACAGCGCGGCCACCCGTTCTGGTGCACCCTTCACCACGACGAATGCGCCCCCGTGATGGTCGTGGTGCAGCGTGGCCATGAACCGTTGCTGCGACTCGAACGGGATCTCGTCTCGGCGCGGGAACTCCGCATGGAGATTGCGCATGTCCACGCCTGCTTTCGCAGCCAGCGTTGCCAATGCCCCCTCAGTCGGGTCACCGCTGATGGTCCACTCGGCCTCCGGGCCGGAACCGTGATGCAGGGCCGCGTCGTTGCACAGGGCCGCAGATCCGATCACGTCCATTGCTGCGGAGTTCTCCGTGATTGCTACGGGTTCGTCACCGTCACGGAATCCGCCTTCGGGGGCGTAGCCTGCCCCGGTCACCTCGATGTCGGCGTCGGGCAGCATGAGATGCACCGCGGTGACCTCGTTGCGGGTCAACGTCCCGGTCTTGTCAGAGCAGATCACCGAGACCGACCCGAGCGTCTCCACCGCCGGCAGTCTGCGGACGATCGCGCGCTGCTGGGCCATCGACCGGGAGGCGATCGCCAGGATGATCGTGATGACTGCAGGCAATCCTTCCGGGATGGCGGCTACCGCGAGTCCCACAACCGCTAGGAAACTGTCCAGTGCGGACAGTCGGTCCAGCAGGTAACTGGCGGCGAAGACCGCCACTCCGACGACCAGCGTGAATGCTGTGATCTGGCGTGCCAAACGGTCCAAGCGCTGGGTCAGCGGTGTCGAAAGCTGCTGGGTACCTTGCACGAGCAGCCCGATCCGGCCCACCTCGCTGTCTTCCCCCGTTGCGACCACCACACCTCGTCCCGAGCCGCTGGTGATCGACGTCCCGCTGTAGGCCATGCACCTGCGGTCGGCCAGAGCTGCATTCGGTTCCACCGGTTCGACGTGCTTGCCGACGGGGGCGGATTCCCCGGTGAGGGCCGCTTCCTCGATCCGCAGATTGCGGACCGCGACCAGGCGCACATCGGCCGGTACCCGGCTTCCCACCTCCAGCAGGACCACGTCCCCAGGCACCAGATCCACCGCGTCGATGTCGTGGCGTTCACTACCCCGCATGACCCTTGCGCGGGAGGTCAGCATGCCGCGGACCGCTGCCAGCGCATCCTCGGCTTTACCCTCCTGGACGAACCCGATCACGGCGTTGATCACCACGACGCCGAAGATGACGGCTGCGTCCACGTAGTGAGCCAGCAGCAGGGTCACGCCTCCCGCGACGAGCAGAACTACGATCAGGGGATTGGTGAACTGTGAGCCCAATCGGCGCAGACGTGATCGACCCTGCGACGCCGGTAATTCGTTGCTGCCGTACTCCTCGCGCCGGCGCGCGATGTCGTCGGGTGCAAGTCCGGCTTCGGCGTCAGTCCCGAGGTCCGCGACGCATGTGGCCACCGACTGCGCATGCCAATCTCGCACAGGCGACGAAGCCTGGGTCGGGGAGGTCATGTCTGGGCCTCTCCTTCACTGCTACGCCTTGGCGAGCAGCACTGAGCAGGGCGCGTGGTGGGCGATGGCGCTGGCATTGGAACCGGCCCGCCGCAAACCGACTTCGTTGGCCGACTCCCATGCGCTCACGCCGCGACTGCCCATCGCGATCAGATCCGCGTTCCAGTCCTTGAGGACGTTCAGGATGAGGTCGCGAGGCCGGTAGAAGACCTCGAGGTCGGTCGGGGCCAGCACCTTCGCATGGACCGCACCGACGTGACCTTGCATGCGGGCCACCGCCGCCTCGATCACAGGATCGGCCTGGGTCTGGTGGTCCGAGACCGATACCACGAGAACCTCTGCAGAACTGATCCACGGCATCTGCAGCAACGCGTCCTCAGCCGCTCGCGCATCAGCCGAACCGTCGTGGGCCAGCACGATGCGTTGCGTGCGACGCCCCCCGCGCACGAACACCGTCGGGGCCGCCGGTTCATGCATCAGCCACTCGGCGGTACTGCCGAGACGCAGGGCCTTGAGCAGCCCCTGCCCCCGGGTGCCGACAACCACCAGGTCACGCAGGACGGCTCGAGTGTGCAGCGCGTAGCGAGGATCAGCCTGTACGACGTCCTCGGTGAGGCCATCGGCTACTTGCGGACGCAGAAGAGATCTGCTCGCGGGCTGTTGTTTGTTCTTTCCATCGAGGGCTATGAGCACTTCAATCGTCCAGCCCGGCCAGTCGTGGCTGTTGATCCACAACCAGGCAGAATCCGCCCCGGGAGAGCCGTCGTCACCGAACACCATGCGTTTGGGCATGCCAACCACCTCAGTTCCATTGTAGGGGGCGGGTGGCCGTTGAGGTGTATGTGTGTACTGCCTCGCGGGCCGAGTGCCTCAAGGAGCGTCAGACCCTTGCCGCGCCCCGCTTCGGTGTCCCGCGCAGGTGCTTGCCGAGGTCGGTGCGCAGGGTCGTCGCCACGTCCAGGACGTAGTTCTGACGCATGCGCCATGGCGCGTGGCGACCTTGTTGGGGGAGGAGTTGCGAGGCTCGCTCGATGTAGCCGGACTTGAGGCCGAGCAGCGGCTGCGCGTCGAGTGTCTGTCGGGGCTGCGGTACGACCGAGGCATAGCCTTGCTCGTCCATCCAGGTGAGAACCTTGCAGACCAGCCTCGAGGTGAGATCCGCACGCAGTGTCCACGAGGCGTTGGTGTAGCCGACCGCCATCGCGAAATTGGGGATGCCGGTGATCATCGCACCGAGCAGGACGAACTGGTCGTGGATCGAGACTGCCGCGCCATCCACCACGGGCACGATTCCGCCGGCCGGCTCGAGTTTGAGGCCGGTGGCGGTCACGATGATGTCGGCTTCCAGCAGGCGCCCGGACTTCACGCGGATGCCCTCGGCCACGATCGTGTCGATGTGATCGGTGACCACTTCGGCCTTACCCGATTTGATGGCCGCGAAAAGGTCCCCGTCCGGAGCGACGCAGACGCGCTGATCCCAGACGTTGTACGTGGGTGTGAAGTGTTCAGCGACCGCTTGCTCGTCTGCGAGTTCCTTCACCGCGAGGTTCCTGAGCAACTTGCCTGCCTGTTTGGGGAATCGGCGGCTGAATTGGTAGAACGCGGTGCTGAGGCCGATGTTCTTCGCGCGGATCAGCCGGTGCGCAGTTCTGGGCGGTAGGTATTTGCGGGCCACATCGGCCAACGGGTCGGTGCGGGGCAGAGGGCTGATCCACGTCGGTGAACGCTGCAGCATCGTGATGTGCTCGACATCAGGGGCCATCGCCGGGATCAGGGTCACCGCAGTCGCGCCTGAGCCGATCACAACCACTCGCTTGCCCGTGTAATCCAGGCCATCGGGCCAGAACTGCGGATGGACCACCGTGCCCTCGAAGTCGTCGATGCCAGGGAAGTCGGGTAGGTAGCCCTCGTCGTAGCTGTAGTAGCCGGCACATGAGTAAAGGAAATTGCACGTCACTGTGCGTGCGTCGTCCAGCGTCAACGTCCACGTCGACGAGCTGGTGTCGAAGGCGGCGCGGCTCACGCGACTGTTGAACTGGATGTGCTTGTCGATGCCGAACTCGGCGGCGGTGTCCTCGATGTACCGCTTGATCGCAGGCCCGTCGGCCAGTGCCATTTCGTCGGTCCACGGCTTGAACTGGAAGCCGAAAGTGAACAGGTCGGAGTCCGAACGGATGCCGGGATATCGGAACAGATCCCACGTACCACCCATTTCCTGCCGGGCCTCGAGGATTGTGTAGGTCTTGTCGGGGCACAGCGTCTGCAACCGGTATCCGGCGTCGATCCCGGACAGGCCCGCGCCGACCACGACGACATCGAAATCGGTGCTCATGAGTCCAGTGTGGAATACCCGCACCCGTGGTGGGCGTTAAACCTACTAGAACGGTGCCTGCGGGCGCCGTACTGTGGCAAGTACAACTCAACAGGGGGTGAACGGTTTCGACAACGGATGCTTCGACGAGAGAAGCGGGCTGAGGATGACGGTTATCTCAATAACGATCCGTCAAAAACACAAGTGCCGATACTAATCGCACTGACTTCGCCCTCGCTGCCTAAGCGAGCGTGAGTCCGTCGGCCTACGGGTGCCTTCCCCGTAGATCCCGGCGTCATCTAGAAGGCTTGCTGAGCGCCCCGGTCACGGGGGCGTGAGGGACTCCAACAGTGATGTAGGCCGTGTTGGCGGATGGGTCGCACAAACCCGCCAGGCTGAATGCACCACACAGCGACTGCGCCCGGAGAATGCTCCGATTTGTACCGTTGGACCCGGGTTCGATTCCCGGCACCTCCACAACGAGAAAGACCCCCAAGGCTTTGGGGGTCTTTCTCGTTGTTCGGGGTTGACACGGCGGGAATCGGGAGGAGGTCGCCGGAGGCGGCCGACGGCTCCCGGCACCGTTGTGGACAGGCCGCCGGAGGCGGCCGACGGCTTCCGGCACCTCCTGGCCAGGCCGCCGGAGGTGGCCGACGGCTTCCGGCACCTCCTGGCCAGGCCGCCGGAGGCGGCCGACGGCTCCCGGCACCGTTGTGGACAGGCCTCCTGCTCAGGTCACCGGAGGCGGCCGCTCACCCCGGCGCTGTTCTGTGCGTTCCGTGTGAGGACGACCCTGGTCGGATCCTCACCGAATGGTCATCTCGGAAGCGGTTGGTTGTGCCCACCACTGATGCCTGGGCGCCAGCCGAACGCATCAACTTCGGTCCCGCAACTCCCGCAATTCGAACGTGCCCTGCGAAGAAGGACGCCGGGTATGTCCACCCCACGACGACCGAGTTCAGTCGAAGAGTCGGGCGAGGTCGCGGATGCGGTCCTCGTTGGCGTGGAACCAGGCCCATTGGCCGCGCTGTTCGCGGGTGATGAGTCCGGCGTCGGTGAGAACTTTCAGGTGGTGGCTCACGGTGGGTTGGGACAGGCCGACGGGTTCGGTCAGGTCGCAGGCGCAGCGTTCGCCGGCCGACCGGATCAGGGCCAGCAGTTGCAGGCGGGCGGGCTCAGCCACAGCTTTGAGGATCTTGGCCAGGTTCTCTGCGTCGGCGCGGTCGATGGGGACGGTGAGGCCGCTGGCGCAGCACGCGGACACGTCAGCCGGGGCGATGGTGTCGGCCACGTCACGGCCCCTTTCCACTGATCTGTATTGACTCCCATCAATATAGGTGAGTACTGTTCGTATTGACAAGCATCGATGCGAGTGAGGGTACGTGAGTAAGCAGCAGACGGACCAGATGGAATCCGCGGTTCTGCAACGACTGTCGCTGTTGGACCGCTGGCTGCCGTTGTGGATCGGCGCGGCGATGCTCGGGGGGCTGCTGCTGGGCCGTCTTTGGCCAGGTGTGCAGGACGTGCTCGGCGCCGGAGAGATCGAAGGGACCAGCATCCCGATCGCGCTCGGGTTGCTCGCGATGATGTACCCCGTGCTGGCCAAAGTCCGCTACGAAGAAATCGGCCACATCACCGGCGACCGGAAGCTCCTTGGTCTGTCCCTGCTCCTGAACTGGATCATCGGCCCTGCGTTGATGTTCTTCCTCGCGTGGACGTTCCTGCCCGACCAGCCGGAGTTCCGCACCGGCCTGATCGTCGTCGGACTCGCCAGATGCATCGCGATGGTCCTCATCTGGAACGACCTTGCCTGCGGCGACCGGGAGGCCGCGGCACTGCTGGTGGCAATCAACTCACTGTTTCAGATCGTCGCCTACGCCGCGCTCGGCGTCTTCTACCTGCAGATCCTTCCGAGTTGGCTGGGATGGCAGACCGCCGACGCGCAGTTCTCTACCTGGTCGATCACCAAGAGTGTCCTCATCTTCCTTGGCATCCCACTGGTCGCTGGATACATCACGCGCCGTATCGGGATCGCCCGCAAAGGCGACACCTGGTACACCGAAACATTCCTGCCCCGCATTTCACCGGTCGCTCTCTACGGGCTGCTGTTCACGATCGTTGTGATGTTTGCGCTGCAGGGCGAACGCATCACATCTGAGCCGTTGGCGGTGATCCGCATCGCGGTGCCGCTGCTGGTCTACTTCGCGATCATGTGGTTCGCAGCGTTCTTCTCCGCCCGCGCGATCGGGCTGAACTACCCGAAGACCGCGACGATGGCATTCACCGCGGCCGGGAACAACTTCGAGCTGGCGATCGCCGTATCCATCGGTGTGTGGGGCGTCACCAGCGGTCAGGCGCTGGCCGGGACGATCGGCCCGCTCATCGAGGTGCCCGCCCTCGTCGGGCTGGTCTACGTGTCCCTGTGGCTGCGCAAACGCCTGTTCACCACCAATGCCGCCGATATGGAGAGAGCATGACCATCACCAAGCCGTCCGTGCTGTTCGTGTGCGTGCACAATGCAGGCCGATCTCAGATGGCCGCCGCGTACCTGACCCACCTGGCAGGCGACCGGGTCGAGGTCCGCTCGGCCGGGTCCGCGCCCGCCGACACAGTCAACCCAGCTGTTGTGGCAGCCCTGGCCGAAGAAGGCATCGACATCTCCGCAGAAGTGCCGAAAGTGCTGACCACCGAGGCCGTCAAGGAGTCCGATGTGGTCATCACGATGGGCTGCGGTGATGCCTGTCCGATCTTCCCTGGGAAACGCTACGAGGACTGGACGTTGGAGGACCCGGCCGGCCAGGGTGTGGCAGCGGTCCGGCCGATCCGCGACGAGATCCGTGCGCGTATCGAAGCATTGATCGCGGAGATCGCCCCTGAGAATGCGACGCCGTGACCGGGTACCCCGTGGTGATCCCCGGCGCTGGACTCTTGACATCCCTTGCCTACCAAAACGGCGGCATCACTGTGAAAGGACAACCTCGTGAATGACACCCAAGTGGAGCAGGTTCGGCAGAGCGTGCGGGCACGGTACGCCGCCGCGGCGCAGTCCGCGTCGTGCTGCTCGACGCCGTTGGACGACTCAAGCGTCTTCGGCGGGTCGCAGTACGACGACTCCACGAAGTCGCTGCTGCCCGAGGAGGCGATCATCGCTTCGCTGGGCTGCGGGAACCCAACCGTCCTGGCCGATCTGCAGCCCGGCGAAATCGTCCTCGACCTGGGCTCCGGCGGGGGGATCGACGTGCTGTTGTCGGCGCAACGCGTCGGACCGACCGGCAAAGCCTACGGACTGGACATGACCGACGAAATGTTGGCGCTGGCCCGAGACAACCAAGCCAAGGCCGGGGTGTCGAACGTGGAGTTCCTGAAAGGCCACATCGAGGAGATTCCCCTGCCGGACAACTGTGTCGACGTGATCATCTCCAACTGTGTGATCAACCTGTCCGGGGACAAGAACCGGGTCTTCGCCGAAGCATTGCGTGTGCTGAAACCCGGTGGCCGGCTGGCCGTGTCGGACGTGGTGCTGAGCCGCCCACTGCCCGAGGAGCTCGCCACCATCACCGCCCTGTGGACCGGCTGCATCAGCGGAGCGCTCACCGAGACGGACTGCGTCGCGGGGCTGACCGCCGCTGGGTTCGACGACGTGTCCGTGGACCCGACGCAGGTCTTCGAACGGGCCTCGTTGGAAGAACTGGTATCAGGGCTACCCGAATCCGACATGCCAGCAGGCCTGGACGTGAGCGCGGCCATCGCCAGCCTGGACGGGGTCATCAGGTCAGCGGCGATCCGGGCGGTGAAACCCGGCGGCGAACCGCGGCCCGCAGTGTCGGTCATCCAGGTGGTTGAGCCGGCGTTGTGCTGCGACACCGGGGTATGCGGCCCGGACGTCGATTAGGCATCTCGCTCGCCCCGGATGCAAGACCGTGGTCCGGATATCGTCCGGCACAACCTGGCCGACGATGCGATGACGTGATCGAGACAGGTGGGCTGCTGGGGCCTCTGTCGAGCGTCACCTCGAACGCATCGCGGATGGGTTCAGCGTCCCTCAGTTCCTTCCTCAATGCTTGCTTTCGGCTGGCTGTAAAACGGTTGTCGGTTTTCGTGCCCGCGGTCCAGCAACCGCGCGACAGATTGTTGCGGAAACCCGCTGGTCGCGGTTCAGCAATGCCGTCACCGGGCAGTCCACTTCCCGCTCCGGTGCCCGAGGGTTTTGCAGCAGCGAACAGCCAGTCGACGCCCTTCCAAGCAGACAGTTGCCGGGCGTAAATCTTCTGGGGTTTCGCGGGTCGGATCATCCACCAGAAGTGCGGTCGCCTCCAACGAGCAAAGCGTGCATGGCCGCAAGTCCGGCGGGCATAATGCGTGGTGTGTGCGTGAGGAGTCAGGGGCGCCGCGGTGTTTGAGGAGATGCCGGCGCCCGCCCCCGGCGTAGAGGGGGCAACGTCCGGGGGTGCGCTGAGCCCAGAGGCGCTCGCAGCCCACTACCGACTGCTGGCCGAAAGCACGAACGACGTGGTGGGCACCGGCGACAATGCCGGAAGAATCACGTGGATCTCCGAGTCGGTGACCTCGGTGCTCGGTTGGGTGCCCGACGACCTGGTGGGTCGCCCCTTCTCCGAGTTTGTCCACCCTGAGGATCTCCCGACCGTGGCGCGCGCGCAGCAAGGAGCGGGTGTCGGTGAACGCATCCGCATGGACCTGCGCCTGCGGTGTGCTGACGGCTCCCATCGCCCCATGGAGATTCTGCTTGCGCCGATAGTCGACGAAGACGGCCATGTGGTCGGACGCGTCGCCGGGTGGCGGGATGGACTGGGCCGCTTCGAAGAGAAGCGGGCGATACAGGCTCGCGAGGCTGCCTATCGATTGATCGCCGAGAACGCCGACGACGTCGTCATCCGCATAGGCGCTGACTTACGGATCGCCTGGGTCTCGCCCTCGGTCCTCAAACTCACCGGCTGGTCGGAGCACGACCTGCTCGGCGCCCCGCGGTGGGATCTGATCCACCCCGCGGACGTACCGCGTGTGAGCGAATCGACACGCGCCATCGCTTCGCGTTCCACCGCGGCCGTGAGCTGGGAGTCCCGCTTCGAATCCCGTGACGGCTTCTACCACTGGTGGTCGGTGTCGATCCGGAGAACCGGCGAATCGGCAGCCGACGGCTCCGATCTGGTGATGACCATGCGCACCATCGACGACGAGGTGAGTGCGACGCGAGGCCGACCGGCAGATGCAACGCCGCATCGCCATCCTGGACTCCATGCTCGACCCACACGTCCTGCTGGAAGCGGTGCGTGATGAATCAGGGGCCATCGTGGACTTCATCTACACCGACGCGAACGACGCTGCCTGTGCCTACAACCAACTGTCGCGCGAACAGCTAGTCGGCGCCACTGTGATGCAGTTGCTCCCCGGTCATCGGGGCAGCGGACTGTTCGACCAGTACTGTCACGCCGTTGACACCGGGGAGCCGCTGATCCTCGACGACCATGTGTATCCCCATGAGATCCTCGCCGAGCCACGGCATCTCGACATTCGGGGAACCAAGGTCGGCGACTCTTTGAGTTTCACATGGCGCGATGTCACCGAGCGTGTCGAGTACGCTCAGCAACTCAGCGCATCCGAAGCCAGGTTCCGGCTGCTGGCCGAGAATGCTTCGGACGTCGTCCTGCTCACCCGCAATGAAGTGGTCGAGTGGATCTCGCCGTCGTTGTCGCGGATGCTTGGCTGGCGTCCGGAGCACTGGATCCAGCGGGGCCCCGAGGACTTCGTCCATCCAGATGATGCGCAGGCGATGCGTGCGTGGCGGGGAGCAGTCGCCCGCGCCGGCGTGCACCGCACACGACTCAAACACCGTGACGGTACCTACCGATGGGTCGAGATGCGGGCTAGCCTCGTTCCTGATCCTCATGGGGTCGAGCGGGAGACGGTGTGCACGTTCCGCACGATCGAGGACGTCATCGCCCGGGAGAACGAACTCACGCGGCAAGCAACGATCGATGACTTGACCGGCGCTTTGAAACGCGACGAAGCCCTCCGGCGGCTGGCCAGGATGGCTCACGCCAGGCGTCGCCCGGGCGCCGAGTCAGCCGTTGTGTTCTGCGATGTGGATCACTTCAAAGGCATCAACGACTCCCGCGGTCATGCTGTCGGAGATGCGATTCTGCGGGAAACGGCACGTCGAATCCGGGGTGCCACACGTGACGCCGACCTCATCGCCCGCATGGGAGGCGACGAATTCCTCGTGGTGCTCGACGGCATCCACAGCATCGAGGAAGCGGTCGCAATCGCGGACAAGATTCGGCGTGCTGTCGAACAACCGCTGACGATCGGAAGTGACGTGTTGCAGATCCACCTGTCCGCAGGGGTGACCCTCTTGCAGGAAGGCGAGCAACCGGATGTCGTGATCGCCCGGGCTGACGAGGCGATGTACCGGGCCAAGGCTGGGGGGAGGAACGCGGTGGCTGCGGCGCCGTGATGTCGGTGCGCTCGGTGCGGGATTCCATCAGCGCCGGTTGTCTGCTCAGCCCTCTTCGCAAACCCGGACCTGAGTTGGCACCGCACGGTTGGGATCGGCAGCCGTTCGGCTCATTTGTGCAGTCCGTCGCCACCAAACGCACTAGTGTGGCCGCTCCGGGACCCTCAGGAAGGAATGCCCTCATGGCAATCACGGTACGAGCCCGCGGCGCACTATTGGCGACAGTCTTGGCGGCTTCGATCGGGGCGGTCGGTGCGCCGGCCCAGGCATCAGGGGGTAGCGGTCCATTCGTGCTTGGCAATGAGTACATCAAGGGCTTTGGTCTGACCGACACCAAGGTGGGTCTGAAGAAGCCGAAGAAGTACTACAGCGGCGCATCCAGTCGGATCTTCATCTTCGCCAAGCTGGGCAAGTTCAAGGGCTGGGGCTCGCCTTCGACACGCGCACGGGCAAAGAAGCTGACGATCTGTGACACGAGCAATACCGGTAACTGCTCGACGACCCGGAAGGGAACCTTGACGTTCAAGAAGCGTTCCAAACTCACCTGCGACACGGGCGAGGGACAAATGCGTGAGGTTGAGATCTACCTCAAGGCGGTAGCCAAGCAGCCGCCGAGCAAGGGTTTCCGCAAGGGGCGCAAGCAGGTAGTGGTCAGCGCCAACACCTGTCCCAGTCTCTTTGGTGTGAACGGGTCAGGCTGATCGCCGACCGCGCGGTGACGTCACACATCCAGCAATCACAGTGCCGGCACATGAGCGGTGATCCAATCCGGTACCTCCTGCTCGGGTAGCGGCGGCGACCACAGGAATCCCTGCGCGGCCCGTGTGCCGAGTGCTTGCAGGGTGACCAGTTGCTCCCGGGTCTCCACGCCCTCGGCGACGACGTCCAGGTGCAGCGACTGGGCCATCTTGATGATCGCGTCCACGATCGGACGGTCGAAGGCGTCCTCCGCGCCGCCCAGCCCGTTGACGAAAGACCGATCGATCTTCACCGTCGTGACCGGCAGTCGCTTCAGGTAGGCCAGGGAGGAGTAGCCCGTGCCGAAGTCGTCGATCGCCAGGCGCAGGCCCAGGGAGCGCAGCGCGGCCAGCCGCTCCACGACGGCTGAAAGGTCGCTCATCAGGGCGGACTCCGTGATCTCCAGGTGAACCGCAGAGGCCGGTACGCCGGTCTCCTGCAGGGTGCGTCCCAAGTGGTCCACCAGCCCAGGGGCCAGCAGTTGCCGCGACGATATGTTCACTGCGACCCAGAGGTGAGACGCCTGCGGGATCTTCGTGCGCCAGCTCTGCACCTGCGCGATGGCGGTGTCGATCACCCAGTAGCCGATCGGCACGATCAGCCCGGTCTCTTCAGCGGCCGGGATGAAGGTGCCCGCGTCCAGCAGCCCCCGGTGCGGGTCCTGCCAGCGGATCATCGCCTCCATGCCGATCGTCTGTCCCGTGGCGACCTCGACGACGGGTTGGTAGTGCAGTCTGAATTCGTCGCGGTCGAGGGCGCGGCGCAAGCCCACGGAATCCTGCAGTCGTTCGTCTGCTTCTTGGTGCATTACTTGGTGGAACAGCACGACCTGGTTGCGCCCGCGTTCTTTGGCTCGGTACATCGCGACATCCGCGTCTCGAATGAGGGTCTGCGCGTCCGATGTGTCAGTGGCCAGAGCGACACCGATGCTGGCGCTGACCGTGACCTCGCGTTCCAACGACGCAAAGGGTTGCATCAGCGACGCCGAGATTCGTTCGGGCACGGTGGTGACCTCGTCGGCCGCGATCCCGTCGCAGACGATAACGAACTCGTCGCCACCGAAGCGGGCGAGGGTGTCGCCGGGGCGCACGGCCGATTGCAGTCGTCGGGCGACGTCGATCAGAAGCGCATCGCCAGCGTGGTGCCCCAGACTGTCGTTGACGACCTTGAAGAGATCGAGGTCCAAGAACATCACCAACACACTGCCTTCCGTGCGGCCCGAGCGCACCAGAGCTTGCTCGATCCGGTCGGTCAGCAGGAGTCTGTTGGGCAGGCCGGTCAGCGGATCATGCAAAGCCTGATGCTCCTGCTTCCTGGACATCTCCGCGGTCTTCTGAACAGCCAGCAGAGGTAGCAGGAGCAACGGCAGCAGGGTCCACGAGTAGGGGGTGGCCACCGCAACGATGGCGATGAGTGGTGACAGGGCCAAAACGGCCAGGGTGGCGAAGGTGTAGAACCAGAACTGATCGGAGAAGTCCTCCCACCAGGTGGACTCGCCGTCCTCGGCCAGACCGGCTACCAGAGCGAGGTTGACCAGGTGGTAGACGATCCACGACGTCACGATCCACCAGAGATCCGACGCGGACAGACCGGCGTGCGGGTCGAAAGGCGAGGGTTGCACGCCGGCCAGGTGCAGCACCGCCCATGCGGCGGCCATACTGCACGTGTACTGGCCGACGTTGAACAAGAACTTCCACGGCGGCTTGCGCTGGATGAACTCCGAAAGCAGCACGGATCCGGCGTAGAGCAGCACCGCCGGGTACAGGCCCCACAGGTACATGGTCGCGAAGACGAACGCCAAAGAGATCGAAACGGGATTACCGATCAGGCGCGTCATCACGATGGGTCGCAGTTCGCTGATCACGATGACCGCCGCGATCATCAGCAGGGGTTCGCCCATGGCCTGTAGTGCTTCAGGGCTCAAACGCACCACCGATAGCACCACGATGGCCCACCCCAGCCAAGTGGATGCCTGCCACGTGACGGAGAACATGCTGGGACGCCACAAGGAGGGGCGGCCTTGCGTCGCAGATGCCACCGCTCGATCCTCCCAAAGATGCGGACCCAACGTAGCGTCAATCGCTGAGCGGAACGCGTGCTGACCGCCGGCCGACCGTGATTGCCTCCAGTTATCTGGTGGCGCCCGAACGTCCCTTCTTTTTTTACAAGTTGCGTTTGTGTAAACTCTGCCAATGACGACCTCTCATGGACCGGTGGTCGGTAGGAGGTGATCGATGAAGAGCCAGGGCGAACAGCCTGGGCGCCGTGAGTTGGTGTTGCACGCGCTCAGGGACGCCCGGGAGCCGATGCGCATCGCGGATCTGGCCCAGCAGTTGGGACTGCACGCGAACACGGTGCGCTTCCATCTCGCAGCCCTGGTCGCTCGCGGTCAGGTCGAGCAGGTCGTTGCGCAGCCGCAAAGCCCCGGCCGGCCCCCTCAGTTGTTCCGAATCCCCTCGAGGATGGACCCCACCGGACCCCGGCAGTATCGGTTACTCGCCGAGGTGCTGGTAGACGCGCTGGCTGCGTCACCCGCCCCCGAGGAGCAGGCGGCCGATGCCGGTCGTGCGTGGGGTCGGCGTCAGGCGCAAGGAACGCCTGCGAACAGCGATGCGGGCTCCCTGAGTCGATTGATCACATTGCTCGACGAGGTGGGGTTCGCGCCGGAACTGCGCGCCCAGCAGTCTCAGATCGCGTTACGCCACTGCCCTTTCTTGGAACTCACGGAACGCCGAACCGACGTCATCTGTGCGATACACCTCGGCTTCATGCAGGGCGCCATGGATGAGTGGGATGCCCCGGCGACCGTTGATCAACTCACCCCTTTCGCCGAACCAGATAGATGCTTGGCCCACCTGACCCCAATAGGAGAGACCACATGAATTCGCTGAACATCACCGACCTTGCCCGTGAGCAGTTGGCCGTGGCACTGACGGCCAATAGCGGTCGCAGCGCCCACACGATCCATGGAGGCCATGATCACAAGTTGCGACAAACCGTGGTGGCGATGGCTGCCGGACGCCTGCTCGATGAGCACGAGAGTCCCGCGGAGGCGACTCTGATGGTGCTTGTGGGAAGGCTGCGACTGGTCGCCGGTGACGAGTCCTGGGAAGGTGCTGCCGGGGACTATCTGGTCATTCCACCTGCTCGGCACAGGGTCGAAGCGCTCGACGACGCGGTGCTGCTCTTGACGGTCGTGACGGGCTCTGCGGCATGACCGCTGCGCCGCACGCCGTGATGCGCGTTCTCGACGATCAGTACCTGGACCGCCCATTCCGCGTCCTGACGTGGCTGGGTGCACTCAGTGTGGTCGCCGGTGGTGTGGTTGCTGCCGTGACGGGACCACTGGAGTTGGACAAGGGCAGCTGGCTTGCCGCCTACCTCGTGCTGGTCAGTGGGGTCTCGCAGTTTGTGATCGGGCAGGCTCCAGCGCGGCTGGCGGTCCGCCCGATCTCATCGCGGTGGGCGTGGTCGCTGGTCGCAAGTTGGAATCTGGGTAACGCCGCGGTCATCTCCGGGACCCTCCTGGCGCTGCCCCAGTTGGTGGATGTGGGGTCCGTGCTCTTGGTTCTCGGACTGGGAATCGCCGCGTTCTCGGTCCGCGGTGGAGATCCTTCCACGCGCGCGCTGGGATGGGCCTACAGATTCGTGCTGCTGGTGCTGGCGATCAGTATCCCGATCGGAGTCCTGCTGGCTCACGTGCGCCACAGCGCGTGACTAGCATCAGGCTTCGCGGGCCTCGTCTGCCGGTTCCGGGCGAAAGCCCCACACGTCCGAGGCCCGCGAAAGCGGCGGGGTCAGTCTTGTTCGAGTTCGGCTTCCACGGTGATGTCGGCCCCGGCGAACAGGCGCGAGACCGGACACAGTGCAGCAGCCTCGTCAACGACCCGCTCGAACGACTGCTGATCCAGGCCACTGACAGCCGCGCGGACCTTGATGTCCGACCTGGTGATGGTGGGTACCCCGTCTACCTCGTCGAGTGAGACTTCGGCCTGCACGCTCAGACGCTGGGGATGGACTTTGTGCTCACCGAGGCGCAGCGCCAGTGCCATCGAGAAGCACGACGAGTGAGCCGCGGCCGCGAGTTCCTCCGGACTGGTCTTGCCATTGGGCTGCTCGGTGCGTGCCGCCCAGGTGACGTCCAGGCCATCGAGTGCACCACTGCTTCCCCCACCGAGTTGCCCGGCCCCCGAGGCCAGAGTGCCCTCCCACGTCGTCTGCATCCTGCGTGCGGCAATCGTCATCGTCTTCCCATCCATCGCTACTAGTTTGTACAACATTGACTTGTACAAACTAGCAAACGGAAACTGGGATCTTCCAGTCCGAAGGCGGTGCGGGCGTGATGCAATGCGCACATGAACGTGTCCGAGGTCTACCTGGAACTCTATGGCCGCATTTCCCCTTTGATCCGTGCAACGGTCGATGGTTTGGACACCGCAACGTTGACCCTGGCGCCCAAACCGGGGACCAATCCGGTGGGCTGGCTGGTCTGGCACTTGACGCGGGTCCAGGACCATCACGTGTCCGAGGTGCTCGATCAGCCGCAACTATGGGTCAGCGATGACTGGTCTGCGCGATTCGGCTTGACTCCTGATCCCTGGAACTTGGGTTTCGGGCATCAGACACCGGACATCGCCACGGTGAAGCCTGAGAGCGCGCAGGCGCTGATCGACTACTACGACGCGGTGTACGCTCGCACTCGGCCGATTCTGGAGGGTCTGACCCCCGAGGCCCTCAGCGAGGTGGTCGATGACCGGTGGGATCCGCCGGTCACCTTGGGTGTGAGGCTGATCAGTGTCGCCGACGACAGTCTGCAGCACGTGGGTCAGGCCGCATACGTCCGTGGACTGGTCGAACAGGGATGGCATATCGGGTATTGACGGTCCTTCAGAGAAGAAGTCGGAGCTGAAGTCTTCTGCAGGAAGCGTTGTCGCCGCCACGACTGATCGGTTCTCACCGAAAGGCCGCACATCTGCGCCGCTGCCTTACGGCCCCGCCAACGTCCCCCCTCGGATCCGAAGCGCCGAACTGGCCGTCCTGCCCCTGCTAATCGTCACTGCGGCTGCGGCCGGCCAAGAACGCAAGCGTCTCTGGCTCTTCGATGTGCAGCACGCTGACCACCTCGCCCCCCGAACAGGTCATCAGAGCCACGTCGGCAGAGCACTCGGATCGTGCCAGGACACGCCAGATCGCACCGGCCCTTTCCCAACGCCGCAATTGTTCCAAGGTGCTGGCTCTGGGTGGGTCGGACACGGGGCCAAATGTACGCCGGCTTCGCGATGAGTGCCGATTTCCTGTGGCCTTCCGACCGATCTCAGTGCCTTCAGGATCAGTCCGGTGCTAGGCACCCAACCGGCTACGCGGCCGGGTGCTTGGCAGTCTTGGTGACCTTGTGTTGTTCCGCCTTCGGTAGGCCCCACTGCTTGATCTGCGGACGCCAGTGCGGGGGGTTGTGTTCGATCGCGTCTGGCGGCACGAGCTCGCGCGCGCTGTGGCGCAGGAGCAGGAACAGCAAGATGGTGATCAGTAGCGAGAAGGCGAAGCTGAACAGCGACCCGACGACGGCTTCGCCGGCAGTTGTGACGGTCGTCAGTCCCGTGTCGTGCGTGCCAGTCTGTCCCGCGCTGGCGATGCCGTCGTGGAAGGCCGACCATGAACACGGCCAGGCCTACGAGGCTGGTGAAAGCGAAGTACTTCTGGCCAGTGGTCGCCGTGACAACTCCGGAAATCACCGTGAGCACCGAACCAGCAGCCAGGTACCAGAACCATGCGTGGTGCAGGAACGCCAAGAATCGATGGTGCCACGGAGGTAACGGCTCGATCGCGGTGTCGGCGTGCCATTTTCCGGTCCAGGCGTGTGCGTCCCACACGGCTGTGCGGGTATCAGCCCCGATGGGGTAGGCACCAGCAACGGGAGGCGCCGCGGCCGAATGTTTCGAATTCACTGTGCTGGCCATGTCGTCGCCCTCTCTCATCGAATCGTGAGCATCGGCACGATTTCTGGAGCGGTTGAGACACGTGAGGTGTGTTTTGGAACGTAGGGCAGCGGGAGGCTCAAAGGGCTGTCGTCGCCATGCCGTAGCTGACCAGCACTGCGAACGTCTTATTGCTCGTCGCGCACGGCCATCCGGTGTGCGCGAGCGTCTCGGAGGGTCGCCCTTCAGGTCCAGCCGTCGGCTACGGACAATGGTCGGTATGGAAGACCCGACGTTGGCCGCGACGCCGATGATCGACAGTGATCACCCTGCAGTGATCGAGTACGCCCAGCAGCACGCGGTCGGCGACAGCGCCCGTGACCGGGCCGTGGCCTTGTTCTACGCGGTGCGAGACGACTTCCGGTATGACCCTTACCGCATCGACGTCAGTGTCGAGGGGATGAAAGCCAGCACTGTTATCCGCAACGGATACGGCTGGTGCGTCCCCAAGGCGACGCTGTTGGCCGCAGCGTGCCGCGTGGTCGGGATACCGGCGCGACTGGGTTTCGCGGATGTTCGCAATCACCTGTCGACCGAGCGCATGCGCCAGGTGATGGGCACCGACGTGTTCCACTGGCACGGCTTCACCGAGATCCTTCTGGACGGACGCTGGGTGAAAGCGACGCCGGCTTTCAACATCGAACTGTGCGACAAGTTCGGCTTGCTGCCGCTGGAGTTCAACGGCCGCGACGACTCGATCTACCACCGCTTCGACCGCAATGGTCACGAACACATGGAGTACGTGGCCCACCGAGGTTCATTCGACGACGTTCCGCTGGAACAGATCATCGCCGACTTCGCAGCGCAGTATCCGCTGTGGAGCCCCGACATTGATGCTGGCGAGTTCGATGTCGACGTGGCCCGCGAGACAGGACGCTGAGCAGGTCTGTGGGCGCTGCGCTCTGTGAACATCTGGCAGCAGCGCCCACAGATCGCTAGCCGCGGCCCTGCTTCAGGATCGCTCCCGAGTTGGCGTCCACGTAGGCCTCACGCTGGCCGTTGCTACCGCCGCGCATGAAGACGTACCATGCTGGCCCGCCACGGAATGTCTCCAGGTCGAACTCGACGACGGCGCCGCCAGGTGACACCTCGAGTGCCTTCTCGATGCCCTGTTCCGCGCTCAGCGATGGCATCTTCTGTGCGACCGCCGGAAGGTTCTCCTGCTGTTGCTTGACCTTTTCACCGCTGGAGCGATCAATGTAGACCTCCGTGGCGGTGTTGCGGTTCTCGCGCACGGTGATGTACCAGACCTTGCGCCCGGCCTCGCCCGTACGACCGCCGGCGATCGCATCACCGGGGACGATTTGGGTGGCGGCTGCGATGGCTGCCGATGCATCGAGTTCGGGACCGGCGGGCTGGCTGGTAGGGCTGGTCGTCTCAGTGGGGCTCATGGCGTCCGTGGGCGACGCCATGGCATCCGTGGGAGATGCGGTGACCGTCACCGTCTCCGCCGGTGTGGCCGAGTCGGAACTGCAAGCAGCCAATGAGAAGGCGGTCAGTGGAACGACGGCGATGGCGGTGATGGTCTTGTATGTGTGCAAGGTCTCTCCAGGCTTCGAATCTGATGCAATAGCAGAAATCTGCTACTGCTTTCTCCAAAATTGGATCTTCAGATTGTTAAGTCTGCGACAAGTCTCGTGACTTTGCGTATGCGGCCTACGAGGCGTTGAGGGGGTGTGGGCCCGCGGAAAGGCATCGAGCCAGCCCATTGCGCATACTCGCCCCTGTGCGCTGTGCACACAGGGAGAGGACACGTCATGGACCGAACACGCAAGATCGCAGCATGCGGGGCAACTGCAGCGCTGGCAGCAGGAACCATCGTCATGGGGGCGGGGGCCGCTCAAGCGGCCAGTGACCCGGACTTCAAGAGGGTCTCGGCGCCGAAGACGGTGACGGCCGGGCAGATGTTCCGGATCAAGTGCCAGATGAAGCGCAATGTCAACTGGCGAGGCGCCGACGCGATGCTCGATCAGAAGGCCGCGACGATCAATGCACAGCGTCCGGTCTCCGCCAACGGAAACTGCAGCATGCGCGTCGTACTGCGGGCCACCGGAAAGCAGAAGATCAGGGTCATCGTTGTGCAGAACCTGGGTGCCGTGCAGTCCAAGTGGCTGAAGATCAAGGTGCAGCCCTCCTGAGGTTGCGCTTTGAGGGCTGCGGTCTCACCCTGCCTTAGAGGGCGGTCAGCGCAAAGACGCAACGAACGGCAGTACGCGGTCCCACATGATGCGGGTCGCCTTGGCGTCGTACTCGTCGGGCAGCGTCGGATCGCTGAACAGGTGGCCTGATCCCGGGTAGTCGAAGACGTCGATGGGCGCTCGTGCCGCTTCGATGTCATGCACCGTTTGGTCGATCTCCGCCTGTTCCCGCCACGGGTCGCCGAGCATGGAGTGCGTCTGTGCGGGAACGCCGACCGGCCATTGCTCGCCCATCGCGGAGACGGGAATGGCACCGGCGATCATGACGACCCCGCAGACCGGGCGTTGGGTGGCGACGTAGGCGGCGAGCATGCAGCCGAGCGAGAAGCCCGTTGCAGCGAAGCCGTCGGCAAGACCTGTGACTCCGGCGAGGGCGCGACGCAGCATCTCAGCCTGTCCGAGCTCCTCCCACGCGAATGCCATGGCGGGCGGGTAGGTGTCGAACGTCCGGCCCTCGAATATGTCGACGATGTGGACTTCGTGTCCTGCGCGATGGAACTCGTCGGCGGCGTCGCGAGTTCCTTGTCGCACGCCGAGTACCGAGGGGAAGATCGCTATCATCGTCACGCCCGCCAGCCAACCATCACGGCCTGTCCATGTCGAGGCCCAGGATTCGACTGGCGAACGAGGCTTCGTCGAAGCGGCCTGCAAGATCCTCGGCCGCTTCTCGCAATTGCGTTGCTCCACTGGGCGCGAGGCCGTCGAAGATGAACAGGGCGTTCTTGGTAGAGGGGGTCAGTCGGGTGCGGGTGCACTGCCGCCAGTTCCATCGCCGACACGTGACTCCCAGGTCGTCGCGCCAGACGATCTCGCCCGGGGCCGGTGGTTCGTTGACCGGCTCGCCGTTGGCGACGGTGTCGAACGGTTCATCTCCAGTCGCGACGACCAGCCGAGGCGGCCCGACATATGCGTCGAGATCCTCCCCACCGACCGGCATCAGATGCAGCACGGACACGGCGTTGTAGATGTCGGTCAACCGGTCGATGCGGGGCAGCCCGTCGGAGGCTCGGCGCATCAACGACTCGACGCTGCTACGTGCCTGCCGGGGCTTAACGCCGAAGGACCGGTACGCCTCACGCCAGCGGGCGACATGGGGAATCTGATCCAGAGCGGTCGTCGACAGCAAGGATCGGGCGTGAGCCTCGGCGGCCTCGAGGGCTGCATTGCTCGCATCGTCACTCGGGCCGCCGGCCAGATTCTCCGCCGTCATGAGCAGGACCTGGTAGTCGCTGTGGCGTGCCAGGACCTCGGGGTCGAGCCACGCCTGCTGCAGTGTGGTCATGAGCGCTCCTTACCGACGCTGGGTTCGAACACCGTGAGGGCGAACCGCGTCTTTCTCTGTTTGCTGGGATTGACATACGCATGGTCTGTGTCGGCGTCGAACGTGGCCGAGTCGCCGGTCTTCAGTAGTTCTTCACGGTCGCCGACGCGCAGGCGCAGCGAGCCTTGGACAACGGCGATCAGTTCCCTCGTTCCGCGCACGTGCGCCTCGCTGGTGTGGGTGTCGCCCGGGCCGAGGGTCCAGTCCCAGAGTTCCACCACATTGGGCGCCTGCGTGCCCGCCACCATCACAGCATGGCCGCCGTTCCGGCTGGTCCACATCGGGGGCATGTCCGTGGATCGTCGAACGAGCATCTCCTGCCCGGTGGCGACATCGACCAGGGTCGGCAGTCCGATCCCGAGGCTGTCGCTCAATCGCAAGAGCGTCGCGATACTGGGATTCGTCGTCCCTTGTTCGACGTTGACGAGCATGCGCCGGCTAACTCCCGAACGCTGCGCCAGTTCATCGAGTGTCCAGTCGTGCAACTGCCGCTTCGAGCGCACGCGTGCGCCAATAGCGGCAGCAAGATCATCTACGTCGGCCTTCCG
>Ga0116164_10001055_pt1 | contig 21476 bp, 22 predicted proteins | sample AD_UKC109_MetaG_FD_89888 | JGI IMG/M metagenome (GOLD analysis project Ga0116164, IMG submission 89888) | Active sludge microbial communities of municipal wastewater-treating anaerobic digesters from Hong Kong - AD_UKC109_MetaG | ecosystem: Engineered > Bioreactor > Anaerobic > Digestate... | reverse complement strand
CCGAAGTCCGCCGTGGCGGCGTCCTCGACAGTGATCTGTTCGTCGCCCCACGGCAAAGTCGTTCCGGCGCTGCGCGCTGATGCGAAATACCGCACGCGGTCCAGCGGGAAGTTACGCTGTGCCAGCAGCGCGCGCATGACGCCACCGACCTGTCCAGTGGCTCCGAAGACTCCGACATCCATGCGCACTAGAGTATCGGCCGCCTAATTCGGCGGTGGTGCTCGGCGGTGAGGACGGCACACGTCAGGGCGCTCGCCTCAGATCCGTGGCTGCACAAGACCGCAGGCCCCCTCCCCGGGGTACGCCGAGAGGGGGCCTGCGGCGATTCCTGTGTCGGACTTAGCGACGACTCACTCGACGTGCAGTGCGTCGGCTGGTGCGGCGTGCGACTCTCCTACCACCCATCATGACCGATCTCCTTTCAGTTCTGTGCCAGTGCGTGCTCGGCGACCTCTTCGGCGCCCAGCAGGCCGATCTCCACCAGGTCCAGCGGACTGATGAAGCCGTCGTCGATGCGGAATCCGCCGGCGCGGGCGATCGCGTCGCGCAGCGGCACCGCCCAGTGGTGCTCGATCAGCAGCAGAGCCGCGGCGCTGTCGTCCGGAATGCCGGCCAACACGTCCCAATCGGCGTTCTGCTCGACCACATCGATGCCTTCCGCGGCAGCAGCGGCACCCGCGAGCGCACCTGCTTCGGCGCCCTCTTCACCGTCGAAGCCCAGACCGATCAGGGCTCCGAGGGTGGCGCCGAACTCGACGCGGTCGTCATCGGTGAGGGTGTCCAGGTGCGCGACGGTGAGCTCACCGTCGGCGTCCTTGTACACGACCATCGCGTCGATGACCTTCACCGTGTCCGACTCCCGCAGGCGGGCGAGTTCGGCGGCGATCTCGCCTTCGAAGTCGGGCTGGTTGAAGCCGATCACCAGTAGTTGAACGGGTCCGATACTCATGTGTTGCCTCCTGTGCTGTTGCTGCCAAGTATCAGGTGGTCGGGGTCGCAACCTGATCCCCCTGAGCGGGGGATTGCTCGTCCGCGGCGAAGATCTCGATGACGAACAGCACCACGAGCAACCCGGCGGTGGTCCACAGGATCAACTCCGGGGTCTTGTAGCGCTGCAGCATCACGAAGACCAGCGCGGCCAGCGACGCCGCGATCCGCAGGCCCGTGGCCTGAGCCGACACCCACGCGTGCACTGATTGCATCTGCAGGCCCAGGGAGACCAGCCAGCGACGGATCGCCGCGGCGGCCCGGACAGGCACCCGACGGATGCCGGTGGCCACATTCCCGTCTCCCAACAGCAGTCCGCCGAACAAGAGCACCGCACCGCCGGCGGCGCCGGCCCACAGGCTTTGGCGCAGGAAGTACGTGAACTGGTCGAAGATCGCCGTAGCAGCGGCGGTGTCGACGGTCACCGGCAGTTCATTCGTGTAAGCCAGGCGCCCGGCTGCCAGCGCACCTGCGGCCACCGTCATCGCGACCAGAAGCCCGAATCCGAACCATGCCAGTGCCCGGCGCGGCCGGTGACTGATGAAGATGCCAAGGACCGCAAGTGCGATCGCGATCAGCGGCAGCCAGAAGCCGACGGCGTTGAGCAGGGAGTAGCCCGTCTGCAGCGACGTGGCGTTGGGCACGTTGAACAGAACGATGCTGGCCGAGGTCGTGGCCGGGATGTTCTCGGCCACGGTCAGGCCACGATCGACCAGGCGCTGCTTGACCTGCGTGATGAGGTTGCTCAGGTCGAGCACGACCTGGTTGTTCTCCACCTGCAGCGCGTTGTCGACGTTCTCTCCGCTGAGCGCGGCGTTCAAGCGCTGGTGGACCAGGGTGTTCGCCTCGACCCAGGCCGCCTCGAACTGCTCCGATTGCACGACACGTTGCACCGTCTGCTCGGTGAACGATTCGATGCCGGAGTTCAGCGGACCGGTCAGGGCCTCCAGCGCGGCAGTCTGCCGGGGGGTCAAGGAGCGGTTCTCCGAAATGGTGGCGACCGCTTCACTGGTCAGTCCGGGAACGTCGATATATGTGAAGATCTCCGCGGTGATCCGGTTCGTCACCGCCTGTTGCACTGCGGGATCGGACGCCAGCGGCGCCACGGTCTGCACGTAGCGACTGGTGTCGGTGACCTCGCCACGCGCCCACACCGAAACCACCGACAAAGGGGCCAGCACGCACGCCACGACGATGAGCAGGGTGGACCAGAATGTCCGCACCCATTGACGCCGTGGTTTCGCCGTCGCTTGCTGTAGATCGTTGATCTGCGCCTTGAGCCGGCGGACCTCTGCGGTGTCGCCTGATACGTCGTTGTCCATATGAAACCCTCCCATCACACGATCGTCGAAGAAGGCCGAGACGGGATCACCTTTTGAGGGTGAAACTCAGATCATGTGGGTCGTAGTGCAACGCGCCGCCGGACCTGTCAACGCCAGGTTTCTGCCAGATCTTGTGCCTGGCGGCGGGATTGCACGTTGAGTTTGCGGTAGATGGATGCCGTGTGGCTCTTCACCGTCTCGCGGGACAGGAACAGGGTCTGGCCGATCTCGGCCAGAGTCATGCGTCCCATGAGCAGGTCCCACACGCGGCGTTCGGCGGGACTCAGTTCGGCCAGGGGGCTGGCTGAGGAGTATCCCCGCCGAGCCCGAGCCGCCAACAGGGTGCACATGCCAGCTTCCGGGGCCTGGGAGTCGTCACACCAGGAGACGTACTCCCGATATCCGTCCAAGTCGCCGCTCCGGACGCTCGCCATCGCCAGGATCGCCCCGGACAGCGGGCGGTACCACGGCAGTATGATCCCGATTTCGGGATCGATGGTCTGCTGCTGTGTGATGGCCTCTGCCATATCTCGCTGGTTACCCCTGACCGCGGCCAGCGCCACCCTCGCCAGTGCGATGACTGCACTGGTGCTCGCCATCGTCTTGAGGTCGTGGAACGCGTAGGCGGCCAATGCCGATTCAAGGTTCTCGCACGCCGCGGTGTCCGAACTCATGGCGATCTGCCACAGACCGTGCAGGCAGAACGACTCGGCCTCCGTGCTGGCCAGTCCCACAGACCGGGAGATGGCCGCCGCAACGTGGAATTCCTCGTCCGCCTGTGGATCCCCGGTCAGGGCGAGGTTCAGCGCGAGGGCGAGATGGCCCAGCGCCTGGATCGGATTGTCCGGCTCGAAGGCCGCCACGGCCGCTCGTGCCAGATCCACGGCCTCGTTCACGTCGTTGAGCCCAAAATGGTTGATGGCAATCAAGAGGGCCAAGTGGGACCGAACATCGTCGCCGCGGACCTCAGCGTGCCAGTCTTCGGGAACGCTGGCCGAGGTCATCTGCGTGTATCGCAGCACATTGCCGAGGTTTCCCGTGGCCAGGTACGCGAAGGCTGCAGTGAGGCTCAGTTCGGGCACCGAGCGAAGGGCCCGTTCGCCTGCGATGTCGAGCCAGCCCAGCACCGTGACCGTCCGGCCCTGCAGCAGCGACAGTCGCGCAGCAGGCCAGATGACCTGGCCCATCGTCTGCCAGTCGCCACTGGTCAGGGCCAGATGCACCGCCTGCTCGAGGTGTCCACGTTCCAGGTGCCAGAGGGCCGCCTTACCGGTGATGTTCTGCAGGCGTTGCGGGTCTTGGCGCATGTAGATGTTGCGGGCGCATTCCATCAGCAGAGGATGAAAATGGTAGGTGTCCAGACCGACGTCGTGGATCAGAACGCTGTCGAAGTGCCGTTCGAGCAGTTCGGCCGAAGCGGGCTCACCGGTGATCTCGGCAGCAAGATCGGCGGTGACCGTTCCGAGGACGGCGCTGTCGCACAGGAAACTGCGCAGGTTCTCCGGCAGTGGTGCGAGCACCTCGGCTTCGATGAATTCATGGACGTGGTTCATGGACGTCGCAGAGCCCCCGCGCTGACTGAGCAGCAAGACCCCCGCCGGCCAACCCTGGGACACGCCGTACACGGCGTCGAGCAGACTCTCGTCGGCGCCGAAGGCTCTGATCGCCTCACGCGCCTCGGACCGGGTGAAGGACAAGTCGTCTGCTGTGATCTCCCTGAGCAGGCCCTGGCCCCGCCACAACGGGATCGGTAGATGGCGCAGGGAACGACCGACCAGTGCGATCCGGGCATCTGTCGGCAGTGATCTGATCAGCGTCGTGACCACAGCCAGCGACTGCGGCTCATCGAGAACCTGAGCCTCATCCAGGACGATGGTAATAGCCGGATTCAGCGATGCCACGTGCGCGGCGAACGCCGGCAGGACCGACCGGGTATACGCCGGCTCAGCCACCGTCAGTGGCTGTTCGAGCGACGAAGCGCCGGCGCCACTTTGCTCGATGCCGGCCAGAATGGAGGCCATCAGGACCAGGGGGTCATTGTCGGACTCGTCGCATGTGACCCACACGATCGGCGCAGTGGACCGCGAGGCCCATTGCACCACGAAGGAGGTCTTGCCGTACCCGGCCGGCGCGTGCACACCCAGAATGGTCGCCTCGACCACGGATGGGTCGTCCAGCAGGCGACTGCGAGTGACCTCCGCGTGACGCACCCGGGGTGGGCGCAACTTCGTCGTCGGCGTGATGCTGCGCCGTGTGTCAGTGGACGGCAGGCGTCCTTGCGAAGTGTCGATAACGACCATTATTGCACTGGGTCTGCGCAGCGTGGGTGAACCTGTGCGCGAAGTTTTGCTAAATAGACTCGAGTGGTAGTCTCGGCCCATGCTTGTCGACATCGAGGATCTGCTGGATACCTCGCAAGTGGCGGCTTTGCTGGGATTGAGTCATCGCAACAGCGTCGTCACGTACATGAACAGATACCCCGAATTCCCCGCCCCGGTCGTCGTTCGTCCCCGGATGAAACTGTGGCGGGCTCAGGACATAGAGGCTTGGCAGAGAGGTGCGCCGGACACGCGCACTGAAGACCGGGCCGAGCCTCGGACGGCCATCCTGGCCGCGGCCCGCCGTCTGATGCGGGAATGCCCGGCCGGGGAGGTCAGTGTGCGCGAGATCGCCGAGGCCGCCGGCGTCTCCCACGTCGTGATCTATCGGTACTTCGAAGGCAAGGAACACCTGCGCCGTGCGGTGATCGATGAGGTGATGGCCGAGGTGACGGCTCGTACCCAGAAGGGTGACGACGGTGAGCAGACATTGCGGCGGGCTGTCGACGCAGCCCTGGATGTGTCACCCGACTTCCGCATCCTGGCGTTCTCCGTGCTGACCGGGGACAGCCGAAGTGCGTTCAGCACACCGCCGGTGATGGCCGCGCTGCTGCAACAACTTCGGACGCAGCAGTGGCGCAGCCCACTCAGCGACCAGCAGGTGGTCGCGCTGCTGGGAGCCCTGGTGCTCGGCTGGGGGACCTTCGAGCAATGGATCCGTGAGGCGACCGGTCTGCAGGGCGATCTCAGGGATGCCCTCGACGTGGTCATCGAGGCGCTGGTGGCGCCGCCGGCCTGAGTGCGAGCAGTTCTAGTAGCCGGTCTCAGCGGCTGGCAGCACGCCGTCGCGAATGGCCTGCTCGAACGCTGCATAGTCCGTGTGGTTCTGCGCGGCATACCGCATGGCGAATTCCGCGACTGCCTCGTCGAGTTCGGTCCCGGTTCCCATGTACTGCGCGATGGCGATCGGATCACCTGACCGGGCGTGGCCGCGGGCCATGGTCTGGGCGCACAGATCCGCGTAGAACCTGAGCTGCTTGTACGTTCCCGACTCCAGGTTGGCCGATCCCTTCCAGTCCCGCAGCTGCCGAACGTAGAAGTGCCGGTTGTCGTTGCCGGTCGTCCAGCCGAGGAAGATGTCGGTCTGGGCCTGGATCATGCGCTGACCCTCCACCACCCGGCGTCCCTGGTGCTCGTAAATGCTGGGCTGCAGATGGTCCTCCAGAACCGAGGGTCCGGCCTCCTTGACCTGCAGGAACAGCGGGTCCTGACTGTCGCGTCCTTCCAGCAGCACGATGAAGCACCGTGTCCCCACGCTGCCCACACCGACGACCTTGAGCCCGACGTCCACCAGCTTGAAGCGTGACAACAGAGCCTGGATGTGGTCGTCGGTGGTTGCGACGTAGGCGGAGAAGACCTCTCGCGACTTCTCCTGCACCTCGTCCGCGCCGTACTCGGTGGGCACCTCGTCCAGCGGCCAGAGCAGTGGCGGCTGGCTCTTGATCCGTAGGTGGCCCGAATCGGTGGTGGTGAGCTTGGCCAGAGCCTGCAAACTGGTCCGGCTGCGGGCCTTGGTCGAGAACCGTTCCAGGCGCTTGCGCATTTCCTCTTTGGATAGGCCCTTCCACCCTTGGATGTCCTCGGCGGTGAGGTAGGCGTACCAGATGTCCATGGTCGGCTCGTCGGCGTAGTTCTGCATCGCGGTGCGGTAGGCATGTACTGCGTGCGCGGCCAGCCGCCGCTGTTTGATCTCGGGCGCCCCGAAATGGTCGGCGGCGATCACCAGGCTCGCGACCAGGCGCTTCAGATCCCATTCCCAGGGCGCTGGGAGTGTCTCGTCGAAATCGTTGGCGTCGAAGACCAACTGCCGGCTCGGTGAGGCGTACGCCCCGAAGTTGGCCAAGTGGGCGTCACCACCGGCCTGCACCCATAGACCACTGTCGGGAGTGCTGCTCAGGTCCTCGGCCATGATGGCCGCCGCCCCGCGGTAGAAGGTGAACGGTGACACCCCCATCCGGGCGTGCCGGATGGGCAGCAGCCACGGCACCCGGTGCTCATTCTGTGACTGGATGATCGCCACCGGACTGTGCCGATCGGGCCGGGGTGTCCACTCGGCGTGGCTGTCCAGGGGTACGTCGGCCCTGGCCTGCCGCCCGGCAGCGCGTCGTTCGTCGACAGTCAGACGTCGGTCCATCAGGAACTCCTTGGATCGGATGGTGGTGGGGGTACATCAGGGACAGCGGCACCGTGACAACGGCCCCACGGCTGGGGGCCTGCGCACGTGCAGGGATCGTCCGGGCGACGTTTGGCGTCGCGGGCCGCATACCAGCCCCGAATCTCGCCGGCGTCCCGCTCCTGACGCAGGAACGACGTCATCAGCCGCATGGGTTTGTCCACGTGGCGGAAGAACGCCTGATACCCCTGACACAGGTAGTGCAGGCCAGGCTCGCCGTCGGGGGTGGTCAGGAAACGGTCCTTGGGGCAGCCGCCGTTGCACGCGAAACGTACATCGCACTCGCGGCAGTACTTCGGCAACGTCGTCAACTTCGCCTGCCCGAACGCCTGCTGCGGGGCGGAATCGACGATCTCGAGCAGGCTGCGACCATCGGCGAGGTTTCCGATCTTGTAGTCGGGCTCGACGTAGTGGTCGCAGGAGTAGACGTCGCCGTTGTGCTCAAGGGCCAGCGCCTGGCCGCAGGTGCGCGCATGCACGCACAGTCCGACGTTCTCGTAGCCGACGAAATGGGCCAAGGTGGTGTCGAACATCGACACGTAGACATCGCCGATGTCGTTTCTGACCCAGTGTTCGAAGACGTCGATGAGGAACCGGCCGTACTGCTGCGGACTCACCGAGCGGCTGGTCACGGCGGTCCCGGTCTGCGTGTACAGGACACTGCGGTGGTTGCGGCTGCCCCACCCCTGCTGTTCGGCCAGGGGGAGCATTTCTTCGGTCACCCGCTCGACGATCGGGATGAACTGCAGGTACTGCGCGCCGAGCTCTTCGGTCAGGAAGCTGTAGACCTCCAACGGGTGGTCGGCGTTGGCGGCGTTCACCGTGGTCAGCGCGTTCCATTCGACGCCGGCTTCTCGCAGACGGTCCAGTCCGGCGATCACCCGGTCGAACGTGGCCTTTCCGCCCTTGTCGCGGCGGTACGCGTCGTGCATCTCGCGGGGACCGTCGATCGAGACCCCGACCAGGAAGTCGTTGTCCGCCAGGAAGCGCGCCCAGGTGTCATCGACCAGGGTCGCGTTGGTCTGGATCGTGTTCAGGATGGTCTGACCCGGCCGACGGTGCTCGCGCTGCAACTGCAGGCAGCGGGCGAAGAAGTCGACACCCATCAGCGTGGGCTCACCGCCTTGGAACGCGAAGGTGACCTCCTCCTGATCGGGATGAGCGGCCAGGAGTTGTTCGACGTAGCGAGACAGGACCTCGTCGTCCATGCGGAACGGCGAGCCGGGGTACAACTGCTCCTTGGACAAGAAGAAGCAGTAATCGCAATCGAGATTGCAGATGGCGCCGCTGGGCTTGGCCATCAACTGGAAAACGCGTCGGGCGGTCGACAAGTCTGCCTCCTCAGAGCACTGAAACTACGCCCGACGGGGGTCACGGCAATCCCCCTGCGCGGGTGATGCCGCAGTCTGGAAGCCGATCCTACTGTCGGGGTGGGTCGCACGTGAGGTGCGAACGTGAGGAGGCAAGCATGAGTGACTACTCGACCGATCAGCGTACGGGCTGGACGGGCTGGGTCGTTTTCGCAGGCGTCATGATGATTATGGGCGGGATCCTGTGGGCCATCGTCGGACTGGTTGCGCTGTTCAACAGCGACTGGGTCGTCTTCGGCAAGGAAGGCGCACTGTGGATCGACGTTACGGGCTGGGGCTGGATCCACCTGATCCTCGGCCTACTGATGACGCTGGCCGGATTCCTGGTCATCCAGGGCAACATGTTCGGGCGGACTGTGGCGGTCATTCTGGCGATGTTGAGCATCGTCATCAACTTCGTGTGGCTACCGGTCTACCCGATCTGGTCGATCGTCATCATCACCATTGATATCTTCATCCTCTACGCGGTGATGGTTCACGGCCGGGAGTTGAAGGACGCCTGACGCACGTCGGGCCGGGGCGCGCAGACGGTGCGAACCGGCCCGACGGCCGGTCCGATCAACCACGAAGAAGGGACGAACATGACACAGACCGAAGCCGAGCTCGGGCCCGTCGACTACCTGGTGGTCGAATACCCGGACGGCAAACCGACCGGAGAGGCCCTGCCGTACTTGCTCGACCTGGTCGACAAGGGAACGATCAGGATTCTCGATGTCGCTCTGATCGCGGCCGGTGAGGACGGCAGCGCGACCGTCGTGCAGCCCGACGCATCCGGGGACAGCGGGTTCGCGGTGTTCGACGGTGCTGCCACCGGCATGCTCTCCGAGGAGGACCTCGCCGACGCCGCAGCGATTCTGACCCCCGGCACGGTCGGGGCAATCCTGGTCTACGAGAACACCTGGGCCGCACCGTTCGCGACTGCCTTGCGCAGGGCTGGTGCCCGCATGGTGGCCAATGGCCGTATACCTGTCAACGCACTGTTGGCAGCCATCGATGCTGAAGAGGAGAACGCCTGATGCCCGGATTGTTGCGCGGGGTAGCCCGCACCGCCGTCATCGCCGGCACCGCAACGGCGGTGTCCAACAACGTGTCCCGGCGCCAGCAGGGACGCTGGCAGCGCAAGGCCGAGGAGGAGCAGGAGCAGTACGCGCCCGAGCCGCAATACGCTCCCGCGCCGCAGTACGCCCCTGCGCCGGCTGCGGCTCCTGCCGACAGCATGGACGACAAGATCAAGCAGCTGAAGGAACTCGGGGAGCTCAAGGCGCAAGGCATCCTCACCGACGAGGAGTTCGCCGCGCAGAAGGCCAAGTTGCTGGGCTGAGGCACGACACCTCAGCAGAAGGGCCCCGACCGGCGATTCGGTCGGGGCCCTTCTGCGTTGGAGCTACGGATTGCGCCGGCGCGCCCTTAGGTGGCAGGACGACCTGCAGCTGGTCGGCTTTGTCACCGGAGGGCCGCTGGAGCCCCCCCGCGGCCTCAGCCTGCGGCGCCCTGGCCCACAGTGTGGTTCATCGCGTGGGCGTGCAGCGACTTCTCCGTCTCGTGGGACTCCGGCGCGAGGTCGAAGGCTACTTCGCGCACCGTGCCCGTGAATGCGTACGGCGCCTTGTCCTCGTAGTCGAGGTCGACCACCAGGCCGTTGTCCCGCCCGATGTCCATCCCCGCGTAACTGGTGAAGGTGATCGGCACGGTGCGCGGCATGTCGCCGCCACCGACCTTCGTGTCGTTGATGAACAGGCTCACCTTCCCGCCACTGCCGGGTTCGGGCTTGTCCGACTCGAAGAGCATCTTGACGCGCACATCGCCGGTCGGCAGTTTCTCGCTCGCGCTCTGCTTGTACGTCTCGACGCCCAGCAGCGAGTAGGTGTGATGCAGAATCCCGTCGGCGTCGACCCAGAGGCCGAACCCGCCGATGAAGTCGGCGTTGGCCACGATGACGCCCTCGGCCCCGCCGTCGGGCACGTGCAGGTCCGCCTCGATCGCGTACGAGCGCCCCGCGATCCTGGGAATCATCCCGCGTTGGATGTTCTGAACATCGCCGGCGAACACGTTGCGGGTGATCGTTGGCAAAGGCGGAAGCTCGCCCAGCATGATGGCGATGCCTGCCCACAGTGGCAGCACGCGGTTTCGCTCAGCCTCGGACCACCACAACTCCTGCAACTCGGCGACCTTGTCCTGGTTCTCCGCAGCTACATTGTGTGCCTGTGAGAAGTCGGTGCTCAGGTCGTACAACTCCCAGGGAGCATCGCGATCGGGGTCCCAGTCACCTTCGGGTCCGAACTGCTTGAGGGTTTCGGGCCGGAAGTCCCACGGGATGCGGTCGGGTTTCGAAGCCGCCCACCAGCCGTCCTTGTACATGGCCCGGCCGCCGAACATCTCGAAATACTGCTCGCTGTGCTGCTCCGGGGCGTCGGCCTCGTCGAGGGTGTACAGGAAACTCGTGCCGTCCATGGGCTCCTGCTCGATGCCGTCCACGGTGCTCGGCTCCGGAATCCCGACGGCCTCCAGCACGGTCGGTGCGATGTCGATGCAGTGGGTGAACTGGCTGCGGACCTTCGCGTCCGGCTTCACCCGTGCCGGCCACGCGACCGCCATCGGGTCGCGGGTTCCGCCCAGGTGGCTGGCCATCTGCTTGCCCCACTGGAAGGGGGTGTTCATGGCGTGCGCCCAGGCCGCGGCTACGTGCGGTGCGGTGTGGTCACCGCCGATCGCCTCGATTCCTCCGTAGTTGTTGATGAGCTCGAGTTGCTGGTCGGCATCGAGAACCAGGCCGTTGAGGAACGTCATCTCGTTGAAGGACCCGGTGACCGTCCCCTCCATGCTGGCGCCGTTGTCACCCCAGATGTACATGATCAGGGTGTTGTCGAGGTCGCCCATCTGGTCGATGGAGTCGAGCAGCCGGCCGATGTTCCAGTCGGCGTTCTCCTGGAACCCGGCGTAGACCTCCATCTGGCGCACATAGAGCTTGCGCTCGGTGTCGCTCAGGGAGTCCCAAGCGGGGAAGAGGTCTGGCCGCGGTGTGAGTTCGGTGTCCTCCGGGACGATCCCCAGTTCCTTCTGGCGGGCCAGCGTGCGTTCGCGCAAGGCGTCCCACCCGTCATCGAACACACCTTTGTACTTGTCGGCCCACTCCGGCGCCACGTGGTGCGGAGCATGGGCGCAACCGGTCGAGTAGTACAGCATCCAAGGTTTCGTGACGTCCTGGGCACGCACCGCGTGCAGCCATTCCACCGCCTTGTCCGTCAGGTCGTCGGGGAAGTAGTACTGCTCGCCGTCCTTGCCCTCCGGAACGCCCAGGGTGGAATCGTCCTGCGTGATGATCGGGTCGTACTGTCCGGCCGCGCCCGACAGGAAGCCCCACCAGTGGTCGAAGCCCCAGGACTTGGGCCAGTGGTCGAACGGACCCGCCGCACCCTGCACGTTGTCGGGGGTGAGGTGCCACTTGCCGAAACCGCCGGTCACGTAGCCGTTGTCGCGCAGGATGCGGGGAAGAGCAGCGCAACTCTTGGGCTTGGCGGCGCTGTAGCCGGGGAAGGGGCCGGGGTACTCGGCGATCGAACCAAAGCCGACCCGGTGCTGGTTGCGGCCGGTGAGCAGTGCGGCGCGGGTCGGTGAGCACACCGCGGTCACGTGGAATCGGTTGTAGGTGAGCCCCATGTTCTGGACCCGGGTGAAGTTGGGGGTCTTGACCGGCCCGCCGAAGGAGTCGATCGAACCGAATCCGGCATCGTCGATCAGGATCACCAGCACGTTGGGGGCATCTTCGGGTGCCGTGGCACCCGGGATGAACGACCAGTCCGCCACGGAGTCGCGCAGCGTGCGCCCGGCGGTGCCACCGAACGCGCGATCCGGGATCGGCAGCGAGGACCGGTCCGGCTCGAACTTGCCCATCGCCTCGGCCAGGGCCCGTTTGAGCTCCTCGATGCTGGACTTGTCGGTCTCCACGACCGACTTCATCGGCGCACCGGGCAGTGCGCGTTCGACCTGCAGCCTTTGGTCGGCGGCGAAGATTCCGATCAGTACAGCCGAACCGGCCTTGAGGCCTTCGGAGACTTTGGACTCGATCTCGTTGCGGACTTTGTGCCCGGCGAACTTGCCGACGACGCCACCGGCCGCCGCTCCGACGGCCACGGATGCCAGCAACGGTGGTGCGAACAGACCCACCAGCACACCGACGCCACCGCCCCAGCCGGCTCCCCTGCGCCCCATGTGGTCACCGGTGTCACGCACGCTCACTTCGCCGTCGGCATCCTTTGAGACCAGAATCATGCCCCGGCTTGCGATCTCCTTGGACTCGACTCTCGACACGAGGTCGTCGAATTGTTTCTGGGCCAGTTCCGGGTCTGGAAACCCCGCCACCAGAAGCATCAAGGTGTCGCTGCTCATCGCCGAGCTCCTCCCGCGGAGGCATACGCGGTCCACCCAGTGTGGTACGCGTACCCGCTCTCCACGACACGTATTGTGCTGCATCGCCGTGCGTGGAGGCATCCCCCGCCTCGGGGGAGCCTCAGTCCGTCGTGGCTGCGACCACGTCGATCACGCCCAGCTCTTGGCGCCGGCCGTTGATCAGGGCCTCGATCCTGTGTTCGCCGGGGTAGTGCCGGCGGGTGCTGTGCTGGCGGAAACTGATGGTCCGGCGCAGGGTTGCCCGGCCATGCACGTCGAGTTCCGCCCCCCGGAAGACCTTCTGGGAGGTCGAGCCGTTGGCCTTGACGAAGTGCACGACGATGTCCGCCAGCACCCGGCCGTGGCCGGTCAACGTCACCTCCAAGGGCAGCGAACTTCCGATGGCGATGCGGTGCGGCAATTCGGCGTGCGCGCTGACGGAGCTCGTGGAGTAGCCCAGGATCGCCAACGCCTGCGGATCGCCAGCCTTGAGCAGAGTCCGCAGCGCATGTTTGACCAGCCGTTCGCGGCCTTCGTACCAGCGCCCGGCCACGTCCAGGGCGACCTGCGGGTTGTCCTTCGCGATGTCGTTGAGGTTGTTGGCCACAGAACGCCGCACATACTCCGATCCGTCGTCCTTGAGCCGGTCCAGCAGTTCCAGGACCGGCCCTGGGTCGCGCTGGAATTGCGGCAGGCGCGTCGCCCACGGCAGCCGGGGCCGGGTGCCTTCGCTGACCAGTCGCCGTACGTGTTCGTCCGGGTCGCCGGTCCAGGTCCGCAACGTGTCCATCGTCTGCGGGTACTCAACGATGAACGGCCTGATGCAGAACTCTGCGGTGAACAGTTTGGTCAGCTCGTACTGCGCGGCCATCGACTCCTCGAACGCCGGCAATCCGTAGCGGGCGATGAAGAAGGAGTGCGGGTTGTAGAAGAACCCGTCCATACCGTGCGGACGATCAGTGCCCAGACTCCGCGCCACCTGTGTGACCGCCGTCGCAGGATCCGGGTCGAGATGGTCATGCATCACGTCCGCGACGTGTCGCGCGCGGTCCATGAGGCTCAACGGCTCGAACCCGCGCAGACAGTCGCTGACGAACGCGTCCCGGTCCACCGGAAGGTTCTGCGCGATCCGGTCCACGACCGTGGGTCCGAAGCTGTTCTTCAGGGGCTCGGCCATGCCGGACAGCCTATGCTCGCGCCATGACCTGCATCTTCTGTGCGATCGTCGCCGGTGACCTCCCGTCCCACCAGATCGCTGAGACCGACCGGGCCCTGGCCTTCATGGACATCAACCCCGCCACCCGCGGGCATGCACTGGTGATTCCCAAGAAGCACGCCGCGGACCTGATCGAGATCGCGCCCGACGAACTTGCCGCCTGCTCAGCGCTCGCCCAGGACATTGCGGGGCGCGCACTGGACAGACTCGGAGCCGACGGCGTGAATCTCGTGAACGCCTGCGGGGTGGCCGCGTGGCAGACCGTGTTCCATTTCCACATCCATGTCGTGCCCCGCTACGCCGGTCGCGACGGCCTGGAGATGCCGTGGATCCCCACCCCTGGAGATCCGGTGGAGATCGCCGAAGCCGGTGCTCTGCTGCGCTGACTCCTCAGCTCTTGGTTGCGACGTCCGCGCCGGGCGGGTGCCCCATCGCCCACAGAGCGCCTACGGTCAGCAGTTCTGCGGTGAACAGGACAGCACCCCACGTGGGGTAACCGGTGGCGGCCAGACCGATTGCCGCACCGGCGAACAGGGCCAGTTCCACCGCGAGCCGAATACCCACCGGCGGGTCGAGGCGCCGTCGCGGCGACAGGATGGCGCCCCAGACGGTGGCCGCGGAGATGACCAGAGCGGCGCCGATCAGTGCGCCGACCGCGGCATCATCCGAGGCGTTGAACCCGACGATTCCGAGGGCCGCCAGAAGCGACAGTTCCAGCAGGAACCGAACACCCAGCAGGATTGCCACGGATGCACCGTCTCACGTCTGTTCGGTCAGTGGGGCGCGCCGTTCCAGTTCGTCCCAATCGACGTCCGCGGCGAGCTCGCGCTCGAGACTGGCAATGCCCCCGCGAACCCCGAACAGTCGCTTGGTCCAGATCAGGTAGGCAAGGATCGCAAGATTCACCGCCAAGGCGGCGACCTTGAGTGCACTGGCCTTGTTGACCAATTCGTAGATCTCCAGCGGCAGGAAGGCCGCCGTGGCCACCACGGTCAGATACTCGGCCCACCTCTTGCCCTGCCACAGGAAGAACGCCTCGACCGCTTCCAGCAGGGCGTAGCCCAGCGACATGCCGGCCAGGACCCACACATGCCCGCCGTCGAGATTGATGAGCCGGTTCAGCCAGCCGGAGAAGAACTGCTGACCACCGCGCGTCTGGTCCAACAGGGGAAGCAGGGTCTGGGCATCGCTCTGCAGGGCGGGGAGTCCGAATTCCAGCAGTACGAGGAGCACCGCCAGGGTCAGGAAGAAGACCACGTGCAGGCCACGTTCGATCGCTATAGCCCGGATCACGACAAGTTCATCGAGGGCTTTGCCGCGCAGCGGACGGGGTGTTGGCGCGAGTTCGGTGGCATCGGGTCTGGATGAATGCACCCACGCGTCACACCGCAGACATCTCGACAGGCGGGTGCCATCGTCGAGGTCCATCACCATTTGGCCGCCCGGTGGCCGCGCCGCTGCGACTCCAGGTGCCACGTGGCCGTGCATGGAACACCACCAGGTCTCGGTGCTCCAGTGTTTGGGGGCCAAGCGCATTGCCACAGAGTAGCGACGGGCGGGTGCGCACCTCGGGGCTTCGAGTTCGTGACGTGGGAGGCTGGCCCACATGATCGTTGTGACCGAACACCGAGGCGGCGATGACTTCCTCGACCTGGCACGTTCGCTTCTGGAAGCCTTGGCTGCGGCCGAGGGCTTCCTCGACGGGAGAGTCGGGCGCAGTCCCGATGACCCACAGGTGTGGACCATCGTGACGTCGTGGCGCGACGTCGGTTCGATGCGGCGCGGGTTCGGATCGTTCGACGCGAAAGTCGCCGCTGCGCCGGTCATGGTCAGTGCTGTGGATCGCGTGTCTGCGTTCGAGGTGATGCTGGAGTCGACCGAAGGCGGCGTTGAGGTGCGCTCCAGCGACCGGTCGCAGGATTGATCCGGCGGCTGGTCGACGACTAGTCTGAATGTGTGAAGAGTGTTGGTGCGTACGAGGCGAAGACGCACCTGTCGGAGTTGCTCGATTCCGTGGAATCGGGCGAGACGGTGGTGATCACCCGGCACGGGCATCCCGTGGCGCGACTGATCCCCGCGCGCAGCTCCAGCACGGTCGAGCAGGCCATGGCCGATCTACTCGAGATTCGCGCAAACCTTGACATGGGTTCGGACTCGATCGAGTCGCTCATCGCAGAGGGTCAACGGTGACCGTCATCGACGCATCCGCAGCCTTGGGGTTGGTGATCCCCGACGAGAGCGTGGATGATGAACGACTGCAAGACGTGGTGCGAGGTGGACAACTGCACGCCCCGGCGATCTGGACGTTCGAATGCGCGAATGCCTTCACGGCCGCTGTGCGTCGCGGGCGGATGACGCCGGCCGTTGCTGTGCGCGCCGCGGACACGCTGCTGTCTCTGCGCGTGGAGATCCATCAGGAGGCTGGTCCGTCAGCCCTTGTCCAAACGGCCCTCGAGTCGGGGCTGAGCGCGTATGACGCCGCCTATCTCGACCTTGCGCGCCGCAGCGGGCGGGCACTGCTCACCTTCGACCGCCGATTGATCGGCGCCGCCGAGGCCATGGGAGTGGAGCTGGTCTGACCGGTCCTCGAGTCACCATGACCGATTCGCGATGGACTTCAGTCAGTTGCGGCTGCAGTGTCCCTGCTGGCCTGCGGGCGGGACTCGATCATTTCCTGTTCGTCGGCTTCGGTGTAGTCACCGTCGTAGGGCGAGAAATACGCCAGCGGGTAACGGCGCGAGAAGTTCTTCAAGAACGACGTCACCAGGGCGGCGATCGGAAGGGACATGAAAGCCAGCATTGGTCCACCGATCGCGCCACCGGCCATGGCCGATCCGAAAGCGATGCCGCCGTTGATTTCCATCGTCCGCGCGCTGATCTTGGGACTCAGGAAGTAGTTCTCCAACTGCTGGTAGATCAGCGTCCATATCAGCAGGATCGCCGCGGCGGTCAGACCTTGGATGCCCCACGTGATGACGATGGGGACGGCGGCGCCGATGTACGTGCCGATCGCGGGGATGAACTCCGCGACGAACCCCTCGAAGATCGACATCGGCAGGGAGATCTTCCAGTCCACACCCACTAGGAGCATCACGAAGAAGAACAAACCTCCGTTGATGAGCATGAGCAGTAGTCGGGAGTAGAGGTATCCGCCGGTCTGCTCGATGGCGGTGTCCCAGGCCCACCCGAGGCGCTGCTGCTGGGCGGGCTGGAACTTACGGAGCACGGCTCGCCGGATCCGAGGTGCGTCTGCGGCGAAGTAGAAGGCGAACATCGCAATGGTGAAGAACTGGAAGATCAGTCCCACGGTCGAGCCGGCGAACCCCATGATGTCCGACGCGTTGTTCTGAATCCAATCCTTCACGTTCTGCTCGGCGGTGGCGAAGGCCGGGTCCGTCTTGGATGTCGGAAAGTCAGTATTGAACTGATCGTTGATCTTGGGGATTGCTGACTTCAGGGTGGTGGACATCTCGCCGGCCACATTGATAAGGCCCGGAATCATGATGAATGTCAAGGTGATCAGGAACGCCGCGGACAGCACGAACACCAAACCGGTGGCCGCCCCGCGCTTCATCCCGCGCTTCATGTGGAGGTGGTTGACCGCGGGTTCCATGGCGATGCCGAAGAAGAGGGCGACGAACAGCATGCTGAGCAGGCTGCGGGCCTGGGTGGCCATGATCAGCAGAGCTGTCACCAGCAACACCACGATCACGACCCGCCAGATGATCTTGCGCACCATCGGCATCACCCAGTCGGGGGGCTGAGCAGTCGGCGCAACGGGTCCGGCCTCGGGTCGGCTGGGAAGCGTGTCACCGAAGGCCGCTTCTGGTTGCGCAGAACCGTGCGCGTCGATTTCGTCCATGAGAACCTCCCGATCGTCCGCGACTATTGCTGCAGTCTCGAGGATTATGAGCCATTGTTCGTGTGCTTCACATCACCCGACTTGGGGGGTTGGCTGTGGTGGCCAGAGTTCACGTCGGGTTTCGGATCGGGGTGGCGGGAGCCGTCGCTCGGCCCTGGGGGCCTCGCTCCTCCCAAATCCTGGCCTTCCCGACTGCACAAAAGGGGCCATCATCCGCGCCAGCGGATGATGGCCCCTTTTGTGCAGTCGGGGTGGCGGGATTTGAACCCACGACCTCTTCGTCCCGAACGAAGCGCGCTACCAAGCTGCGCCACACCCCGCACTCCTACTGAGGATACCGGCCGTTAGTGCGCCCTCGGCAGCAGGTGCAGCATCGTGGCTTCCGGCGGACAGGCCAGCCGGATCGGTGCATACGGATTGGTTCCAAGCCCGGCGCTCACGTGCAGCGCGGTGCCTTGGTGGGAGGACAGCCCCTTGGCCCGCCGAGTGTCGATGTCGCAGTTGGTGACCAGCGCGCCGTAACCGGGAATGCACACCTGACCGCCGTGGGTGTGCCCGGCGATGATCAGGTCCGCGCCGTCGGCCGCCATGGGGTCCAGCACGCGCAAGTACGGGGCATGGGTGACTGCCAGCCGCAGGGCCGCATCGGGGTCGAAATCCCCGGCCACTTCGTGATAGCGGTCCAGTTGGATGTGCGGGTCATTAACGCCACGCATGTCGATCCGGTTGCCGGCGACGGTGGCTTCAGCCACGGCATTGTTCAGTCCCTGCCATCCGGCGTTCAGCAGTTCTGATTCCAGTTCGTCGGTCGGTAGTCGCTGTGTGGACATCACCGGGGTGCGGTCCTTGATGAAGTACTTGAAGGGGTTGACGGTCTTGGGGCTCCAGTAGTCGTTGGAGCCGAATACGAACACGCCCGGCGTTCCGTTGAGGGGCTCCAGCGTCTTGGCCAGGTAAGGAACGGCGTCCATGTGACCCAGCAGGTCGCCGGTCAGAATCACGAAGTCCGGCTCGAGTTGGGCCAGCGAACGGACCCAGGCCATTTTGTCTTCTTGCCGAGGAGTCAAGTGCAGGTCTGTCAGTTGCAGTACCCGTAAGGGGCGCGAGCCCGGCCGCAGCACCTCAACCCGCACCTCGCGCAACGTGAACTGGTGTGCTTCCCACAACGAGTACGCCAAGGCAGCGGCGCCGAGGCCGACGCCGGCTAACCCGGTTCTCGCTGCGATGTGCATCCCACCATGGTCGCACGCTGCGAAACCCCGGCGCCATGATCGAGGTCACATGACAGGATTGATCCCATGGCTCTGAAGGAAACGCTGCAGTCGGACTTACACGCTGCGATCAAGTCCCGTGACGGACTGACGGCCGCAACCCTGCGTATGGCGCTGGCCGCTGTTACGAATGCGGAGGTCGCAGGCAAGCAGGCCAAAGAACTGTCCGACGACGAGGTACTTGGCGTGCTCGACAAAGAGGCCAAGAAGCGTCGCGAGTCGGCCACCGCCTACCGCGATGCGCAACGCCCCGAGCTCGCCGAGCGGGAGGAGGCCGAACTCGGTGTGCTCTCGAAGTACTTGCCCGAGCCGTTGAGTGAGGACGAAGTGTCTGCGATCATCGACGCGGCCATTGCCGATGCGGCGCAAGCGGGTAGGACGGGAATGGCTGCGATGGGTCCGGTCATGCAGCAGGTGACTGCGGCAACGAAGGGCCGCGCCGATGGCAAGAGCGTTTCGGGCATCGTCCGGCAGCGGCTGCAGGGGTAAGTCGATCAAACAGCTGCAGTTCTGACCCCGTTTTGTCGCAAGGTCTCCTGGATGACCTCCGGCCAGGGTGTGGGCGCCATGCCGAACGTCTGTTGAGCCTTCGTCGAGTCCATCACGAACGGCCTGTCGAACTCGTACATCATCTCGACGAGTTCGCGGGCGTCGGCATTGAACAGGCCAACCAGGCGCATCATGACTGCTCCGGCTGTTCGGATCCTGGGGACTTCAACGTCCATCCCGGAGGCCAGATCCGCGATCACCTGGGCCTGGGTCACCGGCGGGTTGCTAGGCACGTGCCACGCCTTGCCCCAGGCGCGTTCGTCGGTGCCCACAATGCTCAGCAGCCGGGCGGCGTCGCCGGTGTAGGTCCAGGAATGGGGCTGGTCCGCGCGGCCCATCAGGGTCACTGCCTTGCCTGCTCGCAGCTTCGGGATCACCCTGTCGCCGAAGTTGGTCTGACCGCCGGCTTCGCCGATGTAGTCGCTGGCGCGGACCTCCGTGGTGCGGATGCGACCGGCCTGGTGGGCCGCGAGTGCCTGATGCCACATGTTCGCTCGCACAGAGCCCTTACGGGTGTGACCTGGCAGGGGCATTTCCTCGGTCATCGCGTGATCGACCGGGCCGTAGCCGTACAGATTGCTCAACGTCACCAGAACGGCGTCGGCATGTTCGGCAGCCTCGATGAGGTTGTTCGCAATCGGCGGCCATTCCTCCTGCCATGAGTGGTACGCCGGGTTCACGCAGTTGTAGATCACGTCTGCTCCTGTCGTCGCGGCCAGCAGCGATTCCCGGTCGGCAGCATCAGCCGAAATGACCCGGGCGCCGTCGAGGCTCGTTCCCCGCCTACTGACCAGTCGCACGGATTCGCCGTTGCCGATGAGCGATCGTGCCAGTCGTCGGCCGACCTGACCGGCTCCAATGATTGCGTGTGTGCGCATTTTATCTCCTTATGTGAGCAGTGCTCTCATAATAGAGCGTTGCTCTCAACATATCAAGAGCGGTGCTCGCATATAGTTCACCCATGAGCGCACCAGGCATTAGGGAACGGAATCGCGTGGCCATTCTCGACGCGATCACCGTGGCGGCCAACCAGCAACTGCTCGAGGTTGGCCCGGCGGACCTGTCCGTACGTGCTGTGGCCCGGGAGCTCGGTATGGCCTCCAGTGCGATCTACCGGTATGTCAGTTCTCGAGATGAGTTGCTCACGCTACTGATCATCGGTGCGTTCGACGATATGGCTGACGTCGTCGAGGCGAAAACGCGCCGCGTCGCTGACCTTCGCAGGCGATGGAAGGCGATCGGTCTTGCGTGCCGGGAGTGGGCGTTGGATGAACCTCAGCGGTTTGCTCTGCTCTACGGGTCCCCGGTGGCCGGATACGCCGCACCGCAGGACACCATCGCCCCGGCCACGCGCATCCCTAATCTTCTGATCGGGATCCTTCAGGAAGCCAAGGTCGAGACAACGGTGCCCGCCTTCTCGGCGCGCGTGGCGCGGAGCCTGAAGCCCGCGCTCTCCGACGTGAACACATGGGCGAGTCTTTCCAAGAGGGACTTCTCCGATTCTGCATTCGCCTTGGGACTCATGGCCTGGGCGCATGTGATTGGCTCGATCTCTTTCGAGCTGTTCGGGCACCGGCACAACGTCGTCGGCGATTCGATGGCCGATCGACGTGCCTATTTCGAGTTCGAACTCGACGTGCTGGCTGATCTGATGGGAATCGATTAGCTGGCCTGACCACAGCCTGGTTTTTGGCGGTGCGGAAATGTCGTACCCCCTGTTTAGCGTGGTGTCATGAACAGAGTGGGGGGTGCGGCGATGGGGTTCGCGGGCGGGCAGTCAGGGCGACGATCCGCCGACCTGATCGAGGTGGGCTGGCCTGTCCACAGCCTGGTTTCCGGCGGTGCGGGAATGTCGTACCCCGTGTTTAGCGTGGTGTCATGAACAGAGTGGGGGGTGCGGCGATGGGGTTCGCGGGCGGGCAGTCAGGGCGACGATCCGCCGACCTGATCGAGGTGGGCTGG
>Ga0116164_10001054_pt1 | contig 21492 bp, 24 predicted proteins | sample AD_UKC109_MetaG_FD_89888 | JGI IMG/M metagenome (GOLD analysis project Ga0116164, IMG submission 89888) | Active sludge microbial communities of municipal wastewater-treating anaerobic digesters from Hong Kong - AD_UKC109_MetaG | ecosystem: Engineered > Bioreactor > Anaerobic > Digestate... | reverse complement strand
TTCGGGTGTTCAGCGTCGATAAACACCGTCTTCATTTGCGGAAAGCCCTCCAGGAAGCGGTGCGTATTACGCTTGTCGTTGCAGATTTTACAAACGCGGGACGAGTTGAATACCGGTATCCCGGCTTGTTCAAACGCTTGGCTCAATCGGTGATTCCGCTGCCTGGAAATCACGAAATCCGGTAGGTCAGCATCTTCAAAGCGCAGCGTTTCCGTCAGTACGACCTGTATGGAAAGTCCGATCGGTTCGGCTTTCTTTTGTATGTGCTCGGCAAACAGGCGATTAACCTCATAATCGCCCCTGTCATACAAAAGCCATCCCGTTTTCATACCATTCACCCGATACGCTTGAGAATGTACGCAAAGATCGCATCCGCCATGTTTATGCCTGTGCAGTCCATGGTCGATTTGAAATGCGCGTTTGAGTTGACCTCGCAAATCAGCGGGCCAGTTTCGCCGAATAAAACGTCCACCCCGGCAAACGCAAGCCCAAGAGCTTCTACGGCCTTGAGCGCAATCGCTTCTTCCTGCTCTGTCGGGGTATACGGGTCCATATTCCCGCCCAGCGTAATATTGCTTCGGAAATCTCCGCTGTCATTATGACGGTAGATACTGGCAACAACCTGACCGCCTACGACATTGATACGGATATCGCGGCCATAGCTGCTTTTGACCATCTCCTGCAGGAGCATCGGGGTCGAGCGAAGGCTCACCACCTTTTGGCGCAGGGATTCTAGATCATTGAATAGATATACCTGCTTGCCAAACGAACCAAAGCATTCCTTTAATACAATCGGGAGTCCGAGCTTCTGTACGGCTTCATCCAGAAAATGCGTGTCCGGGTAGCCGACGTTGGGAAAGGTTTTGGGAACGAGAATGGTTTTGGGCATCGGGATGCCCGCACGCTTCAGGGCGAGATATGTCAGTGCTTTATCATCGCACAGCATAATGCTTTCCGCCGGGTTGAATACCGGTACGCCAAGCTGTTCCATCAGCCGGGCCGCTTTGACGTCCTTGTCCCAATACAGCACAAAGTCCGGCAACTCCCTAAGGAATGCCGGATCATCGTGATGCAGTATGATTTCCGCATTGTTGGTTATCGTCAGCTGAACACCGTAATTCGCTGCGGAATCCAGCAGGATCTGATAAATCTCGTCAAATTTCGATACATGTAAGAATGCATTGACCGCCAGAAGACCCTTGAGCATCCGCAAGTCTCCTTTTTATTGCAATGCGTTCAGTTTATCCGCCAGCTCATGCAGCGATTGAATCACGCTGGAAAGGCGATATCCGTCCGAGCCTTGAATGAGAAGTTTAGAGTTGATTTCAAGCCGAATCGCGGGTATATCGCAGCATTGGGCAACCGTCGCGCAGACTGAGTGCGGATTTGCGGCGGGGAAGGGGTCATCCACCGTTATGTTCCTGATGCCGTTTGGCACAAAGCAATCGCGCACAATGTCCACAAGCTCACGCTTGCCGAAGATGTTTTTCCCATATCCCGTACCGACGCAAATATCCATTTCACGGTCCGGGTTGAGCTGGTGAAGGTCGATCAGGTAGCGGATTGTGTTCTTTTTCAGGAAGCGGCAAAGTGCTTCACGGTAATCGCTGATTTCGTCATAGTTGGCATCGTCCATCAGGTGTCTTGTTTTGTAGATCACCGGATACTTGTACTCTTCATTGAGTATTTTGCAGAGTATTCCGGAGTAGCGTTCAGCAGCTTTGTTGGTGCCATTTCGCGTCTGGAGCACTGCGTGCGGGGCCGAAAACATCACGGTGCCGGTTCCGTTGAGAATTTCGAAACTGGCTTTGTGGTCTTCATCGGTAAAGTATGCAAGCGCGCGGTCCAGTTGCTGCTCACAGGTCATGAGTTTCCCTCCTAAGGCAAACGTCGAATGGCGAATATCTCGCCACAGTGTACTGTAGCACGACTGCGAATGATTGTCAATTTGCGGTTCTTGATGTATGATAAGCACAGAGAATAACAATTCAGAGAAGGGTGAAATCATGAGTTCCAATAGCAGTGCGGATGCTCGAAATATAAGAACTGCGCTGCTGTTTTCACCTGATCAGCTTCTGGCGCTCAAGTCCGCGCATATCATGATTTTCGGCCTTGGGGGCGTCGGCAGCTACGCTGCGGAAGCCCTTGGCCGCATGGGAATCGGAAAGCTGACCCTCGTCGATAAAGATTCATTTGAAGAAAGCAATATCAACCGGCAGCTGGGAGCGCTGGTACCCACAATCGGCCAAAGCAAGGCAGGCGTTACCCGGGAGCGCCTCTTGCAAATCAACCCGGACGCGGAAATCGTCGCCATAGAGCAGTTTCACCTGCCGGAAACACCTGTGCACATTGAGGATGACGTCGATTTCGTTATCGACGCGGTGGACACGGTGGCGGCAAAGCTTTTGATTATCGAAACATGCGTACACCGCGGCATTCCTGTGATCTCCTGTATGGGGATGGGAAACCGTATTGATCCGACGCAGATTCGAATCGGCGATATTTTTGAAACCAACAACTGTGCCTTATCGCGTGTGATGCGCAAGGAGCTTCGAAAGCGCAAGATCAAAGCCCTGCGCTGTGTGTATTCCACAGAAGAGGCCATCCAGACAGCCGCAACGATTGCAACGAAGAACGGCACAAGACCGGCCCCCGGATCGGTTGCCTACGTACCGTCGGTCGCCGGGTTGTTTATGGCAAGCGATGTGATCAATACGCTGGTATGGAAGCGGGATCCGGAGGTTCGATTTTGAAACAAAAGATAGTCATCATCGGCGGCGGCGTGATCGGCTGTGCGGTCGCACGGGAGCTGAGTGCGTATGATGCCGATATTCTGCTGGTGGAACGAGCCATAGATGTATCCGAGGGCGCCAGCAAGGCCAACAGCGGCCTGGCACATGCCGGGTTTGACAACAAACCCGGCTCGAATAAGGCTAAATTCAATATACAGGGCAGCAAAATGCTCGAAGCGCTGTGCAGAGAGCTTTCCGTGCCGTACAAACGAAACGGCGCTATGGTGCTCGCGTTCGACGACACACAGACTGCTGTATTGCACGAGCTCTTGCAGCAAGGAATGGTTAACGGTGTCGACGGCATGGAAATCATCGGCCGTGACCGTATTTTAGCGCTGGAACCACATACCAATCCCCGCGTTGTAGCCGCGTTGCATGTGAAAAGCGCGGCATCGGTTTCACCATACGAGCTGACCTACGCGCTGGCCGATCATGCGAAGGTCAACGGTGTTGATTTTCAGTTCAATACCGAGGTACGAACAATAAAAAGAGATCTGAATAGATTTATTCTCACAACATGCTGTGGGGATATCCCAGCAGATATCGTGATCAACTGCGCGGGTGTCGGCGCGGATATGCTGCATAACCAAATTTCCGAGCGCAAGGTGACCATCACGCCCCGCAAGGGGGAGTACTATCTGCTGGACCGTGAGGTCAAGCCAATGTTTACCCATACCATGTTCCAAACACCTACGAAAATGGGCAAGGGCATCCTAATCACACCGACCCTGCACAACGGTTTACTGCTAGGCCCGACTGCAACGGACATCACAGACGGTACCGATGTATCCACTACGGCGGAAGCACTGCGACAGGTGCGAGAGATCACATCGCTAACCTGGCCGCAAGAAAATCTGAAAACGGTGATTACCACCTTCTCCGGTATTCGCGCACATGAGGCCGGCGGTGATTTCATCATTGGCGCGGTAGAAGGTGCTCCAGGTGCGTATGAAGCTATCGGCATCGAGAGTCCCGGTCTTTCTTCATCACCTGCCATCGGGCAATATCTGGCGGAGCTCATCGCTGAGCAACATGATCTGCGCCGTAAGGGAACGCGCGTTCCGCCGCCAAAATATCTACCACCCTTTGAGAGCATGACCGTTGAAGAGAAAGCCAAAGCATATGCAAACGATCCCGAATATGGCGCTGTGGTCTGCCGCTGCGAGCACATCACCGAGGCGGAGATCCGCGCGGCCATCCGCAGGCCGGTCGGGGCGACGACAGTCGACGGCGTCAAGCGCCGCACCCGTGCAGGTATGGGTCGTTGCCAGGGTGGATTCTGTTCGCCGCGCGTTATGGAGATTTTGAGTGAAGAACTCCACCTGCGCCTAAACCAGGTGACCAAGAGCGGGGGAAACAGCCGTATCCTGCTTGCAAGGATTGAAGATGCCGCAGCGGAAGGGGATGACCGGCATGCGTGAGACGAACATTGATGTGCTGATCATCGGTGCCGGTCCGGCAGGCATGGCGGCGGCAATCGCAGCCAGAGAGCAGGGAATTGATAGCCTGCTCATTCTGGACCGCGAGGCAGAGATCGGCGGTATTTTGAAGCAGTGTGTACACAACGGGTTTGGTCTCCATCGGTTTCAGGAAGAGCTGACCGGCCCGGAGTACGCGCAGCGCGACATCAATCGTCTGCGGGAACTGAATGTTTCCGTGCATTGCGAAACCATGGTTATTGACATAGATGCAAGCAAACGCGTTACCGCAGTCAGCCGGAAACACGGCGTTCAGGTATTCCTTGCCAAGGCCATCATCCTTGCCATGGGCTGCCGTGAACGCCCTCGCGGCGCGCTGGCGATCCCCGGCACGCGTCCGGCGGGCATTTTCTCCGCAGGCACGGCACAGAAGCTTGTCAATATGCAAGGCTATATGCCAGGCAAACGTGTAATCATCCTTGGCAGCGGCGATATCGGGCTGATCATGGCACGGCGAATGATCCTGCAAGGCGCGAAGGTACTTGCCTGCGCAGAAATCATGCCGTATTCATCCGGCTTGAACCGCAATATCGTTCAATGTCTGCACGATTATGATATCCCGCTGCTTCTACGCCATACCGTTATTGATATTCAAGGCAAGGAACGGCTGGAAAGCGTCACCGTTGCCAAAGTGGATGAGCATTTGCAACCGATTCCGGGCACAGAAATACAATATGCCTGTGATACGCTTCTGCTTTCAGTCGGATTGATCCCGGAAAACGAGCTGACCAAACTAATCGGCGCGGAAATGTCTGCCGCCACACAGGGCGCGGTGGTGGATAATACCCTGCAAACCAATATTGACGGTGTGTTCGCCTGCGGAAACGTACTGCACGTACATGATCTGGTCGATTTCGTCAGCGAGGAGAGCGCTAAGGCTGGCAGAGCGGCGGCCGACTATGTGCTTGGGAGAACCAAAAAAGTCGCCAGAGCAATCGCTGTGCTGGATGGTCCTGGCGTACGCGGTGTTGTACCGCAGCGTTTGCGGTTTACCGATACACCTGAAGATGTTCGTTTCATGTTTCGCCCCGACAAGGTATACCAGAAGGTGAAGGTTCAGGTGCTGGACGGTGAACGCGTTGCGTATTCTGTTGCCAAACGCATCCTGTCTCCTGGTGAGATGGCCGAAATCCTTTTGCCCGCCGATACCATGCAATCATTTTCCAGCGAAAGCATTTCGATTCGAATATCTGGTTAAGGAGTTCCCATGAAGCAAACCATTCCCTGTATTAACTGCCCAATTGGATGCCGCATGACAGTGGAAACGGACGGTAAGCAAGTGACCCATGTAGACGGAGCCGGATGCAAGCGAGGCGAGTCATACGCAGCGCAGGAGGCGATTGCTCCAAAGCGTATGGTCACAGCCGTGGTTCATGTTCCAAACTGTGAGCTTCCCCTGAGTGTTAAGACCAGAGAACCCATTCCCAAGGATAAGATTTTTGATTGCGTGAAGGCCATTTCAACCGCCGATATAAAGACGCCTATCAAAATGGGCGACGTGATTTGCGCAAATGTGTGCGATACCGGCGTGGACGTCGTTTCCACCCGCGACATTCCCTGAGGGACCTTGCGACCGGCATAGTTTCGTGCTATTCTTGGCCTGAAGAAAGCCATAATCAATGAGAGGGTGATCGTATGCCTGTCAGAGTGAGGCTGATTGCGGTAATCGCGATCATCGTCGTGATTACCATCGGGTTTACGTTTCTGTTCTTCCAAAAGAAAAGCACGATGAAGCAGCTGGATGAGCAGTATTTTGAAGCGCTTTCCTATCATCAGTTTCTGGAAAAGAAGGAAAGCACGTTACGGGAAACACTCGACGCCATGGGCACCGACGCGTTTATCGAAAATCTGGCGCGTACCCTGTACGGATATATGAAAGCGGACGAGCTTCGCTTTGTGATTACCAATCCGGAAGAACTCTACGGATTTGAGAAGTAAGGTGAAAGCGTTGCGGGAAGCGGCCATTGGCATCGGTTCCAACTCTCTGCGGCTTCTGGTTGCCGACATAGAACAGGGAAATCAAACCGCAGTCCTGCGCAAGCGCATCGGGCTACGTGTTTTCACGTCTTTGAATGATACGCATGAGATGGACGAAAGCATGATTCACGATGCTTGCGAAGCCGTACAGCAGATGAAACAGTATGCGCAGCAAAGCGGCGCGGAGCTCATACGGCTGTTTGCGACCAGCGCCGTTCGTGACGCTAAAAACAGCGCCGCCCTGCAGGATGCGCTATGGCAAAATACGGGACTTCATCTCTCAATTCTATCAGGCGAGCAGGAAGCTAAATACTCGTTTCTTGGCGCAGCCGGTAACGCAAGCACCGGGATGATCGATATCGGCGGCGGTTCTACCGAAATCGTCATCGGCGATCATGGGCAGCCGCAGTACGCAATCAGCCTTCAAGCGGGGGCCGTACGGATGTTTCAGGAGATGCCGATTACCTCCGCCGTGGACACAAAAGCTGTGATGGATTCTGTTGCCCGTTTGCTCTCACCGAATACCAAAACCATATGGCAAATGAAAACGCCAACCCAGTGGGTCGGCGTAGGCGGCACCATGACGGCTGCCGCAACCTGTATACAGGGGATTGATTGGCATTCTCATAAAAGGGTGCACGGCTTCGGCGTTCAAAGGCAAGCGCTGCGCCACGCAATGGAAACCCTGGCTGATATGCCGCTGACCGATCGTAAGAAGCTTGGAACCGTTCCGCCGGACAGGGCGGATATTGTCGTTCACGGCTTTGCCATCCTGCTGCAATGCATGGAGACGCTTTGTATCGACACCATTACAATTTCAGAACATACCAATTTGGATGGTTTCTTGCGCGCGATTACAGCGGGCGGATCAGAATCAGCGGAGTAAGCTCGTCGCCCTGGCCGCTGGGGTTATCGCGCATGGCGTCCTGAATCTGCTCATCGGTCAGCGGGAAGTTTTTGGATTTGCCCAGCTGATCACGCTGAATATCGTTGGCATCCATCAACACGATGGGAATGCCGGTCTCGTTGAATAACTCATCGCAGAGCTCATCGGGGTTTGGCGGGTTGATAGTTGCCAGCTCATGATAGCGTTTGAAGCTCGAACGAAAGTAAAACCCGTCGATACCGCCAACGCCCTTGCCGCAGACCTTGTAAAACACGCCTTTAACGCCGAAGGGACGCGTCACCGCGCTTAAGAAGGCCGCAAGCAGAACGCGGGGGAGACCGACCATGTCGATCACCAGTTGCAGTTTATAGGGTTCGTGCATTCCCACACCGGTAGAATTAATGCCGGCAAAGCGCCACATCAGCTTGGCAAAAAAACCGGGTCTTACCTGATCACGGGTACGGACATTGCCAGAGCACATGCACATAACCTTTGCGCCGAAGGACAGCACATCGCCTTCCTGATAAAAGGGGCGAACATATTTCTCCACTAACGCTGTCTTGCTCTCGCCGACCTCCACGAAATGGGTCTGAATGGCGAAGCGCTGGTATTGCTTCCCGTCTTTTCCCTGAATGATGCCGCGGTCGAAATAGACGATACCGTCCTGCTCGCGCCGCTGTGCAGCCAGATTTCTGCCCTTGTTCTCGGCCATCGTGTCTGCCTCCCTAAATATGGTCAAAGAAGGCGTCGCCTTCCTCGCCGCAAAGAATGCCCAGCTCGTTAAAATGCAAATTGACGGGATCCGCCTCAATGTATTTCAGGATCGTATCAAAGCGCACACTTTCGGAAAAGGTGAGAAGCGTAAACGCGACACCGTGCTTTTTGGCGCGACCGGTACGGCCGATGCGGTGCAGGTAGTATTCGTTCTCGTTGGGAAGATCGTAATTGATGACGGCTTCCACATCGTCCACATCTATACCGCGCGCTGCGACATCAGTCGCCAGCAGAATATTAAACTTACCCTTTCGGAACGCGTCCATCACCTGATTGCGGGCGCCTTGGCGCATATCGCCGTGCAGGCATTCCGCCTGATACCCGGCCTTTTGCATGCGGTTGGTCAGGCGCTGGGTCATGTCCTTGGTGTTTACAAAGACCATCACCCGGCTGAACTCATCGCTGTCGAGCAGATATAAAAGGTGCTCGTACTTGTTTTTCGTTTCGGATTCGATCACATACTGCTTAATCGGCGGGCGGTTCTCCTTGGTGGCCGGGATGATGACCTCCACGGGATCCTGCTGGTACTTCCATGCGATGGTCTGCACATCCGGATTGGTAGTCGCGGAGTACAGCACAAGCTGGCGGTCGGCCGGCGTGGCTTCGATAATCCTCGTCACATCCTTGACGAAGCCCATGTTAAGCATTTCGTCGGCTTCATCCAAGACCATGGTATGGACATTATCCAGCCGTACATTGCCGCGGTTCATGTGATCCAGCAGCCGCCCTGGTGTGGCTATAATGATCTGGGGGTGGCGTTTGAGCTGATTGATCTGCTTGACAATCGGCTGACCGCCGTAAAGCACGGCAATCTTCAAGTCTTTGATGAACTGGGCCAGGCTGCGCAGCTCTTCGGCAATCTGCAGGCTCAACTCCCTTGTCGGAGCAATCACCAGTTCCTGTACGCGGTTGTCATCTAAATTCACGTACTCAAGCATCGGAATGCCAAACGCGATGGTTTTCCCGGTGCCGGTAGGTGCGATGGCGATAACATCGCGTCCTTCCATCATCATTGGAAGGGTTTGTGACTGTACAGGGGTCATGTCATGGATATTCATGGCTTCCAGGGCGCGAAGCACCTCTTTACTGATATCCGCGCTGGAAAATGCAATTCGTTCTTCGGGCAAAATGTTCTCCTTTGTCAGCTAGTTTCACGGTATACTCAAAGATAACCAACTATTTGTATTCGACAGGTTTGATTTTTATCCTGCTATGCTATACTATACAAAGCAATCAAAACCACGGAGGAATACCCATGAGCAGACTGGGAGACCTATTGAAAACCGAGCGCCTGCGCCGCGATATGACCCTCAAGCAGGTTTCCAGGCTTTCCGGCGTCAGCGCTGATTATCTGAAAGCCGTTGAAGAGGGAAAAAAGATTATTCCCGACGATCAGGCACGCAGAATTTTGAAGAAAATCGGCATGACCGAACAAACTGAACAGGGCTTTACGCTGGATGACATCGCCGCGACGGTGGATTTGCAAACCGTACAGCCGAAAGCAGAGTCCAGAGCGCAGCAGCGAGCAGATGCCGTGCCCGCGTTTACCGATGCTGCAAAGCAGGATGACACCGTTCAGGGCAGCGTATGGCTGGATGCGCTGCAAAGCGTTTTGAAGCGCGTACCTGTTGTAAACGCGGTGATGGAGGAGATTGATCATCGCCTGCTGCCTGTGCTGCAGGGCAGAATTGAAGGAGCGTCCCCGGACAAGGTATTCTATTACAAGGTGCCGGACGACGGTATGCGCGGGTTTCGCATCCTCAAGGATGATTTATGCTTCATCGTTCCTGCCGCAAGCCCAATTGACGGTGCGGTTATGCTGGTGGAACGCAAGGGCATGCGTATGCTCTGCAAGGTGAAGAAGCTCGATTCCCTCAGCATTCTTTTGCAAAGCTACGACAGGGAATACACAGCCGAGCCCTGCGCACTGCCGGACATAGCGATTCTCGGCCATGTCGTGCGGGTGGAATTTACCCTGCCGGAGTGATATAATGCAGATACAGAACAACAAAAGGAGCTTGTCATGATTTATAAACCGTTTGGCAACACAGGAATCAGTCTTTCCGCGCTCGGTTTTGGCGCGATGCGCCTGCCGATGGCTTCGGAAAGCCGTGTAGACGACGAAAAGGCCATACCGCTAATGCAGAAGGCATTTGAACTCGGCGTCAATTATATTGACACCGCGCCTTACTATTGCGGCAAGGATAGTGAACGCGCCGTAGGGCTCGCGCTGAAAGGCTGGCGGGATACGGTGTACCTATCCACCAAAAATCCGGCAACCGACTCCAAGGATGGCAAATGGCGCAAGAACCTGGAAACGTCGCTCAAAAACCTGGATACGGAATATATCGACTTCTATCACTTCTGGGGGATTGATCTGGAAAGCTTCGAAGAAATGAGAAAGCCCGGCGGCCCCGTAGATGACGCCTGGAAAGCGCTGGAGGAAGGGCTGATCAAGCACCTCTGCTTCTCGTTTCACGATAAAGAAGCCGCCAACATGAAGCCGATCATCGACAGCGGTCTGTTTACCTCCGTACTCTGCCAGTACAACCTGCTGGATCGCGCTAACGAGGATAATATCGCCTACGCGAAGCAGCATGGGCTGGGCGTGATTATTATGGGCCCGGTTGGCGGCGGCAGGCTGGGCGCTCCCTCCGCGGCGGTACAGGCATTGCTGCAAAACAAAGTTGCCAGCTCGGCTGAGATGGCCTTGCGCTTTGTACTCGCCAATCCGAACGTCAATATGGCGCTGTCCGGAATGCAAAACGAGCAAATGCTGGAGGAAAACGTCAAGGTTGCCTCGATTGGCGGACTTCTTTCGGAGGAAGAACGAAATCAGGTCAGTGCAATGCTGGACGAAAACAAGCGATTGATGGACTTGTACTGCACCGGCTGCAACTATTGTATGCCCTGCCCGCAGAAGCTGAACATTCCGCATTTGTTCCGTCTGATGAACTACCACAAGGTGTACAAGTTGACCGACTACGCCAAGGCGGAGTACCAAAAGACCACTATACCGTTGGACGACCGCAAAGCCGACTGGGAGAAATCCAGCGGGGTGGACGTATCGCAATGTATTGAGTGCGGTGCCTGCGAAGCCAAATGCCCGCAGAAACTGGAGATCATCAAGCAGTTGAAAGAAACCCAGAAAGCTTTGGGATAAAGCAACTAAAAAAACCGTGCAAGCGCACGGTTTTTTTGTGTCGCAACATTATCTGCGGCCCTTATCGTATGGAATACCCTCGGCCTTGGGCGCTCTGCTCCGTTTGGAGGTCAGCACCAGCACGATCATCGTCACAAGATAGGGCATAATCAGATAAATGTACTCTCCGGAAACCAGCGTATCGAATTTCGGCAGGAAGGAGATAGAGTTGGAGTAGAACGAGATGATTCTGAAAAACGCAAAGAAGAAGCTGGCCAACAGGATATTCACAGGCTTCCAGTTACCAAATATCATCACCGCCAGAGCCAGGAAGCCGTACCCGGCCACAGTGGAGGTAAAGCCGCTGCCTGCCGCAAGCGTGTAGGCAAGCCCGCCGATACCCGCCAGGAAACCGGAGATACCGACGCCCAGATAGCGCATGCGGTATACGTTTACGCCGACACTGTCCGCAGCCTGCGGGTGCTCGCCGCAGGCACGCAGGCGCAGGCCTGTTTTGGTGTAGTACAGAAAGACGATGGACAGAATCAGAATCACGAATGCAATCGGAGTCGTCAGGAACAGGCTTTTAAACAGGAACGTCGTAAAGATATTGTCTGTCGCTATGCCAAGACTTTCAGGCGCGATGCGGACCCAATTGGGAATCAGGATGGTTGTCTGCGCCGTACCCTGAATGTTCCAGGTGACAACTACGGCCAGTGCGGGCGCCAGCATATTCAACGCCGTGCCGGAGATGACCTGGTTGGATTTCAGCTTGATGGATGCAAACGCCAAAAGCTGGCTGTACAGGATACCGACAATGCCGGCAATACCAACAGCAGCCAGCATATAAAGCTGCGCATGATCCTTGCCGATGCCCAGATCGTCCACGTAGCGCAGGAACAGGCTCGCCGCCAATGCGCCGACAATCATGATGCCTTCCAGCGCAATATTGACTACGCCGCTGCGCTCTGAAAACATACCGCCCAGCGCGACCAGCATCAGCGGTACCGCAAATATCAATGTTGCGCTTAAAATATCGCCGATAATCATACGTTATCACCATCCTTTCCCTTTGGTTCATCCGGCGGCGGTAATTCCGCATCGTCGTCACGCAAGGAAACAGCGGACATTGAACGTTTGACGAACAGCTTTTCAAACCAAAGCTTAAGCACAAGCGCAAAGGCGCTGACGTAGATAATCACGCCGATGATAATATCAATGTTTTCACGCACAAAGCGCGGCTGCAGCGCGTCGCCGCCAACCTGAATATAGCTGATAAACAAGGCGCTGACAATAACGCCGATGGGGTGGGAGTTGGCAAGCAGCGCTACGGGAATCCCGTTGAAGCCCGCCGGGAGCAATACCTTGAGGAAGGTATATTGCCCGGTACCGCTGAGGTAATACAAGCCTCCGCCCAGCCCTGCCAACGCGCCCGAGATCATGAACGAGTAGATAATATTGCGCTTGGCATTGATCCCGGCGTACTGGCTTGCGTCACGGTTGTACCCGCAGGCCTTAATCTCGTACCCAAACGTTGTCTTTTGCAGGAGCACCCAGATGATTACGGCTACGATGATCGCCAGGAATATGCCGATATTGACCAGGCTGCTGTTCATCAGCTCATCCAGCCCCAGCTTGGGCAGTACAGCGCTTGCGTTGGCGTCAGCCAGAACCGGGGTGCGGTCTCCGATGGATGACTTGCCCCAGAAGTCTACAACCAGCATCGGAAAGTTGAGAAATGCCATATTGACCGCAAATACCGCGATCCAGTTGAACATAATGCTTGTGATGACTTCGTTGACATTGAACAGCGCTTTGCAGATACCCGGAATTGCGCCCCAGATCGCGCCGCCGATCATCGCGGCGATCAACGCCAGGTACCAAGGCAGCTGCCACTGGATACCCGCAAATAGCCCAAAGAACGTTCCGACGGTGTATTGGCCAGTCGCCCCGATATTGAACAAACCGGTTTTAAACGCGAACGCAACGGACAGGCCCGTGCAGATCAGCGGCATGGCCTGATACAGCACCTTGGCAAATTTGTTGGGATCTGAAAATCCAATCGTCAATATGCGCTGCAAGCCCCACCAGGCACGATCCGGTTTTGTGATTAGCAACAGCAGATAGCCGATGAACAAGCCGATGATAATCGCGCCAACGGCGGACAGGATGGTCGTCAGCAGCGAGGAGTTAAACGTACGTCTGCGCTTCACGCTACACCACCTCCTGTGACATATCATTTGGCGTCGCCCCGGCCATATACAGCCCGAGCTCCTGTCGCACGGCATGTTCGCCTTCAACCTCGGCAACGATCTTGCCTTCGTACATCACCAAAATGCGGTCGGAAACGTTCATGATCTCTTCGAGCTCCAGGCTGACTAAGAGAACCGCCCTGCCAGCGTCGCGCGCTGCGATCAGCTGCTTTTGGATGTACTCAATTGCCCCGACATCCAGCCCGCGGGTTGGCTGCACAGCGATCAACAGCTTGGGGGAGAGCGAAACCTCTCGCGCAATGATGGCCTTTTGCTGGTTTCCGCCGCTCATGCTGCGGGCCGGCGTATCTCCACCCTCTCCGGCGCGGATATCAAACCCCTCAATCAGCTTCTGGGCATGGGTCTCCATTTCCAGAAAGCGGAGGAAGCCATGCTGATTAAACTGAGAGGTGTAATAGCTTTTCAGGATTAAATTCTCTGCCAGGTTGTAATCCAGTACCAGGCCGTAGCGGTGCCTATCTTCCGGTATATGCGCAATCCCCATATCGTTGCGCTCGCGGATGGAGTACTTGGTTATGTCGTGCTCGCCAAAGGTGATGGTGCCGCTGGTCGGCTTGAGCATCCCGGTCAGCACATACACAAGCTCGCTTTGGCCGTTACCCTCGATACCCGCAATGCCGACGATCTCGCCTGCGCGGACGTTGAAGGACACATTGTGCAGCTTGTGCTTGCCGCTGGCTGCGGTCGTCAGCGATAAATTGTTCACGCGCAGAATGGTGTCCTTCGGGTTGCAGGGCTTTTTATCTACTTTGAAGTTGACCTTGCGGCCGACCATCATTTCTGCCAGTGAATCGGCTGAGGCGTCCTTAATATCCACAGTGCCGATATACTTGCCCTTGCGCAGCACCGTGCAGCGATCGGCGACCGCCATGATCTCATTGAGCTTATGGGTGATGAACAGTATGGATTTGCCCTCGTTGGCAAAGTTTCGCATCGTCTGCATCAGCTCTTCAATTTCCTGGGGCGTTAGCACCGCTGTAGGTTCGTCAAATATTAAAATATCATTATCGCGGTACAGCATCTTCAGGATCTCAACTCGCTGCTGCATGCCAACGCTGATGTCCTCAATTACCGCGTCCAAATCGACCTTCAATTTATACTTTTCACTGAGCCTGAGTACTTTGTCCCGTACCTTGTTTTTCTGCAATATCCCCAGGTGGGTATCTTCTGCGCCAAGCATGATGTTATCCATGACGGAGAACACTTCCACCAGCTTAAAATGCTGGTGAACCATGCCGATACCAAGATTGTTTGCATCGTTGGGGTTATGAATACGCACCGGTTTGCCGTCTTTTCTGATTTCACCGGCTTCAGGCTGGTACATGCCAAAGAGCACGCCCATCAATGTAGACTTTCCAGCGCCGTTCTCGCCAAGCAGCGCGTGTATCTCGCCTTTTTTTAACTGAAGGGTGATATTGTCATTGGCGATAACGCCTGGAAATACTTTGCGTATTCCAACCATTTCAATGATATACTCACTCATTACATTACCCCTTATCAAAATGGATGACAAACTCTTGAAAGAAAGGCCAGGCACATGCCTGGCCTTTCTCGAAAGGTAAAAGATTAGTTCTGGAAGTCAACCGTGGTCACAACGGTCTCAGGCGCAACATCGGTGGCGTCGGAGATCATCACATCACCGGCAAGAACCTTGTCTAGGATCATCTGGTAGTCTTCCATCGTGAAGGACTTGAAGCGCCAGCTGCCCTCAGCAGTCGGCAGGCCACAAGCGCCGTCAACAATGCTCAGAACGGTGTCATGACCCGCATATTCTTCGGGAAGCTTATAGCTGGCGTCGTAAATTTTCTGGAGCAGAGCGCTCAGCGGGGAAGGAATGATTTTCATAGCGGAGGTCACAAAACGTTCGCTGATGTAGCCCTGGTCGGAGTCGACGCCGATCATCATGCCGTCGGCGGTGTCAGCAGCGGAGAGACAGCTAAGGAAGATACCGCCGCCGCAGGCAAACACGATTTCGGTGCCTTCGGCGTACCAGCTGTCCATCTTGGCTTTGATTTCATCGTTGGGGCCGAAGGTATTGGCGTACCAATATTTCACTTCGGGGGTCACGCCAAGCTGCTGTGCCGCGTAGTCAATGCCTTGGATGTAGCCAAAGCCGTAGCGCACAACGGCGGGAACATTGATGCCGCCCAGGAAGCCGAGCTTGGTGTAGCCGTCCATCACAGCGGCATAGCCTGCCATGAAACCGGACTGTTCCTCCTTAAACACCAGGTTGGTGGCGTTTGCGGGATACGCGGATGGATCGATCGTCAGGTCAACACCGATGAAGATCACTTCAGGATTGTCTTCCGCTGCTTTGAGAACTGCCGCGTTGAATAAGTAGCCGGGTACGATAACGACCTTTGCGCCATTATCGATAGCGGTGGTGATGCTTTCGATGCGGGCATCATCGCTGTCTTCAAACGGTTTGTAATAGGCATAGTTCTCGTCCTTAACCAGTTTATTTGCATCGGCAAAGGCTACAAGGCCTTCCCAGGTGCTCTGGTTGAAGGACTGGTCATCAATGTTGCCGACATCGGTGACAAGCGCGAATTTTACGCCCTCTTCTTCTTTGGGACCAGTCAGCAGAATAATGGCTACTACCGCTGCTGCGACAACAACGACAGCCAGCACGATGAGCAGGAGTTGTTTCTTCGTGAGGCCTTTCTTGGATTTAGTTTCAGACATAAAAAATCTCCTCCAGTTCTATTTATGTATTCCTTGCATACAATATAGCACAATGAAAATATCAAGTCAACTGGCTGATAAAGCCCAAATGATATGGATTTAGGTGACTCTCAATGAATATTCAAAATAAATATTTCTCAAGCTAAAACTCCCAAATGCTCCAGCAAAATCTTCAAACCAATCAAAACCAGCACGCCTCCGCCGAAGTATTCGGCCTTAGTCTTAAAGCGAACGCCGAAAATCTGGCCGATGATCACACCGCCAAAGGAGATGGCAAATGTCGTCGCGCCAATCACTCCGGCGGCGAGCAAAATCGGCGTATCCAGAAACGCAAAGGTCACGCCTGCCGCCAGTGCGTCGATGCTGGTGGCGATAGCCAGCACAAGCAACTCCCGGTAGTTAACCGTCAGGTCACAGACCTCTTCTTCTTTGTTCTTTTCACGGTACGCGCCCCAGATCATTTTCAGTCCGATCAGGGAAAGCAGCACAAAGGCGATCCAATGATCCAGATAATTGATCTGCGCGGAAAACTGCTTGCCTAAAATCCACCCGATCACGGGCATAAGCGCTTGAAAGCCCCCGAAAAAGAGGGCTATCACCGATGCGTATCCATATTGAATTTTCCGCATACACAGGCCTTTTCCCATGGCCACGGCAAATGCATCCATTGACAGGCCAAAGGCGATCACAATGAGTTCGATCAACGGGGGACACTCCTTCGCGGGTTAATTACATCGACGATATGGTTTGGTCCACCTGCTGTCGAATCATACGGATCTCGGTCAGCTTTTCGCTGACAGCCCGATCCAGCTGTTTCATCACTTCGTCGATGTGATGAAAAACATCCTTATACAGCGCGTCAACCTCGTCCTGCGTGGACTGTTTCAGGTCTTCGGCTTCCAGGCGCGCCCTGGCAACGATCTCCTGTTCGTTGACCATCTGTTTTGCTCTGGCTTCGGCATCCGCCATCATCCGGTCGGCGTTCTGCTTGGTATCCAGCATAATCTGGCGTGCCTGATCCTGCGCGCGCTTGAGCATCTCCTGCGCCTGTGCATTCGCGGCATTAACGGTGTTCTGCGCCTTTACCTTGGCATCGTTCAGGGTTGCCGTAGCGCTTGCGTTGGCCTCGCTTTGGGCTTTCTCGGCCATTTTCTTCGCCTCGGTAATGATGGCGTTCTGGTTTTCGATAACGCCTTGCGCTGCCGTAATATCCACCGGTAGGCTTTCGCGGATATCCTGCACCAGCTTATAGCAATGCTCGCGGTCAATCATAACGGAGTTGCTTAACGGAATGCGTTTCGCCGATGAGATCAGATCATCCAGCTCATTGAGGTAAATCATGGCTTGAGACATATTCATGGTTTTCGGCCTCCTGAAACCTTATCTATTCTGGAACCGTTCGATAATCTCCGGCAGGATGCAGTCTGGTACAAATGCCGAAATATCGCCGCCGAACGAAGCGATTTGCTTAATAATACTGGATGAAATGTAGGCATATCCGGGGGATGTCATCATGAACAGGCTTTCAACCGATTCGTTCAGCCGACTGTTCATCTGCGCCATTTGAAACTCCGTTTCAAAATCTCCGGCGCTGCGCAGTCCACGAATCACAATACCTGCCCCTGTTTTGCGCATATAGCTTACCAACAATCCGCTGAAGCTGTCAATTCGGACATTGGGGAGGTTCTGACAGGCTTTTTCGAGCATCGCGATGCGTTCTTCCACCGAAAACGCCTTGGTTTTATCCGGGTTATTGAGCACCGCGACACGGACCTCCGCAAAGATCGCGCACGCACGCTTGATTATATCAAGGTGTCCGAGCGTGACCGGGTCGAAACTCCCCGGATAGACGCATACATTAGGTTTCATCGCTGTTTCCTCCCGCTTGAAAGCGATACAAGCGGATCGCCGTATCGCCGTAGGTCCTCTGGTCTTCGAGTATAAACATGGGGGAGAGTGAAAACGCTTCATTCCTCCGGTGTTCAATCACGATAAGCGCATCGTCCGCTAGCAGAGAACGGTTTGCAAGAGTATCGGTCATCTGCTGATAGAGCGTCAGGCGGTAGGGCGGATCCAGAAATACCAGATCAAATGGCTTTGGAAATGATCTTTGAAGCGCCTTTTGATAGTCTGTGTGAAGAAACGTTGTCTGCTCCGCAACACCAAGAGTTTCGATGTTTTTGCGGATACAGTCGGCGGCCTGCCTGTCCTTATCCACAAAAACGGCATACTCCGCACCCCGGCTCAATGCTTCCAGCGCCAAAGCACCGCTTCCGGCGAACAGATCCAGCGCGATTGCTCCCGGCACGTCCCGCTGAATGATATTGAACAGCGATTCCCGAACATAGTCTTGTGTCGGCCTTGTGTTCAACCCTTTGGGAGCTAGAAGGGTACGGCCCCGGGCCATGCCTGCAATGATTCGCATCGGCATTTAAATGAGCTGTTCAGGTTTCTTGGCATTATTGCGCGCTTTGCGTTCCTTGTTTTGCTTGCGGCGCTTGTTGCGCAGTCCAATCGCAATTCCCGTATTGATTTTGATTCGCAGCTTGGGTCCCTGCATGTACCCAAAGCCATACGCTAGAGGCGCGATCATCACCCAGATTGGCGCAAGGCGCTCGCCCCAGAGCACACCCTGTGTTCCCAGCAGTAGCGTGACGTTGATAAACGGCATGGTTATCGCACGAACGATAATACGGAGGATGGACATAAACATATCCGTACTCTGCATATTATAGTAAGCAAGCGCTTCTCCCACATGCGTCTGCTGCGAGGGAGCTTCCAGCCAGGCAGGCAGAACGCCAAGCGTATAGGTGACAGGCTTCGCGATTACGGCAAACACCAGCGTGATGATCAGATAGGGGATGACTGCGATCATAACGCTGTAAAATCCCTTCGCAGGGTGGAAACAGCGTTCACGGTCACTGGAGACGACAGTTCTGCCTTCCTGCTCATGCTGGTACATGATTTCGCCAAATGCCGTATCCGCTTCGCCGCTGTTGGCCCCCTGAAAATACATATACAGAGACGCAAATGCGACGATAATCACCGAGGTTCCGGCCCGCAGCGCCAGAGAATCGAAGCTCAGAAGCACACCCAGCAGCAAATACAGAAATGAAATGAACAGGATGCTTAATATCATCCGCAGCCCTTTGGTTTTGGCGTCTTTCCCGTTCCACGTTCCGCGCAGATAGGGCTTGACGACAGATTTAATCGGTTTTGTTGCCATTGATTCGATCTCCTTTGTGAGCGCGTTTTTTTATTGTGCGGGACTATATTCGCGTGCAACGCGTGTTGTGATGCTCAACAGCACCTCATAACTGATGGTTGAGTTCCATTCGGCTAACTCATCAGCACCGATGAAACCATTCAGCTGACTGCCGATGAGTACGGCGATATCGCCCTTTTTCACATCCGGAATATGCGTTACATCCACCATGATCTGGTCCATGCAGACACGGCCTACGATACGCGCGCGCTTGCCCTTGAGCAGCACCTCGCCCCGGTTGCCTGCCGAGCGATGGTACCCGTCGCCATAGCCTACGGCAATGGTCGCAATTGTCATAGGCGACTGCGAGGTAAATGAACAGCCATAGCCGATGGAGCAACCCGCCTCGATTTGCTTGATGTGCACAATCTCGGCTTCCCATTGCATCGCGTGGCGAAAGGGCAGCTCTGTTGTGACCGGCGGGTATCCGTATAGCGAGATTCCCTCGCGCACCATGGAAAAATTTGCGTCGGGTGATACCAAACTCATCGCGCTGTTGGATGCATGCACGGGTATGGAAGGATCAAAGCAAGCGCGCAGGTCATTGAACAAACTCAGCTGGCTTTGCGAGTAGGCGCAAAGTCCGCCGCAGTCTGACACGTGATCTGCATCGGCAAAGTGTGTATAGATGCCGTCTGCGTGCACATTCGTTGTCTTTTGCAGTGTTTCCGCCAACTCCATTGCCTCGTCCAGCGTTCGAAGACCGATGCGACCCATGCCGGTATCCAGCTTGATATGAATATGCGCGGTTTTACCCATGTGCTCCGCTTGCGACTGTATAGCCAAGACCGTTTCGGGATCGAACACGGTCATGGCTAAGCCGTTTTGGATGCATGGTTCGATGCTGCGTTCATTGACCGCACCCATAACGAGGATATTCACGTCCATGAGTCCGCTCTCGCGCAGGGCGATGCCCTCTTCGGGAATGGCGACGGCAAGGTCCGTACAACCAGCGTCGGTCACGGTTTTGGCGACCTCCAGTATGCCGTGCCCGTAGGCGTTGGCTTTCACAACCGCCATCACACGCGTAGGTTTTGGCAGATAATCCGCCATCAGACGGTAGTTGTGCCGAATTGCTTCAAGATCAATGGTGATCCGGTTATGACGATACACGTAGTTTCTTCCTCCCAAGTCGGCACTCCATAGCGTTTGACTGTTTACCAGAAATACGCCGGACTGCCTCTCTTGTAGAATGTTGCGGCAGTGATCAAACCGACTGCAGATCTTCCTGTGAAAGCATTCGGATGCCCGCTTGCGCAAGGGCTTTCATGCCTTCCTCCGGCTTATCCACACGAATAATGATCAGTGCATGGTCTCCATGGCTGCGGAAAAATGAATACAGGTACTCCATACCAATTCCGTGATCGGACAGGATGGACAGTACACCTGCCAGCGCGCCTGGATGATCCGGTACACTGACACAGAGCACATCGGACACTTTCACAGAGTAGCCAGCCTCCGTCAGCAGCGCTTGTGCGCCCTTAACATCTGCCACAATGCCACGCAAAATACCGAAATCGGTCGTATCCGCGATGGACAGAGACATCAAATCAAAGCTGTTTTTACCCAGTAGGCGGGTAACTCCGGCCAGGCTTCCGGCCCTGTTTTCCAAAAATACGGAGATTTGCTTGACAAACATGCGGTCCGCCTCCATGACTGAATTATAGCATTTACAGTTTGCGGTTGTCTATAACGCGCTTGGCCTTGCCCTCGCTGCGCGGCAATGAGCCGGGTTGACAAAGCTTGATTTTAGCCGATACCAGCGCATGTGCGGCTACGGAATTTGCAATTCTTCGTTCCAGCGCTTCCAGTTCCCGCACGGTATCGCTCATGTTTTCCGGCGATAGCTCGACATGAATTTCCATGGTATCGAGCAGATTTTCCCGGTCGACCATAATCTGGTACTGCGGCTCAACGCCCGCTACCTGCAAAAGTGCGTGCTCTATCTGCGACGGGAATACGTTCACCCCGCGGATGATGAGCATATCGTCGGTGCGGCCCATGATACGGCCCATACGCACATGCGTACGCCCGCAGGCGCAGAGCTCGTCCGTCAGGGTGCATAGGTCGTGTGTACGGTAGCGAAGCAGCGGCATGCCATGCTTGGAAAGGGTTGTAAACGTCAAATCGCCCTGGCTGCCATAGGGGAGACCCTTATCATCGGGTCCGATAATTTCCGGCAAAAATGATCCTCCCAAATGTGCATGCCGTTTTTCATCA
>Ga0116164_10001053_pt1 | contig 21493 bp, 13 predicted proteins | sample AD_UKC109_MetaG_FD_89888 | JGI IMG/M metagenome (GOLD analysis project Ga0116164, IMG submission 89888) | Active sludge microbial communities of municipal wastewater-treating anaerobic digesters from Hong Kong - AD_UKC109_MetaG | ecosystem: Engineered > Bioreactor > Anaerobic > Digestate... | reverse complement strand
TTCAAGAAATCCTCTCCGAAACGCCCTCCTTCGAGGTGCGGCGGAAGAGAGCGGATGCCCCTGGAGGAAAGCCACTCTCCCAGGGCCAGGGCGATCTCCTTCGGAAGGAGTGTGAATACCCGGCAAATTTCCTGCTCCACTATTTTCGCGATCCGGGGTTCCTCCTTCTCCACGCAGCTCTTCAGATTTTCCCGGAGTTCCTCCAGGCTGCCTCCCCGCTCCCGGAAATGTTCCACCGCCCCGCGCAAACTGCCATGGAAAAGAGCGGCTTCACAGCTTCGGGCCACCTCTTCGGCACCGCTTTGGAGCAGGCGATCCACCACCTCCCGGATTTCCCGATGGAGAAAACGGGGAAGATCCTCCTCCAGCCTTTTTCGAAGAGCTCCGTACCGTTTCCGCAAAGCCGGAAGAAGGGAAATCCCCTCGGCGATCACCGCTCCGGGGCGGCTGCTGCGGAGAATTTTTTCTTTCGGGAGAGGGAGCTCCTCCAGGAGTACCTGCACCACGAAGGGCCAGAGGCTGCTTCCTCCGGAAAGAATAACCCTGCCGAGATCCGAGGAGCGCAAGCCATGCCGAGCCACGCCGTTCCGGAGCGAATCCCGGAACCATCCTATCAGGTCCAGGGGTTCCTCCCAGGCTCTCCGCCCTTCCACTCGCCGGAGATGTTCTCCGAAGGAAGGAGTGGGGCTATAGCGGGAAGCCCGTTCCAGAAAAACCTCCCAGGAGAGATTCCGGAGAGTTCCGTAATTTCCCGCCCGGCCGCTCCAGGGCTCCCGGAGGTTCCTGGAAAGAGCGAGGGAGAAGCTTTCCTTCATACGGCGGCACTCGTACCAATGCACATAGTACGCCGCTCCCTCCTGCTGCAATCGTTCTTCCATACCCGGATTTTCTTCGCAGAGCATCTGGTAGAAAAGGTCGTCGAAAAGCCGCCCTCCTAAAAGCATCTCTCCCCAGGAAGCCTTGACATCCAGCCGCTCCATCCAGGCAAAGTCGCAGGTACCTCCTCCGAAATCCACCACCAGAGTTCCCTCCAGGGATTCCGAGGGTTTGAGATCCTTTTGAGAGAGATGATAGAGCAAGGCCCCCACGGGTTCGTCCACCAGCCCCACATCTCCGAAACCCGCTTCCCGGGCCAGGGTTCGGAGGGCCTCCCGCCAATTCTCTCCGGCCTCGCTGGGCACGCCGAAGAGCACCCGGTCCACCTCCCGGAAGGAGAGGTGCATTCTCTCCGCCTCCCGGCGCACCCCCTTCAGAAAGGCGGCTCCCGCCTTCCAAGCCTCGGAGGAGGCCGCTATATCGGGCTTGAAGTGCATACGCAGATCGTACTCCTCCCGCTCGGCTTCGAAGGCATCTCCCCAGGTATCCAGGGCCATGCGTCCCACCAGGGGTTCCCGATTGTTGCGGAAGAGCACCGCGGATTCCATTCCCAGGGTATTGGGATCGAAAGCCAGAGAGGAAGGAAGCAGTTCGTCTGCGGGGCAGAAGGCGAAGTGGGAAGTGCTGGTGCCGAAATCCACCGCCAGAACCCGGGGGCTCATGAGAAATCCCCTTTCCGGGAGCTCTTGTCCCGCCGCAGAAGCCCCTTTTCCCGGAGAACTCCCCGGTGATAGGCGGGAAGGCGCTCCACCCGCACGGGCTCTCCCGGCTCCAGGTAGCCCAGAGTATCATATTCTTTCCGAAGCTCCTCACTCCAGTACCGGGGGACATTTTCGGAGAGCACCGCAGGTTCTCCGGGCTTCCGAAGAGGTACATTCTCGAAACCCGCCTCCCGGGCTGCGAAGAGCAGCTCCTCCACCGCCTCGGGCAAGGTCTCCGAAGAGGCCCCCGCCAAAGCGTAGAGGGGAGCCGCCAGGGCAAAAAGATCCGGGGAATCCGGCTGTCGCTCCAGTCTCTTCTGCCGGTAATATTCGAAAAGGCTCTCTCCCCGGAGAGCGAGGCGATAGAAGGCGTATCGCTGGGCCAGCAACTTTTCGAGCTGCAGCTCCAGAGCCTCCCGGTCCACCTCTTTTCGGGAAAGGCATCCCCGAACCAGGGGAATTGCCGCAAGCATTCCCAGAAAACGAAGAGGAGAAAAGCCCCGGGAAGAACGCCGCAGCAATCCAAGCCATCCCCCGGAAGAGGGGAGGATCCTCAGAAGCTCGCTCAGGGCTCCCACTCCGAAAAGCCCCGCCAGAGCCCGGCGCAATCCCGGAGAAGACCGAAGTTTTTCGACTACGAAAAAGGCTCCCGCCGCTCCGAGAGCGCCCCCCGCAAGGGAAGCCCCGGAACTTTCGCCCCCCAGGAGCAGGGCGGCGATCCATCCGAAGAACCCTCCCAGCAGGGCCGCGGTTCCCAGGGAGCCGGAAGAAGAGCTTTCCCGATACGGAAGAGGATATTCCAGAAAAGGAGCATTTCGCCGAAGCCGTTCTTCCAGTATCAGGGGGTCCGGAGCTCCCCGGGGAAAGTCTGCATCCCGGAAATCCCGAACCTCCAGAACTTTGCGCAAAAGCTGCCGATCCCCTTGAAGAAGTGCGGCTCCGAAAAACTCTTCTTCCTGCCCCGGAGGAAGCTCCTTCATTACTATCCTTGCCATCTCCTCCCCGGGGGAACTGTCCAAAAGCTCCTTTCCGGGAGAGGGAGGGAGAAAAAAAATCTGCTCTATATCCTTCATGATTCCTCCAAAAAAGTTCCGGATACGAAAGGCCTCCGCCTTCGGATATCTTCTCGTAGAAGTGTATCATTCCTCTTTCTTTTTCGAAAAAATTCCTTAGAGGGGCCAAAAAAGGAACACCTTACCATCCAGTGAATTGCCAAAAATTTCCCCTGAGGGTATGCTACCACGCGAGGAATGTCATGCATGCAATTAATCGCGGAAGGAGATACTTCATGTTTACGGAAAAACAAAGACTCGCCTTCGCCCTTTTCTGTACCCTGCTTCCCTGGGCCTCCGCCTTCGCCGCCATCCGGGCGGCCCTGGAAGGTTATCCTCCGGGACATCTCGCCCTGGTACGCTTTGCCATCGCTTCGGGAGCCCTGATTCTCTACGGCATGCTTACCCGCATGGGACTACCGGATCTTCGGGATGTTCCCCGGATTTTCTTTCTGGGTTTTCTGGGAATCACCCTCTACCACGTACCTCTCAACTACGGAGAGGTTACGGTGTCCGCAGGAGCCGCAAGCCTTCTCATCGCTACGGCACCGGTCTTTACGGCTCTCTTCGCCCTGCTTTTTCTCCGAGAGGGCTTTCGCCCCCTGGGCTGGATCGGCATGACCATCAGCTTCGCCGGAGCCACCCTTATCGCCTTCGGCGAAGGAAGCACCCTCTCCTTCAACGCAGATGCCCTGCTGATTCTTCTGGCTGCGGTCTGCGAAAGCATCTATTTCGTACGGCAAAAGGATCTTTTGGCAAAATACGGAGCCCTGCGTTTCGCCACCTATGCGGTAACCGCGGGAACCCTCTGTATGCTTCCCTTCGCTCCGGGGGTATTCGCCACTCTCGCCCAGGCTCCCCTAGAATCTACGCTTTCGGTGATCTACCTGGGCATGGTCCCCGCCGCCTTTTCCATCGTGGCATGGTCCTATGCCATCGCTCACATGAACGTTTCCAAGGTAGCATCCTTTCTCTATCTCAACCCGGTAATCGCCATGGGGATCGCCTGGATCTGGCTGGGAGAAATTCCCTCGCTTCTCACCCTGGCGGGAGGCGCGGTGGCCATCGTAGGAGTTTTCCTGGTCTACCGCTCGAAAATGTCCACATCCGGCATCTAATTCCCTCGGCAGGAAAAACACGAAAAGCTCCCTAAAAAATCCCCCCTTTTCCGGGAGACAGCGTCGGAATCGGGGGGAGAGCATCTCTTTATAATCCTTGCAGAAGTTTACTGTTCCAAAAATGCCTGGATACGAACTTGTACGTTCTCCTCCAAATTCCGGTACCAGAAAGCGTAATCGTAACGATGGTATACTCCCTCGGGAAAGGGACCTATGTCAAGACTTTCCCCTTCGGGGATGGTCGTTACAAGTGCTCCGGTATCCAGATCTATCCAGGCATCACAGTATTGTGGAACTTCTCGGAGGAATTCTCCCGTAGCGTCGTTGTAAAACCGGGCCCCCCGATTCTCCTCCGCGGGAGCATAGGTAGCGTCGACTTTCCAGTTAAGAGGGTTCATACAATGGGCCCCCGCCATCAGCATGGGTCCCCCGGAGGATGTGGGAGACTGGGTATTGTAGGTGATGACAACTCCCGTATCATCCGCTCCCCGGGCGGCTTCCAAACCTGCGGTCCGAAGGTCCTCATCCGTTACGGTGTATCCGATAAAATAAGCCGCTACAAGGAGACGCCGCAGCTTCTCGCTCTTTCCGAAACGGCTTTTGACCAGTTCGATCAATGCCATGGTCCCCTGGCTATGCCCCGCAAGAATGAAAGGACGCCCTTCGTTGAGTTTTTCAATGTAATAATCGAAAGCCCGGGCCACATCCTCCGCTCCCTGTTTAAATTCCGGAGTATCCGTGGCGACCTGCCCCTCGGGAGTGACAACCTTGGTGGACATTTGCCGGTAGTAGGGAGCGAACAGATTCGCTTCTCCTTCGAAAAGACTCGCCTGAGCCTGCAACATCCCCTGGGCTAAAGCCCGCTCGTCCTCGCTGAGGATATCCATGTTCCCTCCGGGATTGCTGCTGACGGTGGGGTAGACGTAAAAAACATCCACCGCCTTTTCCTGAGGAGGAAGAGAGAGCCACATAGAAACATTACGGTAATCCGGGCTTTGGGCTGGAACGGAGCTTCCCGAACCACATCCCCCCGCAAAAAAAAGACATAACCCCAACAATCCTGCATACCACAAAAAAGAACGTCTAAAATGCATCCTTAGCGAAACCTCTCTTTCCCCGTTTTCAATCGCACCCCGACAGTAATCCCTATTCCTTCCGATCCACCCCGTAGGTGAAGGCCATCATGGTGATGTCGTCGGACTGTTCCGCCCCTTCCGCAAAATCTCCCAACACCTTCCGGAGCTCTCGAATAAGCTCCAGAGCTTTCCGACCCTTGAGTTTGCTCAAAGCCAGGGCGGTGCGTTCCTCGCCGAAAAGTTCCTGCTCGTTGTTCATGGCCTCGGTAACCCCGTCGGTATACAGGAAAAGCGTATCCCCGGGGCGGAAGGTAAAGGCCCCTTCCTCGAACTCGATATCCTCCATGGCCCCCGCCAGGGAACCCTTCACTTGGGGGAGCATGGTCATCATTCCCTCGCGAGGAATATAAAAGGGAGGATTATGCCCTCCGCTGGCATAGCGGCATTTTCCCGAAGGCAAATGGACGATGGCACAGAAAATGGTGACGAACATGCAGGATTCGTTATCCTGGGCGAGTTCGTTGTTGAGCTTGAAAAGAATATCTCCGGGATCCAGGGAGTTTTTGGTAAGAATTTTGGTAAAGGTCCGGGTTACCGCCATAAAGAGTGCTGCGGGAACTCCTTTGCCCGAAACATCCCCCACGATAAGGCAGATATGTTCCTCGTCGGCCATGAAGAAATCGTAGAAATCCCCTCCCACCTCCCGGGCGGGTTCCAGGAGAGCGTAAAGATCGAACTCCTCGTGCTCCGGAAAGGGAGGAAAGGTTTTGGGAATGAGGCTCATCTGGATGGATTGGGCAATGTGAAGCTCGCTTTCGATGCGTTCCTTGGCGGCGGAGGTGGCACAAAGGATGTCGATCTGCACCAAAAGCTGCTGGCGCATGACCTCGAAGGACTGCCCCAGCCGGGCCACTTCGTCATCCCCCAAAAGATGGGGAAGAGGAGCTTCCAGCTCTCCCTCCGCCAGTTTTCGGGTAGCATGCTCCAGCTGCACCAAAGGCCGGGTGATGGAACGGGTCACCAGGAGAATCACTCCCAGAAGAAGAGCGAAACCTATGATACCGATGCTCCCCTGAGATCTGGTAAGAGCGGAAACGCTCGCCACGAGAGCCTTCTGAGGAAAGAGCACCCCCAGAGACCATCCCACGGCGGGAATCGGGACATAGGAAACCCATCCTTCGGCCCCCATTACGGAAGCCTTCATAAAGATAAAGCCCTCTTCTCCCCGAATCATCCGGCGTCCCAATTCCCGGAGTTCCGGAAGCCCGTATTCCTCGGCGATGCTGAAAATGGTCTCCCGGAGAATCCAGTTTTCCTCCCGGTGGGAGATAAACCGCCCGTTCTTGGCGAGTATGAAGGCGTATCCTCCCTCATCCAGGGAGATATCCTCCAGGATCGCGGAAAACCATTCCAGGGACATGTCCGCCGTTACCACTCCCTGAAAGGATTTGTGCTCCGCCTCTCCCGAAAAGATGGGCACCGAATAGGTGGTCATCAAGGCCTGCCCCCCGAGATCGTCGAAGTAGGGATCCGTCCACAGGGAGTGTTCCGCATATTTGGGCAAACTGTACCAATCGCTGACACGAAAAGCTTCTCCCTCTTTCATAAGATCCTTGAAGAGAACTGTTTCTTCCTGGCGCTGCACGTAGGGAACCCCCGTAACTCCGTACCAGGAAGGATGTTCCAGAGCCGCCGCCATACCGAAAACCTCGGGATTGTTCCTCAGGCTCTCTTCCAAAAGCCCGAAGATCCCTTCGGTGCCCGGAGCGAAACGACGGATTCCATAAGCCGCGGCTTTGGCGGTCTGCTCCAGGGCCTTGGCCACAGATTCTACCTGGCAGGCGATGGATCGGGAAGTTTGCCGGGCCTCGTCCCGAAGCTCCCGCTCCAGGAGTTTCCGGGAAGAGACGTAGTTGAACCCCGCTACGGCTCCCAAAATACATCCCGCTCCGAGAAGGAGCAGCAGCGACATACGCCAGGCGAGGGACATTTTACGGTACATTTTGATACTCCTTAAAAGGGACGAAATCCTCGTAGAGGGGGAAGGTTCCCATAAGTTTCCCTTCCATCAGGGCCTCCCCGGTTTTGCGGTACTCCTCCCTCGAGAGCACTCCGGGAATCCAGGCATCTCCGGAAGCGGGGAGAATGCAGGGAAGAATCTTTTCGAGCATCCAGCGCATGTGTCCCCGGTTGGTGGGAACATGGGCACGGTTTACGTATTTCATCACGATATCCAGCGCTTCCTCGGGATGTTCCCGGGCATAGATCCATCCTTCGAGGGTGGCTTCCACGAAAGCCTGGCAAGCCTCGGGGTTTTCCCGGTAAAAGCTTTCGGTAGAGTAGACACCGTCCTCGGGAAATCCGAAGCCGTAATTTTCCAGCAAAAATCCCGAGAGTTCGTCGAAGTTGAATCCCGCCTGGTAGAGCATGTGATATTCGTTGTAGTACATGGCGACACAGGCGTCCACCACCCCCCGGATAAAGAGGTTCACCGAATAGTATTGGGGATAGATTCGGGGGACCAAATTCCTTTTTTCGAAAAGGAGGTCGAAGCCCAAACGGAAGGAGCTCTCCCACAACGAAAGAGGACGCCCGGAGAGATCCTCGGGGGATTCGATCCCCCTATCCTTGCGCCCCACCACCATGAGAGAGGATTTCTGCACCACCTGGCCGAGAAGCACCACCGGAAGCCCCTTGTCCCGGGCCTCCAGGGCAGAGGTGAGGAACTGGGTAACCAGGTCCGCCTTTCCCTTCCGGAGGTATTCCCAGGGGTCCGCATCGGGGCCTCCCCGAAGAATGGTGACATCCAGCAAATGACGTAAATAGAAACCTTTTTCGTAGGCCACGTAAATACCCGCGAACTGAGACTGGGGAGACCATTGGGGCAACACGAAAAGAGGAGTAAAGGCAAAGGCCCCCTCCAAAAAGAACAGGCATCCCAGGAAGGCCAGGAAAATTTTCGAACCTCCGGAGATTGGGAAACGCCGCAAGAACCTATATATCATCGTTTACTCCCGACAGTACACCACGAGACGAAGGAGATTTTCATCTCCCTCCCGAGTATAGTGCACCTCGTCCATCACCCGCCGCATGAGCAGGATGCCAAGTCCTCCGATCTCCCGTTCCTCCATGCTGGCCTGAAGATCCGGTTCTTCCAGAGAGAAGGGATCGAAGGGAACTCCTTTATCCCGGAACAGCACCCGGCACTGTTCCGGAGAGACGAAAATCTGAATCGTCACCTCTCCCGGAGGGATCTCGTAAGCGTAGGAGCAGATGTTCATCACCGCTTCTTCCGTGGAGAGCGCCAAATGTTGCTGCTGCCGGGGGTGCAATCCCGCATCCTCCGCAGCTTCTTCGATCCATCCCACGATTTCCGGGACCATTTCCGTTTTGGCCTTGAAGGTGCGTTCTCTCTCCAGGGAAAGGAAGGGCATCTTTAGAAAACCTCTTTTCCCGTTTCCACGTTTTCCACAATGGGGAGGAAAGCATCGAATCCGGAAATGGAAAACACCTCCGCCACCACTCCCGTAAGCCCTGCGAGAACCACCTTGCCCCCCAGGGGTTTCACTTTTTTCGCTACCCCCAGAATGGAACGGAGTCCGGCGCTGCTGATATACTCAAGCGAAGAAAAATCAAGAAGGAAGTTGGTATGTCCCTCCTCCATCCACGCGAGGCATTGCTTTTCAAATTCCGGAGCCGTCACCGCATCCATTCGCCCCGAAACCGCCACCACGTCACATGCATCCATACTCCGCAGAACCATATCCATACAAACATTCGCTCCTTTCGGAAAGAGGAAATTCTTCATCCCTTCCGGGAAAATTCTTGCACAAACCTCAAAAAACTAGAAATCCATAAAAAGAAAACGATAAAGCCAAAAAAGGAGAAATCCCACTCCCAGGAAAACCGCTCCTCCCACAAGATAGGGGGTATAACGACCGGAAAGCAGGGTCTCCACGGCTCTGGCGGGAATCTCTTCCACGGGATATTCCTCGGGGCGGAGACGCAGGCTTTTCTGCAGGATGAGAAGTCCCCGAATGCGGTCTGTAATGCCGATTTCGAGAAGATAGCGATCCGGCCCCTTCTCCTCCATACGCAGAAGCGTTCCCGGCACGGCACCGTCGAAATGGCCTTCCCGGGCCCGGGAAAGCACTTTGTAGAGCTTGGTCTCCGGAGGGAGCTTTACCAGAATGCGTTCTCCCTCGGAAAGGGAACCCACGCTTTTCCCATGAACCGGATCGATCACGGGACCGCAGGGCAAATATTCCAGGGGCATTCCCATCTCCGGCTCTTCTTCGGAAGAATCCGCATCCTCCTCCGGCTCTTCCAGCACCGAGGGATCCCCGAACTGCTTGAGAAAATCCCGTACCGTGGTAGCATCGCACTTCTGCACCTTCAAAAAGGAAAAGATAGGAAGTCCGAGAGTTTTTTCCAGCAACGCATTGAGACGTTGCTCCAAGCCCCGCTCTCCGTCACGGCTCCCCTCGAAGAGATCCTTCAAACGGGATTTTTCGAAGAAATCCCGGCAGTTATCCTTGATAAGAGCCACGTACTCCGCTTCGGGTTCCTTCCAGGAGCTTGCCACGTAGGAAGCAAATTCCGCCCATTCCGTGGTCAGCCCCACCGGGGCATCCCGCCCCTCGAGAAAACGAAAATCCATGGCATAAATTCCCCGATCTCCGTAAAGCACGTAGAGATAGGTTTTCTTTTCCCGCTCCTGATCTTCCATGTTCAGGATTCCCTTGATAATGCGGAAGGTCTCTCGCATGTACGACTCACCTCTTTATCTTTTCCCGGGAGGTTTTTCCATTATTCCGTGATTATACCATTTTTCCCTTTGCAATATCCGCGAAAAAACGGCAAATCAGTTTTTGGATCATCCACTGACGGTAGGCGGTATCTTTGCGGGGGCTCACCTCATGCGCAAGAAGCTCCGCGGCTTTTCCCAGATCCTCCTCGGAAAGCTTTCGGTTTTCCAGCAACTCCGAAGCCCGGGAAAAAAGCACCGGATAGGGAGTCACGCTTCCCACCGCCAAACGAACCCGGGAGAAAACTCCCGGAGCGCTTTCACAAGCCCAGCATCCCAGAGAAAGCCGGGAGATGGTGAGGGCCTTCCGGGTTCCCACCTTGAAAAATCTCTGGGGGCTCCCCAGGGACCAGGAAGGAATCCGAATCTTTACAAGAAGCTCCGAAGGAAAACGTACCGTCTCACGGTAATTCCGATATATCTCTTCCATGGGGATAAGCCGCTCTCCCCGGGAAGAGGCAAAAACCGCCGAAGCTCCCAGGGCGAGAAGCATGGGAGCCGCATCCCCTGCAGCGGAAGCGGTCATAAGGTTGCCTCCCAGGGTAGCCATATTCTGGATTGCCACGGCTCCTACGCCCCGAGCCATCTCCGCCAAAGCGGGAAGATGTTCCCGTACCAGGGGATGTTCCCGGATCCGAGCAAAGGTAAGCCCCGCTCCGAGTTCGAGATCCCCGGTTTTTTCGCACAATTCCAGCTTTTCCAGCTCGGGAATTCCCCGGAGGTTCATCACCTTGCGCGGCAGAGAGCGCACTTCCTTGGCGATATCCGGAAGGACATCGGTTCCTCCCGCAAGGGGCAGTATCTCTTCTCCATGAGTTTCCAGAATCTCCAGGGCCTCCGCCAGAGTACAGGGGAGGAAAATTCCCTCCTCCTCAAGGGATTTTCGGGGCAATTCGCTCTTTTTCCAAATTTTCTCCGGAGAGAAAGAAAGAATGGGCGAAGGCACGTACCCCTCCGCCGCCGCTCGCTGCACTCCTCGGATGAGACTTCCGTAACCGGTGCAACGGCAGAGATTGCCCGCAAGCCCTCTTCGGATGGATTCTTCGTCGGGCGAGGGGTTACACCGCAAAAGATAATCCGAAGCCATGACAAAGCCGGGAGTGCAGAAGCCGCACTGCACCGCCCCCTCCCGAAGAAAGGCCTTCTGAAGGCCCGTGGGGCCCTGGGCACTCAATCCTTCGATGGTTGTTACGGAACGCCCCCCAAGCTGAAAAGCGGGAACCATGCAAGATTTTACGAGCTCTCCATCCAGGTGAACCGCACAGGCTCCGCACTCCCCCTCTCCGCAGCCTTCCTTGGTGCCCCTAAGGCCCAGGTCTTCCCGGAGAATTGCAAGAAGGCTCCGAAGAGGAGTGGTTTCCACGGTTACGGGAGATCCGTTGACGTAAAATGCAAGTTTCATGCCCTTCGCTCCTTTTCTGCGAGAAGTCTGTACAATTCCTGGGGAGTAAGGGGAAGATCCCTTGGAACGATACCGAGAGCGTCTTCCACCGCCCCCGCCATGGCAGGGGCTCCGCCGTTCATGGGAAGCTCTCCGAGGCCCTTGGCCCCCCAGGGGCCGTGCTCGAAGGGGATGCCATCGAAGGAGATCTCCATAACCGGAGTGTCCAGAGTGGTGGGAATGCTGTAGGTAGCCATACGGTGTTTGGTGTATTTCCCGTTCCGATACGCCACATCCTCCATATAGGCATATCCTAGAGACTGGAGAGCCCCGCCCTCCACCTGTCCGGAGGCCAGAAGAGGATGCAGGGGAATTCCCACGTCGATCACCGAGGTAAGGTGAAGAGGCGTGATTTCCAGAGTGTCCTTATGGATTTCGATTTCCAATACATTGGCCCCCCAGGAATAATCCTTGTAGGCATCTCCCCGGCAAGCCATATCGTCCCATCCCTGGCCAACCAGGGGTTTATAGCTGCTTTCCCCGCATAAAAGCTCCGCTTCGGAAAGATCGAAGACCCTGCGAAGGAACTCCATGAAGGAAAAAATCTTGCCATCCGGGAAAAGATATCCCCGGTTTTCCCAAAGGATTCCGGACTCCGCAAAAAAGCTCCTCCCCTCTTCGAGAAGTCGCTGAGCCAAATCTTCGCAAGCCTGCTGGAGAATTTTTCCCACCATCATGGTGGTACGGGAAGCCACGGTAGGGCCGCTATTGGGAACCTCTCGGGTATCCGGCACGGCATACCTTACCTGCTCAAAAGGAACTCCCAGCATTTCGGATACGATCATGGGAAGCACCGTGGAAGCTCCCTGCCCCATCTCCACACAACTGGTACGAATGGTAAGCACCATGTCCGAAGAGGCCTCCAGCCTTACCTTTCCCGCAATCTCCTCTTCTCCGGAGCCCGTAAATCCTCCTCCGTGCACATAGAGGGAGATCCCCATTCCCCGGTATGCATTTTCCGAATTTTTTCCGGGTCTTTGACGTTTTTCCTCGTATTGAGAGAGCTCCAGAACCCGCTGCAGCACCAAAGCCGCCCCGGGATGCGGAAGCCGCTGCCCGCAAGGAAGAGAGTCACCGGGACGCAAGACGTTACGGAGCCGTACCTCCGCTGGATCCATACCAAGCTTTCGAGCTATGGCGTCCATCATGCGCTCCAATCCGAAAAGCATCTGGGGAGCTCCGAAACCCCGGAAAGCTCCGTTGGGAGGAGAATTGGTAGCCACCGCCTTTCCTCGAACCCGAACGTGTTCCACCCTATATCCTCCGGTAGCGTGAAGCACCCCCCGGGAAAGCACCACGGGGCTGAGAGTGGAATAGGCTCCTCCGTCAAGAAGCAGATCCACGTCGAGAACCTGAAGAATACCCTCGCTGGAGAACCCTGCCCGCAAACGGCTTCGGGAGGGATGCCGCTTGGTAGTACAAGCGATATCCTCCGCCCGTTCGAGAATCATCTTCACGGGCCTTTGCGCCTTTCTCGCGAGAAGCGCCGCATGCAGCGCCAGCACCGAGGGATAATCCTCCTTGCCTCCGAAAGCGCCTCCGGTTACGGTCTGCCGTACCCGCACTTTTTCCGGAGGAAGCCCCAAGCCATGACAGAGAGCTCCCAAGGCATAATAGGGACACTGCATGGAGCCCCAGACTTCTATGCCTCCCCCCTCAGTAGGCAGAGCAATCATGCCCTGGGGTTCCAGGTACATCTGCTCCTGGTGAGGCGTACTGCACTCCACCTCCAGAAAATTCTCCGCCTCCTCGAAGGCCTGCTCGGGGTCTCCTTTCGAAAAGGAGTATTCCTTGAAAAGGTTGGTCTTTCCCCGCACGTAATCCTCTTTTTCCAGAGCTTCCCGAGGATCCAGAAGAGGAGGCAATTCTTCCATCTCCACCTCCAGAGCCTTGAGAGCCCGCCGGAGAAGCTCCTTATCGGGAGCCGCCACCAAGGCCAGGGGTTCACCGAAAAAACGGGCCTCCCCCTCCGCGAGAATGGGATGATCCGTCTCCACGATGGCCACCTCGTTGGGCCCCGGAAGATCCTCGGGAGTTACCACCACCACCCGGGACCAGTCGAAATCGGGATTACCGTGAAGGCTCAAGATCTTTCCCCGGCAAAAAGGAGATCGCAAGGTTCCTCCGTACCACATGGAAGGAAAGGAAAGATCATCCACATAGCATGCTTTTCCCGAAAGCTTATCCCAGGCATCGCTTCGTTCCACGTGCTGGCCTATGATTCTGAAATCCTGCAATCCGGATCCCCCCTCATTTTTTGGTAATGCACATCTATGGTTCTATCCAGGTAGTTATAAAATTGAACTCCGTACCGATAAAGGAATGGGTCAGATTATGTACTCTGGGGCTGCATATCCAGGCCTTCCGCCGGAGCTGCAGAGGGATCATGGGAGCATCCTCCAGAAGAAGTACCTCCGCCCGAAACAGAAGATCCATTCGCTTTTGAGGATTCTCCTCATGGCGGGCCGCCTGCAGAAGTGCATCATATTCCGGATTATCGTAGCTCCCGCTGTTTTTCCTCTGGTGGCTCTCCCATATTTCCAGGTACGTCATGGGGTCGTTGTAATCGGGAATCCATCCTCCGTAGACGAGATCGAAATTGCCCGAATACTCCCGGCTTTCCCGCTCCTTCCGGGTTACGTAAACCGGAGTAAAGGAAATGCCCAGTACCGATTCCACCTGACGTTTCAGCTCTTCCGCCATGGCTCGGCATTCCTCTCCATCCTGAATGAGAAAAGAGGCCAGAATATCCCGGGGACTCTCCAGATCCATTTCTTTCAGGGCTTGAGCGAGGTATTTTCGGGCTCTTTCGGGATCCCCCTCGAGGGGATAAAACGTGAGCGGATATTCATCCCGGTAAGGCCGATGCACTCCCTTGAGAAGGGGGAAAACGTAGCGGGTGTGGGGAAAATAAAGCCTCTGGGTCGTTTTTTCCACGAAAACACCCCGATCCAGGGCATATCCCAGAGCCCGGCGGAAATTGAGATTGCTTCCCCAGGGGGTTCCCGGGCGTTTCCGGCAGTTGAAACGAATCCAATCCACCGCCCCGGTAAGAAAAAGTTCCCCCTTTCCCCGACGCAGATAGGAAACGTATTTGGAAGGAGGGATATGGCAGAAATCCAGCTCTCCCGCCTCGAACATCTTCAGAGCCTTTTCGGGATCCTTTATCACCCGCATGGAGATTCCCGGAAGACGCACCACCGAGGCATTCCAATAATCGGGATTTTTTCGAAGAAGGATCTCCTCTCCCGGAATCCACCGCTCCATGAGAAAAGGCCCGTTGAAAAGCATGGTTCGAGAGCTTGTGGCATAAGCATCCCGGGAAAGCGTTTTGTCGAAATGCCGGGGAACCGGCAAAAAAGGAAGAAGAGCCAGGCGGGAGAGAAAGGAACCGTCCCGTTCTTCGAGAGAAAAATCCAGGGTAAGGGGATCCGGCGCCACCACCCCTACCCGGGCAAAATCCTTTAATTTTCCGTGGTTATAAGCCCGGGCGTTTTTCAAGCCGTAGGCGATAAAGGCATAGGGGTTTTTGCGCTCCGGGTCCAGGAGGCGCTGCAAGGCATAGACAAAATCTCCCGCCGTAAGAGGAGTTCCGTCACTCCAAAAAGAAGGGCGAAGGAAAAATCGATATTGCAGCCCCTCTTCGGAAAGGGTCCATCGATGAGCCATTCCCGGAAGAATCTCTTCTCCCGAGGAGCGCACCAGCCCTTCCCAAAGATGTTCTCCCAGAGTAAAAGCTCCCGAGGAGGTTCCTTTCTGGGGATCCAAGTCCGTCATGGCGGCGGTTACGGAATACCGTAAAAAATCCCTGGGTATTTTTGCGTTCTCCTCTGCGGCAAAACATCTCCCCAGAAGCAACAACACGAAAAAAACGCTGAAAAAGCCGCGCAAAAAAATACGCATACGTGCCCTCCTTCCCGGAAATCCTATCGTTACACTTCGCCTTAACAGTATAAACCAGAAAGAAAGAGATCCCTAGATTTTTTTCCCGGAAAGAGATTTCCTGAAAGATTTTCTTCGGGGAAAAATTTTTGCCGCTCCGAGGCCCCCGAAGAACACGGTTTTCGTACCGCTCTCTCCCGAGGCCTCTCAAAACAGCAAAAAATGTGCCCCCCTCAAGAGAGAGCACATCTTTTCATACTCCAAAACACTCCGGGAATCCCTCACGATTCCGCAGAAAAAACTCAGCTTCGCATCTCGGCTTTTTTACGCTCCACCGCCTCCAGATGCTTGGCATAAAACTGACGGATAAACTCCTCCTGCACGTCGTAATTCCAGTGCACTTCCCGAAGATACCTAGCGGCTTCGGCAATATCTCCGGTTCGCAAAATACGCAGCAATTCGCGATGCTCCGCAAGCCCCGCATCTTCCCAGGCATAAATAAGCTCGTTGTTCCGGGGAAAATCGTACAGCCGCTGTTTGAGAATATCCAGTCGATGAATCAGCTCTTCGTTATCTGAAAGATCGATATAGATTTTGTGAAACTTGGCGTTTTCCTCAAGATATGCATCGAAATCTTCTTCTTTCAGGTACCGCACCATGGCATCCGTACAACTCTCCATAGCGTCGATAACCTCGGGGGTCAGCCGGGAGGCGGCACACACAAGGGCAGCGGATTCCAAGGCCCCGATAATGGTATAGATATTGTGGATAATCTTGGGGCTCAGGGCATTTGCCATGGCTCCCCGACGATGAAAAATCGTGATAAAACCTTCCGTCTCAAGCTGCACCAAAGCCTCTCGAAGAGGAGTGGTACTAATTCCCAGAGCTTCGCTGATTTCCCGGAGATTGAAAAAAGATCCCGGCAACAGCTCTCCGGTATTCATCTTTTCCCGTAGATAGTTATAGACCACTTCACGCAACGAGACCAGCTTCGAAGAATCAAACGGCACCACCTTGTCCACCCCTATTCTTTGGACCATCAAAAATATTCCTTCTATAACCAATATAGGATACTCCGGAAAGAAGCTTTTGTCGAAAAGTTTCTCAATTTCCAGAAAAAAGCTCTCTTTTCTTGAAAAAGTTTTTCAAAGCTCAAAGGGATCGTAAAAAACAGAGAATTTCCTCTTGACCCCGGCAAAGAGTTGTTCTATAAATATATTTTGTATATATTCGACATATACTAGAAGACATATCTTTCGCTTTTCCATCCCCCTAGGAGGTGCACCTATGTTACAGCAAGAAAAAGTTACTCAAATTGCCGGAATACTTCGGGAAAAGGCCGTGGACGCTCTGCTGCTGGGCCCCACATCGGATTTGGAATACATCAGCGGACTGCATCTGCAGGATTGTGAGCGTTTCAAAGGCTGCTTCATCCTCCAGAACGGACAGAGCTTCTGCATCTGCCCCCGTATCAGCACCCAGGAATTTCGGGAATGTATGCCCGAAAACGTTCCCGTGTTGGATTGGCAAGACAAAGACTGGTTCTACGAAACTCTCTCCGGAGCCTTCGAAAAATACGGACTCAAGGGGAAATCCCTTGCGGTAAATGATGGCGTTCGAGCGGTGGATGCGGTGGAGATCATGCAACGGGAAGGGGTAACGCTGGTAAACGGATGGCATTATCTGGATAACCTGCGCTCCATTAAATCTTCGGAAGAGATGGCAAAGCTCAAAAAGGCGGGAGAGATTGCGGATGCCGCTCTGGAAGCGCTGCTTCCCTTCATACGCCCCGGCAAAACCGAACGGGAAATCAAGCGCAAGCTCCTGGCTCTTCTGGAAGAAAAAGGTGCGGACGGCACCTCCTTCTACCCCATCGTGGCCCGGGGCGAAAACGCCGCCATGGCACACTACACCCGGGAGGACGGCATAGTGCAGGAGCAGGACACGGTACTTATCGACTACGGCTGCCGCTACAAAGGCTACTGTTCGGATACTACCCGAACGCTCTTCGTAGGTAAACCTTCAGAGGAAGCTCTGAAATTTTACCGCATCGTACAGCGCTCCCAGGAGGCGGGGGAAAAGGCGGTACAGCCCGGAGTTTCCGCGGAATCCGTGGATCTTGCATCCCGCAAGGTCATCGAAGACGAGGGCTACGGCGACTATTTCAACAACCGGGTAGGCCACGGCATAGGCATGGCGGTGCACGAAGCTCCGAACATCATGCGGGGCAATACGGAACTTCTTCAAGAGGGCATGGCCTTCAGCGTGGAGCCGGGCATTTACATTCCCGGAAAAATCGGCATCCGCATCGAAAATATCGTGGTGGTAACCAAAGACGGATGCGTTCCCATGAGCACTCTCCCCCGGGATCCCATCCAGGTGGATGCGTAAAAGACACGTCCCGTGAAGGTTACGAAAAGAAAAACGAAACCCCGAGCTGTAAGCTCGGGGTTTCGTTTTTCTTCGACACGCCGGGCCGAACGTGAACCCGACCAAAAAAGCGTAAAAATCGCCAGAAGCCTGAGCGCAATTCTCTTGATTTGCACTGGCCTCTGGCATATACTTACCCCAAAAAGCAATGATAGCAAGGACTGGCGCGCCGGACAGGATTTGAACCCGTAACCCTCAGATCCGAAGTCTGATGCTCTATCCATTTGAGCTACCGGCGCTCATTTTTTGCCGGAGCGTATTATACCAAAAGAGAGAGCAAAGAAAAACCCCTTTCCGGGAAAGGTTTATTTTCATCCCCGGGGCTCGGAAAAATCCCCTTTCTTCCCTTCTTCGAGAAGTCCTAGCATGGTCTCGTAATCATATTCTTTCAAGAGTTTTTTGAAGATTTCCCCAAGCTCCGGAGAGAGAGGGGTCATTTCCTCTTCGATAAGTTTTTCCAGAAGCGAGGTCTCGCCGGATTCCAGAGCATTGTGGAAACGGGTCGCCGTTTCGGGAGAAAGGGCTTTCCGCGATTCCCCGGGGATTTCCGACACAGGAAGATGTTCTTCTTCCCCCGGAGGTTTTCCATAGAGGTACTCCACAGAAAGCAGGGTTCTTAGGATTTCGAGAAGCTCCTCTTCTTTGAAGGGTTTGCGTATAAAGGCATCCGCCCCCTGCCGCAACACCTCGGCACGATCCTCCTCCATGACACTGGCACTTACCATGACCACGGGAATAGAGGCGGTTCTTTCGTTCCCCTTGAGCCATCCAAGCAATTCCAATCCGTCCATTCCGGGCATTCTGCGATCCAGAAGAATGCCCTGGGGCAACGTACTTTCAAGGTACTGCACCGCCTCCAATCCGTCAGAGGCCTCCCCCACCCGAAATCCCACGTCTTCCAGAAGGTGCCGGAGAAGATTCCGGTTGCTTTTGCGATCATCCACCACCAGGAGAAGCGGCGGATTTTCCGGCGAGAGAAGCTTCAATACGGAACTCCCGGAAGGGCTTTGAAGAGCATCTTCTTCGAGAGCCCCCATTTCGTTCGCCAGAAACGTGAATATGCACAGGGCTCCTCCGGAAGGAGCGTTCTCCAGCACCAGGTTCCCTCCCATAAGCCGGGCGTAATGCCTGCTTATGGGCAATCCGAGGCCGGTGCCGCCCCGGTCGATTCCTTCCCGGGTCTGTTCGAAAGGTTCGAAAATCTTTTCCAGATCCTCTTCGGGAATTCCCGGCCCCGAATCCCGGACTTTAAAAAGAATTTCCCGCTGCCGAGAACCGGATTTTCTGCTTTCGATTTCGAAAAAGATCCTCCCCCGGGAGGTAAACTTTACGGCGTTTCCCAGGATGTTAAGAAGTACCTGACGTACCTTTTTCTCGTCTCCAAAAAGATACCGGGGAACCTCCGGAGATCTTCGCACTTCGAAAAAAACCCCCTTGTGTTCCAGTTCCACAGCGAAAAGCTTTTCCATGTGCGAGAGCATGCCGTAAAGGTCGAAAGCTCCTTCTTCGAGATCCATGCGCCCCGCTTCGATCTTGGACATTTCGAGGATATCGCTTATGAGATGAAGCAGATGTTCTCCGCTTTTACCGATGGTGTCCACAAATTCCCGATGATTTCCCGAAAGGGAGGGATCCCTTTTCATAAGTTGGGTATAACCGAGAATCGCGTTGAGGGGGGTGCGGATTTCATGGCTCATATTGGCGAGAAAAACGCTCTTCGCCCGGTTGGCGGATTCCGCATGCATTTTCTGTTCTTCCAGCTTGCGTTCCACCTTCTGACGTTCCGCCACCTCCCGGGCCAGCTTACGGTTCCAGAAGAGCATAAAGACCACAAAGAAGAAACCCACGCCGGAAACCGTAAAAACGATGCTCCAGATTTTCTGCCAGTTCACGTATCCCGGTAAGGGCCGGGTTATCCATTTATCCAGGATAAGCTCTTTCTCGTTTTCCGTTATGGAGCCCAAAAGGCGGTTGAGGATAGGCACCAGGGGGGCCAGATCCCGGCGCACGCCTATGCTCAAAAGATCCGCAAAGGAAGTAGCGGCCACAATCTGAAGGGAGTCCATGCCAAGTAGTCTTATGTAATACGAAAGCACCAGGTTGCTCTGGATAACGGCGTGAACCTGCCTCCCATCGAGGGCCTCCAAAGCTTTTCCGATACTGGAAAAGGAGACAAACCGGATATCCGGATATTTTTCGAAAAGGATATCATTCACCGCATATCCCTTCACCACTCCCGCAGTTTTTCCTCCCAACGATTCGAGCCCTCCGATATATCCCGCATCCTTGTGGGCGGCAATAACCAGGGGCATCTTGAGATAGGGGTCGGTGAAGGCGAGAAAAGCACGCCGCTCCGGGAGATCGTTGAGTCCCGGCACCATATCCACCTCTCCCCGGGCGGCTTTTTCCATGGTATCCCTCCAGGAGCGGGTGCCCACATAATCCAGGGATATTTGCAGATCCTTCTGGATCAGGGCGAGATAGTCCGAAACGATGCCTTCATGGCTTCCGTACTCCCCCAAAAATTCCAGGGGCGGCCAATCGGGATCGATGCCTATTCGAAGAGGCCCCAGGCTTTGCAGCCACTCCCGTTCGTGAGGAAAGAGATGGAAACTGGTATTGACTCCGGAATCATGATATTGCTCCAACAACGCATATTTCTGGGTTTCACCGATTTTCTCCACGCATCGGTTGAAAATATTCTCGAGCACATGGTAATCCTGCCGAATGCCGAAGGAGAGAAAAAGGGGAGGGAGAGTGGGTTCCGGAAATATATGCAAATTCGTGAGATCGTGTTTTTTTATGAAGAAGGATGCGGTGGCGAGATTTCCTATGTAGCATTCCGCCTCTCCCCGGGAAACTCCTACAAGAGCCTCCTCCGCCGAGGAATACTCCTTTTTTTGAGAAAAGGGATGTCCTTGGGTAAAGAGTGTTTGAAGATGGGGAGCGTTATCCACGGCCACCACCAAATCTTTGGTATCGCTCAGGGAGCGGATTTCTTTTTTCGGATCTCTCACAACGATAACCGTGGGGATCGAAAGATAGGGGGAGGTGTAGAGAAATCCCGCTTCCCGGGCACGAAGGGGCTGCACCAGGGGGAGTATGTCGGCACTTTTCTTCCTGAGAGCCTTTTCCTCTTCATCGACAGGCTGCGGAAGAGGGATCATGGATATGTTCAAATCTCCCTGGATTTTTCGAAGAATCTGCGCCGCATACCCCCGGGGGATGCCGCATTTCTCCCGGCTCCAGAAGGGGGGCAGATCCACGCAAAGAGAACAGGTCCGAAAGGGGGCATGTTTCTGCAGCCACTCCCGTTCATCCCGGGTAAGTTCCGGCAAGACGACCCCGCTCAAAGGCAGATGCAGCCAGTTTTTCAGGAGATTTTCGTATTCCTCTTCGGAGACATGCTCCATGGCAATATCGAGAATGGCCGCCAGCTCCGGCCAATCCCGACGAACTCCCATACATATTTTTCCGAAAGCTTCGAAGCGGGGATCTTCAAGATCCCGAATGACGAGATTCGGCAAAAAAGAGGTGCCCAAAAGGTATTCCGCCATTTCCCGCCCTTCCAGATATCCCCGGGCTTCTCCCCGAAAGACAGCTTCCAGTCCTTCCAGAGAAGAGGATACGTAAAGCCTGGGAATCTGAGGATAGACTTCCTCGAGGATCTCCTCTCCTCCGTATCCCCGCATTACGGCAAAGGGCAGTTCCGGAATCTCCGCCTCCGAAGAGGCCCTGTCTTCGGAGGCGTGCACCAACACCAGGGGACTTTCGTAGTAAGGTTTTGTAAGGAGCATTTCTTCTCCCCCGGAGGCCTGCCATATTCCGGGGAGGAGATCCACCTCCCCGTTTCGGAGAAGCGGAATAAGCTCCTCCCAAGAGCGGGCCTCGATGAAAACGAAAGAAACCCCGAGAAGCTCTCCCAGGCTCCGGAGATATTCCAGAGAAAACCCTTCCGGCGCACGCCCTCGCTGCATCATGAAGGGCGGCCAGTTATCCAGGATTCCCAAGCGGAGAGGGGTATTTTCGTGTTCCCGAAGCCAGTCCGCAAGGTTTTCGGGCAAACGGTTCCGGAAGGATTCCTGCCTCAGGGGAACGAATTCCTCCTGG
>Ga0116164_10001052_pt1 | contig 21494 bp, 18 predicted proteins | sample AD_UKC109_MetaG_FD_89888 | JGI IMG/M metagenome (GOLD analysis project Ga0116164, IMG submission 89888) | Active sludge microbial communities of municipal wastewater-treating anaerobic digesters from Hong Kong - AD_UKC109_MetaG | ecosystem: Engineered > Bioreactor > Anaerobic > Digestate... | reverse complement strand
TCGTGTGCGTACCGATGTGATCATGCGCGTCGCCACACTCGACGGTATCCAGCCTGCGGCGTTGCAGGAACTCGACGAGATCCTGGAGAAGCAGTTCTCAGGCGGCAGCAACGTCAAGTCCTCTGCGTTGGGTGGGGTGAAGAAGGCGGCGGATATCCTGAACTTCGTCGATGGCGCGATTGAGAGCAAGGTGATCGAGCAGATCAGCGAGGCCGACGAGGAGTTGTCGCAGGAGATCCAGGACAACATGTTCGTGTTCGAGAACCTGATCGACGTCGACGATCGGGGCATGCAGACACTGCTGCGCGAGGTCTCCTCGGATCAGCTGTTGCTGGCGCTGCGCGGCGCACCCGAGCCGTTGCGCGAGAAGATCTTCAAGAACATGTCGTCGCGTGCGGCGGAGATGCTCAAAGACGACCTCGAAGCCGCGGCACCGGCCAAGCTCAGCGATGTCGAGGCGTCGCAGAAGGAGATCCTCACGGTCGCACGCCGCCTGTCGGATGCTGGCGAGATCAACCTCGGCGGCAGTGGCGGCGAAGAGTTCGTGTAAAGGCCGGCATCGATGAACGAACGCAGACCCGGTGGTGTACAGGTGATACGCGGCGACGAGGCGCAGGTCACCCAGTGGCAACCGCCGCATGTGCACCGCAAAGGTGAGACTCCGGTCGAGGAGGCGCACGGACTGCTGACCGCGGCGCAGCTTGACGATATCCAGAAGGCTGCACATGACGAGGGTTTTGAACAGGGACGCAAGGAAGGGTTGGCCTACGGTCATCGCGAGGGCCTTGAACAGGGCCGCGCAGATGTCGGCGCCAGGGTCGATCGGCTCGACCAGGTGCTCAAGGCCCTGGACAAGCCCTTTGAACAACTTGACCAGCAGGTCGAAAACGAAATCGTCACCCTGGTGATCAGCATGGTGCGCCAGTTGATCCGCCGCGAGGTCAAGCTCGATCCGGGGCAGATCGTCGGTGTGGTGCGTGAGGCCCTGGTTGTACTCCCGGTGAGTGCACGCAATATCCGTTTGGTATTGCACCCGGAAGACGCCGAACTGGTGCGTGAGGCCTATTCCCTGGGCGAGTACGATCAACAATGGCAGATCGTAGAGGACCCGGTCATTCAACGTGGTGGTTGCCGCATCCACACCGACACCTCGCAGATCGATGCTACGCTGGAGTCACGGCTGAACAGCCTGATCGCGCCGCTGCTCGCGGGCGAGCGCATGCGCGACAGCGACGAAGGCGAACAACGTGACAGCTGATCTGAACCGCAACCCGATCTGGGCCGAGCGAATCCACCGTCTTGGCGAACGCATGGGCGGCACGCGCGGCATGGTGGTCGAGGGGAAACTGACGCGCATGGTCGGTCTGACCCTGGAGGCGGTCGGTTGCCGTGCCGCCATCGGCGGCCGCTGCGATGTGATCAACGCGGCCGGTGAACGTGTCGAGGCCGAGGTGGTCGGGTTTGCCGGCGAAAGCCTGTACCTGATGCCGACCGGTGACATCCGCGGCCTCGAACCGGACGCCCGGGTGGTCCCGACTGGACGCGTCAGTGAGGCGGCCGTTGGCGACGAACTGCTCGGTCGTATCATCGACGGTAGCGGTAAGCCGCTCGACAGCATGGGCCCGCTGCATGCGACCAAGCGCTGGCCGTTGAACGGTGGTTACATCAACCCGCTGGCACGCGCACCGATCCGTGAGCCGCTGGACGTCGGCATCCGCGCGATCAACGCGTTGCTCAGCGTCGGCCGCGGACAGCGCCTCGGCCTGTTTGCCGGCTCCGGTGTCGGCAAATCGGTGCTGCTTGGCATGATGACGCGCTATACCGACGCCGACGTGGTTGTGGTTGGCCTGATTGGTGAGCGTGGCCGAGAGGTAAAGGAGTTTGTCGACAACATCCTCGGCAAAGAGGGCCTGAGGCGTGCGGTCGTGGTTGCTGTACCTGCGGATCAGCCGCCATTGCGCCGGATGCATGGTGCGATGTTGGCGACGGCGATTGCTGAGTATTTCCGTGACCAGGGCAAGCACGTCCTGTTGCTGATGGATTCATTGACGCGTTTTGCCCAGGCACAGCGCGAGATCGGTCTGGCGATCAACGAGCCACCGGCGACCAAGGGCTATCCGCCCTCGGTGTTCGCCAAGCTGCCGCAGCTGGTGGAGCGTGCGGGTAACGGCGACCGCGGCGGCGGCTCGATCACGGCGTTCTATACCGTGCTTGCCGAAGGTGACGACCAGAACGACCCGATAGCCGATGCGGCACGAGCGATTCTCGACGGGCATATCGTGTTGTCGCGCCGTCTCGCCGAGTCGGGACAGTATCCGGCGATCGACATCGAGGCCTCGGTGAGCCGTGCGATGAACGAGATTACCGATGTGCCGCACCAACGGGCGACGCGCGAGTTCAAACAGCTTTACAGTCTGTATCAGCAGAACCGGGACCTGATCTCGGTCGGCGCCTACGAGCTGGGTTCGAATGACCGCATCGACCTCGCTATCGGTGCCATGCCATCGTTGCAGGAATTCCTGCACCAGGACATGCACACGCGTTTCGACCTCAATGACAGCCTTGATGACTTGATGACCTTGTTTCCCCAAGACACACTGCCAGCCACGCGGCGGGCCGGGTAAGCGCACATGGCACCGCCTTCAGACCGTTTCAAGCCTATCCAGAAGATCGCGTTGCACAAGGAACGCAAGGCGGCCGCCGCGCTTGGCGAATCGCTGAAGACCCGCGAGGCGGCAATGCAGCGCCTCGATGAGCTGAGACAGTACCTGGCCGAGTACCAGGAGCGCTTCGCCAGGGCCGCGCGAAACGGTCTGTCGAGCAGCCAGATCCTTGAATACCAGGTGTTCATCAGCAAACTGGAGACGGCCATCGCGCAGCAGGAGGGAAATGTTGCGCGGACACAGAAGAACTGCGACTCGAGCAAGGCTGACTGGCGAGGTCGCTACACCAAGTCGAAGGCCATGGATAACGCGGTTGGGCGCATGATCGACGAGGAGCGTCGGTCGGACGACAGGAAAGAGCAGTCCGACAACGATGAGCACGGACAGCGCAAACGCTGAACCGGTGCGCGTCGCACCTGCCTGTTGAAGAGACTCTAGTGTGGCAGGTGCGCTGCCTGCTGAGAAGCCAGCAGATCCTGCATCTCCGCCGACGGCAGCGGTCGATGAAAAAGAAACCCCTGGCCGAACTGACAACCCTCTTCGAGCAAGAAGCGTCGTTGGATCTCGGTCTCCACCCCTTCACCGACCAGGCCCAGATTGAGGCTCTTCGCCAGTGCGATGACTGCACGGGTAATCGCCATGTCGTTGGGATCATCGGGGATGTCGCGAATGAACGACTTGTCGATCTTGAGCAGATGGATGGGCAGGGATTTCAGGTAGGCCAGTGAGGAGTAGCCGGTGCCGAAATCGTCAATTGCCAGTGTCACCCCGAGGTCGCGCAGCGCGTGTAGAATACGAATTGCATTCTGCGACTCGCCCATGATGAAACTCTCCGTGAGTTCCAGTTCGAGTTTGCCTGCGGGCAGGCCGCTGCGCTGCAGCACGCGGCGCACCACTTCCACCAGATCGCCGCGTCTTACCTGCACACCGGAAATATTCACCGCCAGTGTGCCGGGCAGCATGCCGGCGTCCAGCCATTCGCGAGCCTGTCGACAGGCCTCCGAGAGTATCCACTCGCCCAGCGGCAGGATCAGCCCGCTGTCTTCAGCGATAGGCAGAAACTGATCGGGTGACATCGGACCAAGTACCGAACTGTTCCACCGCAATAATGCCTCCATGCCGACGATACGGCCTGTGGTCAGGTCGATCTGCGGCTGGTAGGCGAGGTGGAATTCGGCATCCTGAATCGCCTTGCGCAGCGCGCCGTCGATATGGATACGCCGCGTGGCCAGCGCAGTGAGTTCCTCGGTGTAGAACTCATAGGTGTTGCGCCCAAGAGACTTGGCGCGGTACATGGCGGCGTCGGCGTTGCGCATCAGGGTCTCGGCGTCGGTGCCGTCGTTGGGCGAAATACTGACACCCAGGCTGGGGGTCACGCGGATCGTCGAATCGCCAAGAACGAACTCACGATCGAATGCCTCTAGGATCTTTTCGATGACCGAGGTCAGCCGGTTGCGGTCGCAAACTTCCTCGATCAGGATCGTGAACTCGTCGCCGCCGATTCGCGCCACCGTGTCGTCGTGGCGCAGTCGCGACGAGAGTACACGGGCCACCTCGATCAACAGGCGATCACCGTAGGAATGCCCGAGACTGTCGTTGACGTGTTTGAAATGATCGAGATCGACGAAGATCACTGCCACGCTGCCATCGCGGCGCGAAGCACGATCGAGCGCGTGTTGCAGGCGTTCGTGGAACAGGATGCGGTTTGGCAGGTTGGTCAGCGGGTCGTGGTGCGCCAGGTGCGCCAGTTGGTCCTGTGATTCCTTTATCTGGGAGATGTCGGTGTAGATCGCGACATAGCTGGCCGGTTCGCCGTACTCGTTGTACACGGTGTTGATCGCGACCAGTTCCGGCGTGACCGAACCGTCTCTGTTGCGGTTTATGATCTCACCGCGCCACTGGCCGGTCTCGGTGATCGATGCCCACATGGACTTGTAGAACGACTCGTCGTACAGATCAGATTTCCACAGGCTGGGTTTGCGCCCGACGACCTGTTCGCGGGTATAACCCAGGATTCTGGTGAAGGCGGGGTTGACGTCGATCACCTGACCCTGTGTGTTTGTGATCACGATCGCTTCGGCCGAACAGTCAAATACCGTGGCCGATTGCCTGAGCCTGCGTTCTGATTCATGCCGCTCCGAGATGTCGTGGACGATCGCGATGTAGAACTCCTGCTCGTCGAATGCCAGGTGATTGGCATGGACTTCGACCGGAAAGGTTTCGTGGTCGCTGCGCTGAAAGCGTGTCTCGTAGTGCAGGCTTCCCAGTCGTTTGAGCGACTCCCAATGCGCCTTCCACGCGGTGGCGTCCAGTGACGTGGCTACGTCGGCCAGGCTGAGGCGTGGCAGTTCGTGGCCAGCGAGCTGCAGCAACTGGGTGGCGGCATCGTTGAGGTAGATCAGCTGGCCGGTGGGGTCGGCCCAGAGCACCCCGACGTTCGCCCTGTCCACGGTGCGTTGTGTGAGCGCCAGGCGGCGTTCGACACGCTTGCGTTCGGTTATGTCAGCGGAGATGCCACAAACCGCATTTGCCTGACCCTTGGCGTCGAACAGCGGAAACTTGGTAGAGAGATAGTCGTGCATGCCGTCGCGGTGTGGCGCACGTTCGTCGACGGCGATCGAATTGCCGGTTGCCAGCACCTCGAGGTCGGTGTCGCGCGTCGACTTGGCGATACTTTCGGGAAACAGCTGATAGTCATACTTGCCGACGATCTGCGTGCGTGGCATCTCGACCAGACGTTCGTAGCTGCTGTTCACCAGCAGGTAGCGGCCGGACGGATCCTTGATGTAGATGACTGCAGGCGCATTGTCGATCACCGCCTGCAGTTTGCTCTCGTTGGCCCGCACGGTGTCGAGCAATTCCTCGTTCTGCTGCAGCAATCGCTGCAGGCTGCGCGCCTCTGCGGCCACATGGTCAACCAGCGGCCGAATGACCCGGTTGGTCAGCAGTATGCCGAGCATCGCCAGGACGAGGACGGTGAGCGCCGCAAATGCGGCTTGCGTGCGTGCGCTGCCGAAGAAGTCGCCAGGGTCGGCATAAAACATCATTGCCCAGTCGCTCGTGCCGATCTTGCGGTGCGCCATGACGAGGCCGCTGCGGGCCTGTGAATCGGGATAGTGCAGTGCCTCGTCGAGGCCAAGTTGTAGCTGCTCGATCAGTTCGGATTTCAACGCCTCCTGGGACAACGGTTGCTCGTCGTGTCCGATGTCGTAGAAGTGGACCGCGATGCCGTCCTGCAGGGTCGCGACCTGGACGCTGCCGCTGGTCTCGATATGGTCAAAAAAGCCCTGCATGATTTTGCGCAGTCGGTCGTCCCTGAACATCACGAGATCGATTCCGACCGTCTGCATGGAGCGGTTGCGGATCGGTGCGGAGACCACGACCAGGCCATCCCGCGGTATCCCCAGGGCCGTCTCACTATGGGAGGGATGTTGCGGCCACAGCGAAGCGGGTATCGGCTGACCGACCTCCACCAGGGGTTGCAGTTGGGGTGACAGGCGGGTCACGCCGAGGATGTCGTCGTCCGAGGCGATGGCGTCGGCGAGTTTCGGCACCGAGAAATCGATCAGCATCTGGCGGCTGATCTCATGGCGCTGGAAACGTTCGAGCTGCAGACGGATCTGGGTACGACTGGTGATCTGGGTGGCGATGTTGTTCAGCCGCGCGAGTTCGGTCTCTATCGCTGCGGTCTGCAGCTCGATGGCGAAAAACAGCTGGCTGGTCAGTGAGTTGGTATGGGACTTGTACAACAGCGCGGTCGCGATACCGCCGATGATGCTGCTGGTCAGCAGGATGCCGAGGAACGCCATCAGCCGTACCCGCCGTTCGACGAAGTCGGTCGGTGCGGCCTTGGCCGGCGCTGTTTGCTCAGGACTCTGGGGCATGGTGCCGAACAGGGATTTTCGCATCCCTCCTTAGCGGCATCGGGCGCCGTTAATTAAGGTTGGGAAAAAGCATCCGACCGCGGCAATGCCATGGCGTGTCTCAGCCGTGTGATCAGCGGGCCGCGTTGGCCTGGTTCGCATCGCGCAGACGCTTGATCTGGAACAGCGTCCCGCGCTCCTCTTCCTCGAGCGCCTCGGCGATCTGCTTGATCACCTTTTTGTACGACGGAATGATGTTGTATTTCAGTGCATTGACCCTTTTCTGCGCCTTGCGCTGCTCGCTGATCAACCGGTACAGCGCCATTTCCACTGCCGCCAGCTCGGCCAGGTGCACCGCGGCCTCGGCAAAAGCGCGGCGTGCCTCGTCGAAACTGGGGTCGGTACCGAGCAGGCCGACCGGCTGTGGGGCAACCACCGAGGCCTCCACCGACGGGTACTGCACACCCAGTGAGCGGCGTGGCAGCACTTTCATGCGCGTCGATGCCGAGGCGCCGAGCGTGGCCTGTGCAATGCTGCGGTCGCCCATGCGCAGCTGCGCGATGCTGAGCCAGCGATAGGCGATGCGCAGCGACTGATGTGCCGTGCTTTTGCGTGCCTGGTAGTCCTTGATGTGCTGATAGACCAACCGTGTAAGCAGTTCCCGCTTGCGCTCGAGCAGCGCGTGCCCGTCTTCGAGAAACCTCACCTGTTTGCGCAGGTTGAGGAGTGCGCTCTTGGTCGGTGCCGTGCGCAGGCGGCTCATGCCGGGGTTTCTCCTGCACGGTGGTAGTGCGCGAGGTCGGTCTCGCTTACGCGTGTAAGTGCGTCCCGCGGGAAGCGCGACAGCAGCTCCCATGCGAGGTTCAGGGTCTCGATGATGCTGCGGTTCTCGTCCTCGCCCTGGCCGACGAAGCGCTGGTCGAAGTCGCGCGCGAACTCCAGGTAGCGTTGATCGCGCGCTGAGAGTTCCTCGGCGCCGATGATCGAGGCCAGGTTGCGCGCCTCCTGAGCCTTGGCGTACAACGCATACAACTGGTTGGCCACACGCGGGTGATCATCGCGCGTGTCGTCCTTTCCGATACCGTCTTTCATCAAGCGGGACAACGATGGCGCGATGTCGACGGGGGGATAGACGCCCTGGTTGTTGAGCTCGCGCGAAAGCACGATCTGTCCCTCGGTGATGTAGCCGGTCAGGTCGGGGATCGGATGGGTGATGTCATCAGAAGGCATCGATACCACCGGCACCATGGTGACCGAGCCATGACGATCACGGATGCGGCCCGAGCGCTCGTAGATCTCTGCCAGGTCGGAATACAGATATCCGGGATAGCCCTTGCGCGCAGGTACGTCGCCCTTGGCGGTCGCAACCTCGCGCAGTGCTTCCGCGTAGTGGGTCATGTCGGTCATCACCACCAGCACATGGCGGTCGAGGTCGAAGGCGAGGTACTCGGCGGCGGTCAGCGCGACCCGGGGCAGGGCGAGGCGCTCGACCGGTGGGTCGTCGGCGTGATTGATGAACATCACCACGTTTCCGAGTACCCCGGAGTCGGAGAACGACTCACGGAAGAACCGCGCATCGCTGTATGACACACCCATCGCGGCAAACACGATGGCGAAATTGGTCGCCTCGCCGGGCAGGCGGGCCTGGCGCACGATCTGTGCGGCAAGTCGGTTGTGTGGCAGTCCCGAGGCCGAAAAGATCGGCAGCTTCTGGCCGCGTACCAGCGAGTTGAGGCCGTCGATGGTCGAGATGCCGGTCTGGATGAACTCGCGCGGATAGTTGCGTGCGGCCGGGTTGATGGCCGAGCCGCTGATGCCGCGTGCCTCGCCGTCGACAATCGGCGGGCGCCCGTCGCGCGGATCGCCGATGCCGTTGAACACCCGGCCAAGCAGGCCCGGGCTGACTGTCAGGGTCAGCGGCTGGTCGAGGAACCGCACCCAGGTATTGTCCATGTCGATGTCGTCGGTGCCCTCGAACACCTGGATCAGGGTCTCCTGTTCGGCGGCCCGGATCACCTGGCCGTTGCGTTTGCGCCCACGGTGATCGCGAATGCGCACCCGGTCGCCGAACGCGATGCCTTCGACGCCCTCGACGATCAGCAGTCCCCCCTGTGCGGCCTTGGCGCGTCGGTATTCGACTTCACTCATGACAATGCCTCCTGGCCGGACGCGTATTCGCTGCGCAATGCGGAAAATGCCTTGTAGACTTCGCTGGCGAATGCGGCCAGCTGTTCGCCCTCGTCACTGCGCCATGTCGATTTGGCACGACGGACGCGGGCGAGAATGGGGTGCTCGGCAAGTTCCTGCACCGGGGCACCGAGCGCGATCAGTTCCTTACCCTGGTCGAATACCTGCATGACCAGTTCCAGCAGTTGGAACTGTTTGTGTGGCGAGCAATAGGTGTCGGCCTCGTCCAGCGCGCTCTGCTGCAGCACCGCCTCCTTCACCAGCGCGGCGCCCTCCAGCTCCCAGCGCTGCGCCGAGGACAGCGCTTCCGGACCCACCAGGTTGACGATGCGCGACAGCTCGGCATCGCGCGCGAGCAGCGACAGGGCCTGTGCGCGCCGGCCGTTCCACGCGCCACTGATCTCTTTGGCCCACCAGCCGGCGGCGATGCCCACGTCCTGCGAGAAGCTGTCGACCCAGTCGACCGAGGGATAGTGGCGGGCGTCGGCCAGTTCTTTGGACAACGCCCAGAATGTCTGGATGATCTCCTTGGTATGGCTGGTGACCGGTTCCGAGAAATCGCCACCCGGCGGTGAGACGGCGCCGATAAGCGTGACAGAGCCACGTTCGCCTTCCAGTGTCTGGACGCGGCCCGCGCGTTCGTAGACCGCGGCGAGGCGGCTGCCGAGGTAGGCGGGGTAACCTTCCTCCACCGGCATGTGACCGAGTCGCCCGGCGACCTCGCGCAGCGCCTCGGCCCAGCGCGAGGTCGAATCGGCGAGCATCACTACGTCATAGCCCTGGTCACGGAAATATTCGGCTATGGTCATGCCGACATAGATCGACGCCTCGCGGGCCACTACCGGCATGTTCGAGGTGTTGGCTATCAGCAGCGTGCGCTCCATCATGCCGCGGCCGGTATGCGGGTCCTGCAGCTGCGGGAAGCTCTCGAGCACGTCGACCAGTTCGTTGCCGCGTTCACCGCAACCGACGTAGATCACGATGTCGGCATTGGACCAGCGTGCCACCTGCTGTTGCACCATCGTCTTGCCGGCTCCGAACGGCCCCGGTACCGCCCCTTTGCCGCCCTTGAGCAGCGGGAAGAAGGTATCGAGGATACGTTGTCCGGTGATCAGGGGTTCGACGCCATGGTCACGCCGGCCATATGGCCGTGCCTGGCGTACCGGCCAACGGTGATAGAGCGTCATTTTGTGTACGCTGCCCTGCGCATCACGTACCCGGGCGATCGTGCTGTCGAGGGTGTAGTCGCCGGCGGGTGCGAGGTCGATCAGTTCGCCGCTGATCGTCGGCGGTACCAGGATGCGGTGTTCGATGGTCTCGGTTTCCTGCACCGTACCCAGGCGCGCGCCCGCTGCGATGTGTTTGCCGGGCTCCAAGCCGTCGGCCGGGACGAATGCCCAGGCACGTTCGCGGTCGAGTGAATGAATGCGCAGTCCGCGTGGGATGTTGTCACCGGCGATGCTGGCGATCTCCTGCAGCGGGCGTTGGACGCCGTCAAAGATCCCTTGCAGCAGGCCGGGGCCGAGCTCGACTGTCAACGGATGGCCCAGGCCGTGCACCGCCTCACCGGGTCGCAGTCCATCGGTCGATTCGTACGCCTGCACGATCGCATCACCGCCCTCGAGGGCAATGATTTCGCCGACAATGTCGAGGCTGCCGATGCGCACCTGTTCACCGTTGCGCCCACCCGGCAGGTGGATGCGAAGAATCGGACCGTTGATTTCGCGAATGTAACCGCTGCGCGACTCCGTCATTGCGGGCCTCCGATGCGTGCGCTGGCGTTGATGTCCGCCGGGAACAGCTGCTGCAGGATCGAGCGCTGGATGGCCGCTTCGAGGCGGCTGATGCGGCCCTCGAAACGGTTGTCGACCTGGGCGCGGTTGTCGGCGGTGCGCAGTTTGACGCCGCCGCTGCCCCAGGTTGCTTTCTCGGCCAGGTGAATGGTGCGTTCCGGGGCTGCCTCGGTGGCCAGCGTCTGCCACTGGGTGCTCAGCCAGGACAGATCATCGGCATTCACCTCGGCCGTCAAATCGCCCGCAGGCAACAGCGCTGCCGCCTGACGGATCATCTCGACCAGCCAGGCGCGATACACGGTGTGGTCGGCACACAACTTCTGCATGCGCTCAGTCAGGCGTGTCTGGACCGTCTGCACCATCTCCCAGCGCAGTTGATCGAGCCGCGCCTGCAGCTTGAGTTCACTGGCCTGGGTGACCCGGCGAAAATGTCGTTCGGCTTCCGCCTTGGCGACCAGGACCTCACGTTCCTCGGCCATGTGCAGACGCTCGGCGGCATCGCGCAGGATGGTGTCTTTCTGCCGCTTGGCCTTGTCGTGGAACTCCTGAGCCAGATCTTCGGCCCGCGCCATGATGGCGCGTTCGAGCGCGACCAGTTGACTCTCTCCGTCTCGACTCATGCGTTTTCTCCGTCCATCCCGAGAAGCGACCGGATGTGATCATCGACCGAGCTGCGCATCTGCTGCGGTTGCGCCAGCGGCGGGACCTGAGTCAACAGGATGCGCCCGCCTTCACTGCGTACCTGATCGATGCGAAGACTGCCGGACTCCGCCAGGTCCTGATCGACTACGACCACGGCGGGTGTGCGTGACGCCAGCAACTCCTCGAGTATCCGGTCCAGCTGCGCAGCGTCGGCATCCGGGAATACCTCGAAGCCGGCCAGACGAAACCCGGTGGCAAGGGTGCCTTCGCCGAGGAACAACTGACGTGTCTTTTCCATGCCGGTCACTCAGACCTTGTTGAGCAACAGGATCGACAGGACCAGGCCGTAGATCGCGATGCCTTCCGCGAGCCCCAGATACACCAGCGTGCGGCCGAATATCTCCGGCTTTTCCGATACTGCGGCCAGTGATGCGGCGCCGATCGGCCCCACCGCGAGTCCGGCGGCGATGGTGCTGAAGGCCGTTGGCAGGGCGATGCCGATGAATGCCAGGCCCATGCCGATGCTGATCTCACGGGGGGCCGCCAGTGCGCTTTCCATCTCCGGTGCGGCGAGTGCGTCGCCCACGCCGAGGATGGTGACGACCAGTTGGGCGCCGAAGAACAGGGCGATGTTGAGCGTGACTGTGGGCATGAACCAACGCCTTGCCCGGTCGGGGGCGAGTGGCCGGAAATGCAGATAGCTGCCGGCTGTGATCACGCCCAGCAGTGCGATGGTCATGAGGGTGATGATTGTGGACATGGATGCTCCTGATTCAGCGGTTTATAGATCGGCCAACGCGCAGCGGCCGAAACGGTGTTCCGTCGCCGTAAAAGTAACGGGAAAAGCCTTCGTAATACTCCAGTCGAAGCGTCTGGATCGCTACGATGACGCCTTCGAGGACGATGATGAACAGGTTGCCCAGTACCAGCGTCACCCAGTGCCCAATCGTGCCCATGCTGTCGGCCAGTGTGAACACGGCCAGCGAGAGGGCCACATGATTGAGGCTGAAGGCCGCCACGCGAAGGAACGACAGCGAACTGGCTATGTAGCCATTGACGATCTCGAAGGTCTCGATCAGCGTGGTGAAGATGCGTTCGCCGTAAGGTGTGTCCGATGACTGCCATTGGTAGCCGGTCAGCAAAATCAGTGTTGCGACGATCACCAGTGTTGCGGCGGGGGGAAACCCATCGCCCTGGGCAAGGTTGATCAGGCCGCCGAGCAGCGACAGGTAAAGGATCAGGGAGAACAGCCCGCCGGGACCGAACAAAGCGCCCGCCTGGTCGCCTGACAGCAGGCGGTTGGCGATCGCGATCACGGAACCCAGGGTGAGAAACGCAACGCCCCAGGCCAGGGCGACGGTGAGCATGTAGATCGGATCTGACATCGGCGCGATCCACAGAGGGTGCAGCCAGTGCTCGACACCGAAGATGCTGCCATACAGCCAGCCGAACAGCATCGCTGATGCACCGGCGAGCACGAACAGATAGGTGAATGTGCCGATCTTGCGGTGCAGAGCGATGCCTGTCAGCAGGATGATCGCCCCGTGTCCGATGTCACCAAACATCATGCCGAACATGCCGGCGAAGGTGACTGCGAAAAGGATGGTCGGATCGAATTCGCCGAAGCGTGGAACACCGTACTGCTGCACCAGCACGGCGAAAGGGCTCAACAGCCCATGGTTCTGCACCGGCACCGGAACCAGGTGACGCTCGTCCGCACGTGGTTCGCGCGATTCCAGCACGAACGGAAGGCTCAGTGATTCACTCAGCCTGGCCTCGACGTCGGGCAGGTGGGCGGCGCGAATCCAGCCCTGCAGTGCCGCCAGGGTGCCACGCGAGCGTGCCGCGCCATGCAGGCTGACATAGGGCTCCGCTGCCACGAGCAACTGTCGTGCGCGCAGAAACTGCCGGTGATTGGTGTCGAGCCAGTTTGCCAGCTGACCACGCAGCTGCTCACATTTGCGATCCAGTTCGGCGCGCCGGTTGCCCAGTTCTTCGCGCAACGCTTCAGGATTGTCGTGAAAGCTCTCGGGAATTATCAGTGGTTGAAACGCCGCGGCATGCAACACGCTGTCGAGTACCGCTGCATCCTCGCGGCGCCCGGCCACCAGAATCCGCAGGGTCTCGCCTTCTCCGGCTACGTTGAGGATCAGGTGATTGGATAACTCGAGCACGTCCCTCAGGCGCGCCAGGTTGTCGGACGGCACGGAGCCAATGCGCATGTCCAGGTGTGCATGTCCCCCCTGCAGGCGGCTCAGGTCGATGTCCAGGCCGGCGAAGTCGTGCAGCGACTGTTCGAGATGATGCAGTTCCTGGTAATCGTCCTCGATCTGGTGCAGGTCCTCTTCGCAGGGTGTGCATTGCTTCCAGGCGTCGGCCAGCCACTGGTCGATCTCGACAAGCTGCTCGCGACGCAGCACCAGCAGCGGCTCGGTGTCGGCATGCGGCGGGTCGCCGAGCAGCGCCACCAGGCGGTCGAGGTGGCCCCAGGCGCGGCGGATGCGGTCACGGAACGTGGAACCCGGTATTTCCGGCAGCTCCGATTCGAGCAGTGGCCGGTCGTCGGGCGCGAAAGTCTCGAGTTCGGCCAGCACGAGGCTGGCGCGCGGCAGATCCTCACGCATCATCGTGACGGTGACATGCCGCATGTCGGAACCGGCACGCATCAGGCCGCCGCCTCGTGCAACGGATCCAGCGCCTCTTTCAGCAGCTGTCCATCGAGCCCATGGATACGTGCATGGGCGATGGCATACAGCGCGGTAATCTCACTGTGGCGGATAACCAGATAGGCCAGCACGCTGGTCAGCACCGAAGGGCTGGCACGCATCGCCCGCCTGGCATACAGCAGCAGATCGCTGCGCAGTGTGGCCTCGATCAAGGTGATCTGCTCTGGCATCTGGCGTTTACCGGTCATGCTGTCCGGCAGGCGCTTGAGGGCTTCCGCCAGCGTGTCGGCGTTCAGGATCTGCTGCAGTACGGCACGATTCAGCACCCGCCCGCCGTCAATCGCCAGATACAGCACTTCGCTGGGTTGCAACCCGTAGTTGAAACGGTAACGCAGGCTCCACACAAGATTATGGCGGTCAACAATACGGCCGATCAGGTTGAGTATCTCTTCGCGGTCGGTGCTTGCGAGTTGCTGGGCGCGGTCGATCAGCTCTCCGTAGAACTGCTGGTCGAGTGTGGCGTCGAGCAGGAACGGGTCGGGCCGTTCCTCGTAACGGCGCAGGGCCTGTGTCGCGATTCGCTGATAGCGTGTCTTCTGCAGGTGGCGCAGCAGTTCGGGGACGCTGTCGGTATTGAGCAGGTCGTCGTGGTTGAGGCTGAGGAAGCCGGGCAGTCTGAACAGACTGCGTTCGATCTCCTCATTCGGCAATTGGCCAATCTTGCCGCGCACCAGCGCCTTGATGTTGAGCAGTTCGTAACGGCTTGCCCATTGCATGAGCAGGCGTCGGGCCGGGCCGCCGAGCGGTCGCAACAGCGCGCTCAGTTCGTCCAGCCAGGTTTGCGTCAGTGCGCGCTCGAAAGCCGCCAGCCGGGCCGCCTGGTTGGATCCGCTGATCGCATCCAGGCCGCTGGCGGTTTCCAGCTCATCCAGCGGCAACTCGGCCAGGGCATCGAGTCTGTCTTTGCCCATCAGGTTGGCGCTCATGATGGCCAGGCGGGTACGCAGGTAGGCCTGGTCGGTCAGTCTGCTCACGTTGTGCCTGCAGCACCATTGCCAAGCAGTTCACGAAACGCCGCCTCCAACGCGATGTCTTCGCGGGCCTCGGCGGCGTCACGCAGCTGCGTCAGACGTTCATCGAAGCGGCGCTCCATCTCCGCAACCGTCTGGTTTGCCCGTTGATCCGTCTTTTCCAGGAATGCCGCGTGCAATTCGGGAACCCTGGCCTGGAAGCGTTCTTCCTGCTGTTGGGCATCGTGCAGCGCCGACTGGATCAGCCGCTCGCTGTCGCGTTGTGCTTTTTCGACCAGCTCGCTGGCGGTGCTCTCCGCAGTCAGCAGGCGTTTCAGTGCGTCATCCATGGTCGTTCCGACTCTTTGTGTTTCGGTTGCTTATTTTTGTCCATTCTAAGTCCACGCGCCGCGCAGATGCTTTGCAGAGCCTGCCTTTGTTGACCTGTGTCATAGCCATTTTTTTGTGCCGCACTGTATGGCGATCACTTTCCGCTGTCATCGAGCATCAACCCCAGTGCCGCGCGTCGGCCTTCGGCCAGCAGGACATTGTAGGTGCGGCAGGCAGCGGCATTGTTCATCACCTCGAAGCCGATCCTGTTGCGCATCAGCGGCGCCAGGATCGCGGAATCGGGGAAAACCTGGGTCTCGCCGGTACCAAGGATCACGATCTCCGGTTGTGCGTCTGTGATCGTGTCGAGGTGGCTGGCGTCAAGCCCGGCGACCGATTTTGGCGCCCAGTCGGAAAACAGCCGGTCGGGTAGCGCGATCAGGCTGGCGGTAAACAACCTGCCCTGGATCTCCACGCGACCAGGTGCGTACGAGGTTATGGTGTTGACGCCGGAAGCGCCGTCGAGAGCCATTTTCATCGGCAATTCCCCGGCCTGTTCAGTGATGCGCGAAAAGGCCTGCAACAATGATCTAATCGGTTAATTTTATTGACATTTTATTTGTCGTTCATGTAGCGTACGCGGTTTGCATTCGTGTCCCAATCTGCAGCCGAGGTTGTCCCGTGTCGTCGCCCGAAATGGAAGATTTCTCCAGAATCAAACGCTTGCCGCCGTACGTGTTCGCCATTGTGAACGAGTTGAAGGCGGCTGCGCGAGCGCGGGGTGAAGACATCATCGATTTCGGCATGGGCAACCCGGACCAGCCGACCCCCCGCCACATCGTCGACAAGCTGGTCGAGGCGGCGCAGCGCGAGGACACCCACCGGTACTCGGTGTCACGCGGCATTCCGCGCCTGCGCCGTGCCATCTGCAACTGGTACAAGGACCAGTTCGACGTCGTTCTGGACCCCGAGACCCAGGCCATCGTCACCATCGGCTCGAAAGAAGGTCTGGCCCATCTGGCGCTGGCCTGCATGGGGCCGGGTGACTCGGTGCTGGTACCAAACCCTGCCTATCCGATCCATCCGTACGGCTTCATCATCGCCGGTGCCGACGTGCGCCACGTACCGATGACGCCCGAACACGATTTCTTCGAGGAGTTGCACAAGGCGATCGACGAGTCGTGGCCACGTCCGAAGATGCTGGTCGTCAATTTCCCCGGCAATCCGACGGCGGAGTGCGTGGACCTGGATTTCTTCGAGCGTGTGGTTGAGATCGCCCGCGCCAACAATATCTGGGTGATTCACGACCTCGCCTATGCGGCCATCGCGTTCGATGGCTACAAGGCCCCGTCCATCCTGCAGGTGCGTGGTGCCGACGAGATCGCAGTCGAGTTCTATTCCCTGTCCAAGACCTACAACATGCCAGGATGGCGGGTCGGCTTCATGGTTGGCAACAGGACCCTGGTCGCGGCATTGGCAAAAATAAAATCGTATCTGGACTATGGGATGTTCACCCCGATCCAGGTGGCGGCCATTGCCGCGCTCGAGGGGCCGCAGGACTGCGTGGTCGAGATCCGGGAGATGTACCAGAGTCGCCGCGATGTGCTGTGCGACGGCCTCAACGCGATGGGCTGGAAAGTGAAGAAACCCAGGGCGACAATGTTCGTCTGGGCGCCGATCCCGGAGCCTTACCAGCAGATGGGCTCGCTGGAGTTCTCCAAGAAGCTGCTGCGTGATGCGAAGGTGGCGGTGTCGCCCGGTATCGGTTTCGGGTCATACGGTGACGACCATGTGCGCTTCGGACTGATCGAAAACGAGCACCGCACCCGCCAGGCGATCCGCGGTATCAAAGAGATGTTTCGTCGCGACGGCGTGGTCAAATCCGCCGGCTGACGCCGGGCAGTTGCGTTTACGCTGAAAGAGTACGAAGGGAGAGTATCTTCAATCCTGTCAAAGTCGGCCTGCTGGGCCTGGGAACCGTCGGCGGCGGCACCCTCAATGTGTTGGTGAAGAACGCCTCCGAGATCGCACGTCGTGCCGGGCGCGAGATCCTGGTCACCCATGCAGCTGCGCGCGAATACCGGGCCGAGGGTCTGCTGGGTCTGGACAAGGTCAAGTTGACGGACGATGCCTTTGAGGTGGTCGACAATCCTGATGTCGATATCGTCGTCGAGCTGATCGGCGGCTACTCCCCGGCGCGCGAGCTGGTCATGAAGGCGATCGACAACGGCAAGCACGTGGTCACGGCCAACAAGGCGCTGATCGCCCTGCATGGCAACGAGATCTTCGCGGCCGCGCACGAGAAGGGCGTGACAGTGGCGTTCGAGGCCGCGGTCGCCGGCGGGATCCCGATCATCAAGGCGTTGCGGGAGGGGCTGGCTGCGAACCATATCGAATGGATTGCAGGGATCATCAACGGAACCGGTAACTTCATCCTCACCGAGATGAAGGACAAGGGACGCGATTTCGCCGATGTGCTGGCCGAGGCGCAGGCGCTGGGTTATGCCGAGGCTGACCCGACCTTCGACGTGGAGGGGATCGACGCGGCACACAAGTTGACGATCCTGGCCTCGCTGGCATTCGGTATCCCGTTGCAGTTCGACAAGTGCTACACGGAAGGCATCAGCCGAATCGAGCCGCAGGACGTGACCTATGCTGAACAGTTCGGCTACAACATCAAGCACCTGGGCATCACGCGGCGCACCGACGCCGGTATCGAGCTGCGCGTGCATCCGACCCTGATCCCGGCCCGCCGGTTGATCGCGAATGTCGATGGCGTGATGAACGCCGTGCTGGTGAAAGGCGACGCGGTTGGCCCGACGCTCTACTACGGCGCAGGGGCGGGCTCCCTGCCGACGGCTTCCGCGGTGGTGGCCGATATCATCGATGTGACACGCACGCTGACCACTGATCCCGAGAACCGCGTGCCACACCTGGCGTTCCAGCCCGGCGAGTTGTCCGATCAGTCGGTTGCATCGATGGATGACGTCGAGACGGCCTATTATCTGCGTATGACCGCGGTCGACAAGCCGGGCGTGGTGGCCGCCGTGGCCGGCATTCTTGCGGACGCCGGTATCAGCATCGAGGCGATGCAGCAGAAGCAGCCACCGGAGGGTGAGACCGAGGTGCCGCTGGTGATGCTGACGCACCGTGTGCGCGAGCGGCAGATGAACCAGGCGATCGCGAAGATCGAGGCGCTGGACGCTATCCGGCCGGGTGTCACCCGGATCCGGGTCGAGCGGCTCAAGTAACGGTTTGATCCGCCACCTGTTCGTGCCCGGTCTGCTCGGCCCCATGCCGGGAGTCGAGCACGAGGACCGACAGACGTTCCCGCATCTGGAGATGCTGCTGGCGCGCGCCGACCGGCATGTCGAGCCTGTCGGCTACGCCAACGGGCTCTTTTCCCTGTTCGGCATTGAGGTGTTCGCCGGTGCCGACATTCCCACCGCCGCGGTCTGTTTCCTGGCCGACACCGGCGAGGCGCCGCAGGGATTCCTGCTGCATGCCGATCCCCTGCAGCTGTTTCCCGACCGGGATCGGCTGCTGGCCTTCGACCTCGACGATGATCCGCTCGGCAGCGAAGAGATTGCCCAGCTGGTCGCAACCTTCAACGCCCATTTCAACGACGACGGTTTGCGTCTGCTTGGCAGTCCATCGGGGCGAATCTATCTGCACTGTGACCGGGCGCCGTCGATCCGGACCCAACCGTTGTCGGCGGTGATCGGGCGTGACCTTGATCGCAACCTGCCAAATGGCGAGGACCAGGGACGATGGCGTGGCCTGCTCAACGAGACGCAGATGCTGTGTCACACGCTGGAACTCAATCGTGAACGCGAGACGAGAGGCCGCCTCGTACTGGGTGGCCTGTGGTTCAGTGGCGGGGGAGAACTGCCGCCGGGGAGGCGCGCGTCCGTCACCGGCCTGGCCGGTGATTGTGAGCTGGCGCGCGGGCTGCTCGCGCTGTGCAAGGACGCGGGCGGCGACGAGCTGATCGTCGAGCGTGCACCGGGCAGGGCGGTGATACGTGCCGACGCCAGGGCCTGGCTGCAGGCGCTCGAAGAACTCGAAGGTCGCATGCCGGGGCTGCTGCGGGACTGCGAGGCCTTGCATGTCCATCCCGGCAACGGGACAGTCTACTGTTGGCACGCACGCGCGGCCCGGCGCTGGTGGCGCAGGAAGCGCTCTCTGCTCGACTGCCTGGACGCGAGTCGCGAGGCACCTGGCGGCCCGCGCGACGTCAAAGGGTTATAATCCCGCACTTTGTTGGACACGCAGCGCGCACCATGAATTTCATCGAAACCCGGGGCAACGATGGCAGCCGTCCGTCGTCTGTCAGTTTTTCCCAGGCCATCCTCAGTCCGATGTCCTCGTTTGGCGGCATCTATGTGCCGGAAAGCCTGCCCGAGCTGGGTGAGGCGTTCCTGCGTGCGCACCTGGACAGCGACTACAAGACGCTGGCCCGCGCGGTGCTCGATGCGTTCGACCTGGACATAGAGCCGGCGGTAATCGCACGCGCTCTGGACCTGTACGATGGCTTCGACGACCCGGCGCACCCTGTGCCCGTGGTGCGGGTGCGTCACGACCTGTTCGTCACCGAGCTGTACCATGGGCCAACGCGGGCCTTCAAGGATATGGCCCTGCAACCGTTTGGCGTGATCTTGTCCAGCCTGGCTCAGGCACGCGACGAGCAATACCTGATCCTGGCGGCAACCAGCGGGGATACCGGGCCGGCGACGCTGGAGACGTTCAAGGACCGCGCCAACGTCAAGGTGGCCTGCCTGTACCCCGATGGTGGGACATCGGACGTGCAGCGCCTGCAGATGGTGACCGAGGACGCAGCCAATCTGAAGGTGATCGGCATCCACGGTGACTTCGACGATGCGCAGTCCGCGTTAAAGACCCTGTTGTCGTCCGATACCTTTCGGGCCCGGCTGCGCGAGCGTCACACCCACCTGTCCGCTGCCAACTCGGTCAACTTCGGCCGTATCATCTTTCAGCAGATCTATCACATCCACAGCTACCTCGAACTGGTGCGCCAGGCTGCGATCACGATCGGCGACAAGGTGTATCTGAACGTGCCCAGCGGCAACTTCGGCAACGCGCTTGGCGGATACTACGCCATGAAGATGGGCCTGCCGGTGGAGAAGATCCTGATCTCCTCGAACAGCAACAACGTGCTGACGGAGCTGATTCGCAGCGGGCGCTACGATTTGCGTGACCGCAAGGTGATTGCGACCAGTTCACCGGCCATGGATATTCTCAAGTCGTCAAATGTTGAGCGTGTGCTCTACGATCTTTTCGGCGCACAACGCACGCGGGAGCTGATGGCCGAGTTGGACGAGAAAAAGGTCTACCGATTGACCGGCGAGGAGCTGGATTCTCTACAGGCGGTGTTTACCGCCGACTACGCCGACGATGCCGAAGTCGATGCCTACATCCGTGACACCTTCCGCGACGACGGTTACCTGATGGACCCGCACACCGCGACCTGTTTCAAGGCACACGCCAGCTGCCGCGACACACCGCTGCCGAGCATCGTTTATTCCACCGCGGAATGGACCAAGTTTTCGCCAACCATTGCTCACGCCCTGACCGGCGAAGACGACAGACACGACATCGATGCCCTGAAATCGATATCCGCCACTGCAAGCACGCCTATCCCACCCATGATCGAGGCACTGTTCGACAGGCCGGTGGTGCAGGATACGATCGTCGACAAGCAGGATATCGAGCGGGAAGTGCTGGCGTTCATCTGACACGGCCATCCGCTGACGGCTCTGGCGGGCAGTCTTTTCAGGCCTTGTAGTAGTCGCGATACCAGGCCACGAAATTCGCCACGCCTTCTTCGACCGAGGTGGCGGGTTTGTAGTCGAGATCGTTCACCAGATCATCCACGTTGGCATAGGTATCCGGAACGTCGCCCGGTTGCAGCGGCAGCAGTTCCTTTTCCGCCTGCATGCCCAGGCATTTCTCCAGTGTCTCGATGTAGTGCATCAGTTCGACCGGGTTGTTGTTGCCAACATTGTAAAGACGGTAGGGTGCGCGGCTGGTCGCTGAATCCGGCTCGTCACCATTCCATGCCGGATTCGGTTGGGCCGGCTGGTCCAGCACGCGGATCACGCCTTCGACGATATCGTCGATATAGGTGAAATCGCGGCGGTGCTTGCCGTAGTTGAACACCGGGATCGATTCACCGGCCAGGATATTTTTGGTGAACTTGAACAGCGCCATGTCGGGCCGGCCCCATGGGCCGTACACGGTGAAGAAACGCAGCCCGGTGGTCGGGATGTTGTACAGATGGCTGTAGGTGTGCGCCATCAGCTCGTTGGCCTTCTTAGTG
>Ga0116164_10001051_pt1 | contig 21496 bp, 14 predicted proteins | sample AD_UKC109_MetaG_FD_89888 | JGI IMG/M metagenome (GOLD analysis project Ga0116164, IMG submission 89888) | Active sludge microbial communities of municipal wastewater-treating anaerobic digesters from Hong Kong - AD_UKC109_MetaG | ecosystem: Engineered > Bioreactor > Anaerobic > Digestate... | reverse complement strand
TACCAGAGGGGGCATGTTCTCATGCCCCCTTCACATCTCTGTCGGTGCGCCCGTAGCTCAGCTGGATAGAGCAACGGACTTCTAATCCGTAGGTCACAGGTTCGAATCCTGTCGGGCGTACCATACAGGATAGAGGCTGTCGGGAGACTCACCGGCAGCCTTTTTTCTATCATGCTTTGCCTTTGTATCTGCAACAATATCATATGGTTGCCTGAACTCAGCAGTAAGCTCTCCATCCTTCCAGGCGCAGTTCGAAAGTAAATTACTCACGAGACGACTTTTTTCACTTGAAGAACGCCTGAGGTACATTGCACGGGTGTTTCTGATGAGTTCGAGAATGCTTAATCTCTTTTCGAAAGGAATTTCCTCTTCTGACTTCAGTATCTCAATCTCTCCTGAGATTTCTTCCATCTCAACAGTGTTCTTCTCCATTATCTTCTTATAAAGAACTACATCTATAAGCCCATCGAGTTTATCCAGGTAAATCTGTTCCTTTTTTGCCTTGCAGGTACTCAACTGTTTCTTGAGTCTATCGAGCTCTTTCACACGATAGGAGTTCTTCTTCCTGTCAACCGCTTCGTAATTTCTCTTGAGGTATTCCAGTATCTCCTCGTCAAACTCCAGCTTCTTAAGAAACTCAGCAAACTTCTCATCGATTACTTTCTCCCTGACATAAGGTTCTCCGCAATTCCCTCGGTATCCGGTACAATGGTAGTAGACGTACTTCCCCTTCTTGATTTCTCCTGTCATGGAACAACCGCAGTGACCACACTTAAGAAGTCTGCTGAAAGCAAAGTCATGCGATTTCCTCTTCTCTTTAGCAGAGTTCTTCCCCTCCAGGACCTCCTGTACCTTACACCACAGTTCCTTAGTAATAAGGGGTTCGTGTTTCCCCTCGTACAGCTCACCATCCCAAACGAAGTCACCATAGTAAATTCTATTTTTAAGCAATGTATGAATTGCAGACCTTGCAAGAGGTACCTTCCTTCCCTTCCTCGTATGTGTAAGCCCTGCCTTACTGGCCATTTCAGAAAGAGCGGTAACAGATACCTCGCCTGTTGCGTATTCCTCAAAAAGCTTTCTTACCAGTGGTCCCATTACGGGATCCGGGGTAATTATCCTTTTCCTGTTTTCCTCTGTGTTCTTATACCCCAACGGAGCATAGGATGGCCAATATCCCTCCAATGCTTTCTGTGTCATTCCTTTTTTAACTTCTTCCGACAGGTTGTCGCTGAACCTTTTGGCAAGGGCAACATGAATCGTATGGACAAACTTCTTCTCTGAACGTGATTTCTCCGAAAGAATTTCATTCTCTTTAACGAGATGGATTGCAACTTTCAAATCATCAATTGTCACACAGTCCTTCAGATTTCTGTAAAGTCTATCAGTCTTCTCAACAAGAATTGCTCTGCATTCCTTGTTTTCCTTCAGAAATCGAACCATCCGGTTAAACTGAGTTCTTCCATGTACCTTTGCTGTCTCACTATCCTCGAACACCTTAAGGATTTTGATTCCCTTTTCTTCTGCATAAGACTTCAGCTCATTACGCTGAGCAATAGGAGAATAGCCTTCTTCCTTCTGCTCCTTCGTACTTACTCTCACATAGGCAACTGCAAGGTTGTTTTCCGTTTTCTTAACCTTCTTCCTCTTCATCATGCCACCTCCTTCCCGTTCTGTATTTTCAACAAACGCCCGTTCTGCTGGTCTTCATTCTGCCATGAGAGAAGAAGCTGAACAAAGTCGTAAAGTGTCTCAGAAATTTCTCTTGCATCTTCTTCTGTAATTTTCCGCTTTGTTCTTGATTGCCACAATTCGATTGTCTCTTTCAGGATTACTTTGTCTGTTTTCATGGGTCAGGCACCTTTCATAGGGTACCGCCTTTCTTTCCTACTCATTATCATCTACACGAATCCCTGCATTATGCGGTTTCTTCAGCATTGGTCATAGTTAAATTACTATTTTTCCCGTGTTTCTCATTAACATTAGGCCACTTAAAATCATCCCTATATGCATCGTAGTACATTACTACTGCCAATAGCGCTGCATCAGCATTTTCAGGATGAAGGCCTTGACGAGACCAAAATCCATCATCTCGTACTTCAAATGCTATGCCGACGATGCAATTGAGAGAATTTCCCTCAGATTTCATTTCAGAACAATTGTAGTGTCTCCAGATAGACTTCAACCTATCTCTTGTTTGAGAAGTAGGCTCTACACCAATTACCCTGTTAAATTGGTCAAGTTCAGATAGTGATGAATAATCACTTTTCCTATCCTGTTGGATTGTGAATATCTTGTAACTATCGAAGAAATTATACTCTTCCTTAAGGTCATTGATAGGCTTTTTGTTTTCTCGGAATAGATTGTATAGTCTTTCAACTGTATCTCTTATTTGTCTTACGTATTGATTTGATGGCATCTTTGAATCAAACAAATATGTATCCCTAACAAATATGTCTTCTTCTAAAGAAGATGTCTTAAGGTGATTGGATATTTCCAATCTAAACTGATGTAAGATTTGTGATTGCCTATTATCAGGTTTTTGAAGCTTGCTCTTTTCCAACATACGTTTCTCATTGAGTTCATACTCTTTGTTGGGATACTTCTTGAGATAGTAATCATTCAAAAACCTATCAGTTAGCCGAATCAAAGCCTGTCTCTTTCTTTTATACTTTGAGTTTTTTACCACAACATAGTCAAGCTCTTTGAGTTTTTTTATTGCTGTGTCAAACTGCCATGGCGTGAAACCTATATCAGCCCATTCATCCCTTCTCTTCCCCAACCACATGTACCCTTCCCTGTATATTGTTAGCCTACTGTGTTTAGGGTTTGATTTCCTAGCTTTGGGAGGTTGATACCAATAGAATATTTTCTCAAGAAGAATTGCCGCATGGAGGTTCTTTGTCATCTCGAAGAATTCAGTTCTACAAGCAATCAACTTGGGCTTCCTTTGGTCGGATACAATATCCGACCAAAGGTCGCTTTTAAGAATGTCACAATTTTCGTCCATGATACTATTAACTACCACGGGTCGTAGCCACAGGGAGATACATAACCCAAGTTAGTATCTCTCTTTTGAAGAATGCTACTCAAGTAGTCCTCGTTTAGCTTGATAGTAATTCTTGATTTACTCTCTATGAACTGACGTTTTTTCGTAACCAGATTCTTTTCAACGAGCATCTTCAATGCTCGGTCAAACATTTTCGGGGTAAGATATGTTTCAGCATACCACTGAATTCTGGAAAGGCAAATCCACGAATCGAATTTGAAACCATAGTATTTAACCCAACCTGATATCCTCAAGATGTGAGTGAGTAACAAACCTGCATTGAAATCACCAGCAATATCAATAAGCACTTTGTTTATTACTATTGCATCATGGGCATCCGCTACATCGGAAACAACACACTCTTTCAACGCTATTGTATGGGAATGCGTTACGTACCAGCTCGGAGCATCGGAAACATTTACATTTTTCATGTCAGTTTTCCTTTCTGAATTTTCTTCTTGAACATCAACCGCTTTAATGACATCCTCGATTTTGAAACACAATTCTAGCTTGGGGCCAGAATAACAGGATTTCATTGTACATCTTCTTTCTAGTAAAAGAGTAAGTTAACCAAACAACATGAACCTTTCTTCGGTTAGAGTGTAAGTAGATCTTCTTCACGAAATTTGCCTTCTCGATGTTTTCCTCTTTGTTCTATATCTATTTTCAAAAGATAGAATTTCATTCTCTGAGAAGAACCACAGCCCCGCTCTTCTTTCGGGAAGCTGAACGAGCCTCTTCCCTTCATATTCCTTCCAACACGGTGTATCGAACCAGTCTCCACCGTATCCTCCATAAAGAAGAAAGTCAGGCATTCCAGCAGGATTGGCTGAAAGCACCTTCTTGAACATGGAGTCTTCGTCTTCAGTCCGCTCCCATTCTCCACCGAAACACCCGGGCTGGATAATCGCCAGCACCAATGGTCTTTTCCGGTACTTCGTGTAGAGAGCCTGGTAGACCTTCGACATCTCCCCGTAGACATAGAGAAAGCTGAACAGCTCAGGTCCGTGGGTCTCAGGATACTCCTTAAGCCTCTGCCAGATTGTCCAGTGACCAGCCGTCTCCATCGGGTGCCTGGTTCCAGAGCTTAATCCCTTTTGAAGCTGTTCTTCCGTAGGGGAGTAATCAGGTTTCCATCCTTCGGGAAAAAGCTCTCCATGAAGAATGTCCCTGTGCCTGAGAAGAGTGTAGCCCAGGAAGCCGCAGTCTTTCTCTGTTCCGTACATGTTCTGAAGCATTCCTTCAACCGTAATACTGTAGTCTGCATAGATGAAACTGTGTACATTCCCGCCGAGGTACTTGACCGGCGTTCCGTTAACTCCGGAGGCCGGGTAGTAGAGAGAATCTTCCAGAAGGTCGGGCAAGGGCACATGACATTCAGAGCTCTCTGCGGCAATTCTGAGCCAGCCTGGTATGTCCTTCAGGGGCATTTCTTCTATCAATGCTTCTCCTTTCTTGTGCGGACAAGGCGAAATGCGGTTCTATTCTCTCCGAAAGAACTGCACCAGGGCTGATGGCCGCAGGAGTGAGATGGATCCGCAGCTCTTTTCAGCACCCGAAAACCTGTACCGCATCTGCTCTTGTCCTTATCCGGTGGTTCATATCTGGAACTGCACCATTCAAAGCCGCCAGTGAGTCCTATCCTGGCACTTGATTCAGTGCGGGTCCATTTCCAGACTGTTTCCAGTTCAGACTCCGTGGAAAGTCTGTAGTCATACTCAGCATCCTGAATGCTTAGGAAGCTGGCGAAAGCCATTGATTCATGCCAGGAGATGCCATCCTTAATTCTGCTATCACATGAGTTGTTTTGATTCCTACCAGTAACATTTCTCCAGAGTTCTAAGCTGACCGTATCTGCCATTATCTCGAATCTTCCTGGTTCGTTGCGGTCTTCCAGAACAGGGATGAAGTGACCAAGCTTTCTGTGCATAGGTTTGGCTATTTCCATATTCCTGCACCTCTCTGGAAGAGGAGGTTGAAGCACGGATAAGGGCAATAGACTCATCCGTCGTGTAACGGACTCAATCATGGAAGGGAATTCCGCCTGCTTTCCCGTGTAATCCGGTCTTTTAACGGTTCTGCAGGATATATCAGGGCACCACACCTTCTGGGTGGCTTCCCATAATGACTGTGGAGATGTTCTTATATTCCTTGTCTCGCCTGTATGGGCATTTACACCCCAGAGGATACCGCCGCTGAAACCTCCAGTACCTCCGAAGAAGAATACTTCGCCATCACGAAAGTATCCCTGTTCCCACAACTGTGCCAGGTCTCCAATGAATAATCTCGATAGCCCTCCGTAGCAGAATCCGTGGAGAAAGCACGGCATTCTAGAGTAGTACAGTTCTGGATTTCCCTGAAGCCTGGAAGAGCAGGTAATCACAGACGGCAATGCATCGGCAAGCAGCTTGAAGTCTTCCTGCCTAATGCTGTCCATGCCGTCTTGCGGTGTGATTCGCTCTAACTTTCTCAAGTCATCCTCCCATCAGTTCCGTATTGGCACCTTACCGAAGCAGGTTGCCGTGCGATCAAAGGGCGGATCCCTCACGCACTCTGGATAGAAGTTTCAGATCAACATCAGTTGGACATGTCCTACCTGAAGATTCCTGTAAGTTGATCCATCAGGTACTGCCTCTGCACGAAAGAAGGAATGAAGGGTATTAGAGCCAGATTTTTCCTGAACTTGTCATACAGGTCGCTGAACTCCCTGGGCTTCAGAGGACCCAGGCACTTCCCTTCCCTGTTTGAAAAGGTGATTTCCATCTTGAACGGAGAGAAGCTGGTTCTCCCGTTCTTCTCCGAATCGATGATTATTGCCAGGTCTTCGTACATCATGAACTGAATCAGCAAGTCATTCTCCCAGAACGAGGGCAGCACCAATACCAGTTCTGAAACGGAGTCAGGGACCTCCAAGCCGGGTTCGCAGTAGTGGACCATCCTGTAGACCATCCTCAGCAGTTCGCCGTAGATTCCGTCGCCCACTTCGGCAAGCTCCATGGAGCTTTCGCGCATTGCCTGCTCAACTCCCTTTTTCCCCAGCTCCACGAAAGGAGTAAGTACTTCGAGGACGGGACTGCCATCTGACTCAAGCAGCTTCGCTAGAACATCTATCTCGTCATTGCGCTCGATTACTTTCCATGTATTCAACTTGAACCTGTGCAGCTCATTGAGCAATGCCTTCTCGTTCTCGGCTACACTCAAGCGGTAGTAGATGTGTGCACATAGCTGTAGGCCTCCCTTAAGGCTCATAAGGTGCCTGCATTCCTCACCTGTTTTCATCCACACATCATCAGTCCACTCTGCCCAGTTCTTTCCTATTCTGAAGAAGTGCGACCCGATTTCGTCCTTCAGATGGACTCTGTCTCCGGCCCATCCCATGAGCTTTCTGAACATCCACTCATCTGCCTGCTTCGATGTTTTCATCACTCTGTCGACTGCTTCATCCACTCCAAGTTGCTGAGCATAGTCGAAAAACCTCATCACCAGACTTCTGGGGTCTTTTTCATGCTTCTCGTTATCCATTTGCAGAACCTCCTCTCTCCATGGATTCGGCTTTCCGTTTCAGTTCTCTGACGAGTCTGAATCCGGTTCCGTATCGCCAGCCTGTTGCTAGCCATGGAGCCAGGCATCCGGAGAAAGCAGTCTGAAACTGCCTGCCCTGAGCGTTCACGCCTCCTTTGACCACTCTGTAGCCATCTCCCGTCCAGCCTCTTCTGCTGAAGTGATTAGGGTAAACAGGTTTGAATGGACTCGAGCACCACTCGGATACTACGCGCCCCATATCAATCAGACCCCAGTTGTTAGGAATCCCCATCCCGACTGAACCCGGCAGCTTTTCTGAAGAACCTTCACCTACTGGATTATTCTGGGGCTGATTACCCCAGTAAAACTCAGTATCCCCATCAGCCCTGCAGGCGTACTCCCACTCGGCCTCGGTGGGTAGTCTGTAGTCGTACCTGTTGTCAATAGAGGAAAGAAGTCTGGCAAATGCGCTGCATTCATGCCAGTTCAGGTGATTGACTGGGAGCTTCTGTTCCTCAGGCAAGACATCAAACTCCCGAGTTACAATCTGCCAGATATCGAGGGTAACTGGTGTCCGTAAAAGTTCGAACTCCTCAACTTTCACTTGAACTCCATCGAAGGGTTTCCTGGCAAACTCCGCAGGATTACGGGTGAAACCCATTAGGAATTCCCCAGCAGGAACCTTGACAAAATCAAGGATTGGACCTGCGCCTGCTCCGCCTGAAGCAATCAGCTTCTTCAGAAACGGTGGACACACTTCGGGAATAGACGCGTCATCATCGGGAATCGAACTGCTGCAAGCAAACTTCAATAACTCTGAGAAGTCAGCTGTCTCCGAATTCTTGCTGGGTGGAAAGACTGTTCTTTCTCCCTTGCATCCCCAAGCTCTGCACCCCACTGCTCCTAGAGCCGTAGGAGAAATCTCAAGGGTCTTCCTTGAGCCGTCGAGGACATTCACACCCTTCAGGGATGAGCCAATTCTGTTTCCTGACCCACCGAAGAAGAACCATGCGCCATCTCTTATTACACCCTGCTCCCAGAGTTCTAGCAATTCGCCTATGGCCAGCTTGCTTCTTCCCCGCAGGCAGTACCTAACCGAGAATCCAGGAAGTCGAGAGTGATACAGAAAAGGCAATTCCCGGAGTTGAGGTATCAATCGGAGCAGCCTGGGAATAGCCTTTGCGAGAGAGAAGGCCTCTTCATCTGAAACTCGCGGGTAACTGGGAGAAAGGGGAAATTTTTCGAACTCGTACATTATAAACCTCCTATCGATCACGACATTGGCACCTTACCGAAGCAGGTTGCCCGACGATCACAGGGTCGTGTCCCTCACGCCGTCTTGATAGAATTCTTTATAATCAACCAAGTCTAGGCTGTAGCAAATCCATTGAAATGCGATGTCTCACATTTTATCTATCTATCATCAACACTCAATGATGGTGAAATATAGTACCAGATACCTTTTAATGTCAATACTCTTAGACTACTTTTTAAATAGATGTAATCGATGCTATTTGGCTTAACATAGTAAGAAAGAAGGAATGAGAAAATAGGTACACATATTTAGATCAAAGTTAAATACCGAGTTACAATCTTTTTATCTCCTGTAGCCACAGTTCAGTTTTCTCATCGTCTGGTAATACTCCGTCAGTTAAAACTTCAGAGCATATAATCACATAGGGAACGCTAGTTGTGATCTCTTCAAGAGTTATCACTTCCGATTTGGCATTTCCCTTGTGCTCTTTACCTTCCTCATCGATAAAGATCCACTTTCCTTTGGAAACATAAATCTCATCAAAACAGCCTCTGTAAGTCACAGTCTCAACACCTAGCTCAGTTCGATCAGCAAAGTGATCAACAAAAGCTTTAGCTTGCCTGTATGTAATTCGGGTTGTTGTGACGTCCTCATATGCTGAAGGGATCCAACTGTAGTAAAGAGTATCCTTCGTTTTCGAAAGGAGCCTCAGTGTCTCAAGATACTTGCTAACGAAGTGACCTCTGTAAGTCACAAGGTATTCAGCACTTCGTTCGAAATCCTCGATGGAGGATATTACTTCATCAAGAATGCTCATGGCATTCACAATTTCAGTCTGTCCAAGTAGATTCCCAGATAGCCTTGACTGCATTTTCACATTGAAGGAGGCTGCTTCAGTTCCGTACACATCCCAAGTATAATACTCCTCCTTGTTTATCAGCCTTCGTTCTGCAGCAGGCTTCTCTACAATTGCCTTTTTATAGGCATACTTAACAACATCCTGGAAACCGTCCAGGATACGAGCTAGCCTTTTTGCGCTGACTTTTGTTTCACCAACTCGCCCAGATGGTTCAACCCCTAAATACAAAATCGGTCTCGAATAGCGCTTCGCATCTTCTTGTATTCCCGAGGCAAACTCATCATCCGTAAACCTAACTCCTTGATCCGGCAAATCCTCCTCCGGAAAGTGAAAGCCATCCAGACGCCTCATTGATATGCTGCGAGCTGAATAGTCGGAAATATTGAATTGGTAGTATGTGTTAACTTCAGGTTCAGCAAACACTTCTCTCAAATCAAGATGTCCACTGAGAAGAGAATTAAGTCTTTCCTTAGAAATACCAGTAGCAATAAAACGATCAGAGACCTCGAGGTGCTCGATCAGCAGGCAAATGTAACTAGTAGTTAATCTATCGATGCCGATGAACAATCTTGGTACTTCGAAATGAATGAGAATCTCTTTAACCTCTATTTGGATATTCATTGTTCTTCAATCTTAACATGAGCATGAAAATCTCTCTTGACCCACCAAGAATGATGAGATCTGAGCTTCATCCGAAATCTGCTAGGTGTGTGCTTAACAAGACCTGCACCATCACCTAAATGAAGTCTCACAATACGAAACTTCTCCTTTTTAGGCATAATAGCCAACACTTTCTTAGCCTCTTCAAGATCAGTAAGAACTGATGCTGATCGTGCCCTACATTCTGAAACGGAAAACGTCTTCTCAGGAAAACGTTCCCTTTGTGAGTAGAAATCAGAGTCTTCAACTGGCTTCTTCTGGACTAGCCTATAACATGAGAACCCATTGGGGGACTGAACATCCTCAGGTGGACATTGATCAGGAAGTTGTTCTAGCCAAGACATTCTTTGGTATCACTCGCTTTCACATCGTTTAGCGGATATCATTCATAGTATAATGAAATGCAATATCAATCACTCTCGAATCCATACGTATCAAACTTAAGAGTCCGACTATTCTCAGTAACTGTTCTTACAACCTGCTCTGAAGCACCTTCTGGAAGGATCGCTTCGATCTCCAGAGTCACCTTTACATCTGAACCAACCTGCCCAACAAGATGGGAGATTATCTCCTCAGCTATTCTCCCTGCATCTCGACCCACTCTTGAAGGATCGAGAGGTACACTGCCATGATATCTTTTCGGACGCTCAATCTTGACATCACTGGGTTCTGGAGACATCGAGGTTGAATCCTTAGAGCTAGTCTCAGCACCAGAATCAGTTGCTGTAGAATCTGTATTGATATCAGATGCATTCGGTTGGGCTGGGGCTTCATTCTCCATCTGTCTAGAGGCAACTGAGGACTTCACTAGCAGAGCAGAGGAGTCACATGAAAGATTTACTGCCTTCCCGCTTCTCAGACCCTGATATCTATTCGACGCTTCATCGAAGGAGTCAGCTATTGCAAAGGAATCCTGCCTCCAGGTAAGCAGCTCAAGACCGTCACATACTGTTCTTACAAGCACTTCTGGAGAAAGAAGTCTAGGCAGATAGGTGTATCTGGCGAAGTAATCTATGAGTTGTCGAATGGGAACATGATTCCCCTGCCACAAAGGAATGGCATCAAGGTGCTTTCTGAGAATACTGGCTCCCATAATCGGTATGAGAAGCTCATCAGCTTTCAGTTTCTTGCTTGCCTTCACTGCAAGCGGATCATGACCATTGACTTTTACTACATCCCACTCGACAGGCGATTGTGGCGTTCTCTGTTCAGGTGCAAGCACCCACTGGTATGCCTCAGGCAGCCTTGCCGAGACTGTGACATCAGATGAATTCCGCTGTGTCTCAGCTTGTTTCACCTGATGAGGGTCAAGGTTAAGTGATTCCTTCTCGCTGAGAATTGAATCCCAGGCAAGGTACTTCCTTATTGCTTCATCAAGATCCTGCAGCCTGACTTTATCAAGAGCCAAGAATACAAGCGTGTTCTGGTAAATCCTGGGAGCATTCCCCCGCGTCTCAAGTATCGAACGGGCCATTGTTTCAGCTGGATTCCCGGATTCCTTTGTGATAGGGTATTCTGGTCCCAGCACAACAAGTCTTGCTTCAAGATCATCCGGGACATCAGCTCCTGATCTGGGGAGAGGATGAATCTTACCGAAGTCACCTGTATTTCTCAGATCTTTCCTGAGTCTTCTTTCCAGCTCCAGTACTACCTTATCTGAATCCCGCTTAAGCTGCTCAGCCCTGTCTTCTGCAAGCTTTGTTACTGTTGGCTGTGTAGAGTACCAGTATCGGGTACCGTCTTGATAGAGATAGGTTGCTTTCGAAGCTAAGCGCCGGAGTGCATCACCGTAAACAGCTGTTGCTTCACCTGGTAAAACACAGCCGAGTTTGACACTACGGTCTTCGATACCTTTATGGGCTGCGTCTGAAGTAGGAGCAGATCCTAAGTAGATTGTACGTGCGACTCTTCTTGTTGCAGAGTACTTTCCCAGATTCGGCAATTCAGCATCAATGTTCAGTGGGGTTGAACTCGGTCCATCAACATCTTTCTCCAAAATGGGAGCCCAGTTATCAGAGAGGTATCGAGTAAGTTCAAACTGTACTCTGGGATCATCAATAGGAATCATTGAAGGAAGTATCAGAGGATTCCTGTCACCCTTTTCCCATAAGCTGTGTATCACAGCTGCCATCAATCTCAGAACTCCCCTTGTACGTTGAAACTTAACCAGAGTCGACCAACTGCCATAGAGCTGATCAAAGATCTCAGGATGGATAGGAAATGCAGCCTGAATTCTCTTCTCATAGTCAACAGACTTACACTCCATGGGAAATTCCGCGCTCTGAGCCCTGTAGAGCTCCGAGAAGGCACGAGCGGTTACATCGCGGTATTTGTACGCCTCAGCCCCGGAAAGTGGCTCAAAAAGCCTCCTACGGACTATCTCAAATCCTTCCTCGGCAGATGCCGGTCTCCAAGAGGATTCAACACGACCTACAACGTTTCTCAGACGATCTAAAGCTTCTCTTCCACGAATACCTCCTACTTCAACATCATCAGACTGAGTATGGGGAGATCCTGAAGTATCTGATGCTGGAAGTGAGATAACAAGCAGGCAATTCTGAGCAAGCTTTGCAGACTCAGTAAGAGCTTGCGCGAATGTGAACTGCGTATCGAAACTACCACCTGGAAGATCACTCTCATCATGAAGCTGCCTAGCATAGGCAACCCATTCGTCAATGAGAACCAGGCAAGGGCCATAATCGTTGAACAACTCTCTTAAAGCATCCCCAGGATTGGTTGCATTGTTATCGTCCGATTCAATCCTGTTGAATGCTTCCCTTCCACCCAGCTGATAAGCGATCTCTCCCCAGACAGTATTGACCACAGTTCCATCAGGTTTAACACTGGGATTGCCCGGAGACACTTTATTCCCAACAAAGACAACTCGTTTAACTGAAGGTAGGTTTTCCACACCTGCCTTTGCGAGAACAGAGTCAACACCCGTAAGCTCCGTTGGATTCACCCCGGAAAAGAGATGGTATAAAGCAAGCATCGAGTGTGTTTTTCCACCTCCGAAATTCGTCTGTAGCTGAACAACAGGATCTCCACCATTACTGGAGAGCCTTTGAACGCCACTCACAAGAAGTCTCTTCAGGCTATCAGTAAGGAATGTTCTGTTGAAGAACTCTCGAGGATTCTTGTATTCCGCTGTTCCCTCCCCCATATGAACCTGCCACAGATCAGCAGCAAATTCCGCCTGCTGGTATTTCCCGCTGGCTACATCCTCATGGGGAGTGACAACTTCTCTCCAGGGCTTAACAGTGCTCTCGCCTAGAGACTCAATAAGCGAGCCACCGGCTTTTCTTTTCTCACCTCGTACCTGGTTATCGAAGACGAGCCTTCTGAGCTCCATCTTCATCTTGTTAACATCATCAGCTTCTCTAGCTGAGACCGCAGTAAGAAGTCTGTGGATTGAATCAAGAGCTCTATCAGCATCATCACTGGAAATTGCCACTTGATGAGCCCACTTGTTTCGCCAGTCACGTATTTCAGCAACAAGGCTTCTCTCAGCAAAGCCAAGGGTCAACCTGAATACATCATTCCATGTTTCCCACATCAGCTTCAGTTGAACAGCGACATCCCACTCAGAAATGGGAGTATCGGAAAGAGCAGGATCCATGGTAAATTTCTGAATTGAATCCATTCGAACAGAACCTTGTTTGACCCTGTCCTGAACTTCTCTCTCAACGAATGGGCCTAAGCCCTGTTTAAGGAGTTCTAAGGCTTTTCCTACTCGTTCTTGATTAGTCATTGCCATTTGTTACTCCCCATCCCTATTGAATAGGTCGCCTTGTCGGCTCAGTGGTTTTTCTGACTCTTTAGCTAAGCGAGCTATTTCTGGCCAGCTCTGAATGAAGGCGTTGTAGGATTGTGCTTGAATGGCTCTGTTTTTCTTCTCAGAGATTGAATAAAGACGATATGCTAACTCACGAGATTCTTCTACTCTACCACCGAGCAATTTCACAACTTCAGATGCTTCTTTTTCTCCACCAAACTCAAGAGCTCTAATTACGTGATGTAGCGCTTCCCATGATGTTGCATTATCGTAGAATGTTTCGATATTGGCAGCAAGCTCTTGTGGCTTAAGCAAACGCACAATGCCTTTGCCTGATGTTATCAAACCTCTACTTGCGATTCTGGAAACACTTGTGCTTTTTGCTTTGGATAAGATTTCTGCTACTCCGAAATCACCTTCTGAGAAACTGAACTGGTCGAACCAAGCAATAGCCCATCGAGTTATAGAATCATAGCTACCCTCATAATCTAGGTAAATCTCATCAACTATTTGATTTGTAAGTGCAATTGCTTGCCCGACAGACATGGTTGACCCATCAGCATCAAGAACAGATGAGTACTGAGAGAAAACCTCCATCCCAGGTCCGAGTATAGTTTGTGCAAAATCGGTTGGAGATATGTTGCTTGTGTGAATTAGCTTAATTGCATTGGGCAGAACTTGCCTTAGCTCGCTTAGAAAAGCTCTGCGAGTCGTGCTCCTTTCATGTCCCCTTCTTCCCTTGCACACAAGAACAACGCTTGAAGCCAACGCGTTGCGTCTATCACTAACAGGCCTATTCCCGAATTCAGTTCTCATAGGCCAGGTACCACAAATTACGAGCCCCGAATGCATGATGGCTTCTAAAAAAGTTTCCCATCCTGTATTGACTGTAACATTGTAATCATCATTCCTCGATTGCTTAAAAGCATAGTAGATAGTAATGGGGAAACATGGATGTGTAGACCTTGAAAGACGTTTCATTACAGAAGTCATCCCTGAAAGAAAAAACTCTTCTGCTTTCTTCCTGGTTCCATGACGTTGCTGTACTGCTATCAATTCATCATTCTTGGGTGTAGTCAGTGTCGAGAAAAGACTAATATATGAATCCCTCTGAGTTCTCCTAAGCCAAACATAGAAGTAGTCTGATAGGTCGGAATAAGAGATGTTGTCGTAGTATGGCGGATCCGTACTAACAACTTTGTAAGTACTTATGGTCTGCTTCTGTGCATCTTCTTGAGCAGTGAAAGCGGATCCATTCGCAGGTAACCCTTGAACAGCTTTCACTACCCAATTTGTCATTGCCATCCAGTTCCCAGTTGAATTGCTAAATGGATTAGCTTCAGCATAATCCCAGACCATGGGTATTGCTTGTCTCGCAAAGGTATTTCTCATTGCTCCGATAGTATTGATCCATCCGCACAACGAGGACCAATAGTCACTGCATTTATCTATAATAAATGACAAATATAATGATATTGATTTATCATACTCGCATGAATCAATATCACTTCGCTGTGTGAGACGATAGTGTTCTTGAATGATACTAACAGCCTCACGATGTAAGTCTGCGAATGTAGTTAATGCTTTCAATTGTCTATTCGTGAAATAATCTCCATGGCAATGGAAACCATAGTATCTCCCTTGAGCATTGCTTCCCCAAGTCCCCCTGCAAGGAAGTACTGGTTTCCAGCTGTCGAACCTCTGACATGCAATCTTTTCATGTCTTTCATCTGCAGATAGGTAGAGTCTTTCCCTAGTGCCAGCTACCACGATTGCAATTAATTTCGAAGACATTGCCTTTTGATTTGCCTGTTCGTCAATATACTCATACTTAATTGGAACATTTGATAGTATGCATTTAAAGCTCCCTCTTGAAATTTTCGTACCCTTTCTATACTTACTAACATTATCAGGGATACCATGTCTTACTCTAAATGAGTATTCCATACCATTTATCAATGGTTCTAAATAGGCTTCCTGACCTTTTTTTGTTGATAGCTGAAAATTCGACACAAGTGGCACGTACACTTCAGAAAACGCAGGATTAGGACTCTTCACAGTTCTTGCCCATAGCCATGCAATCACTGTGAGTTCTTGCCCCGTGTATTTTGCTAGATCAGGACGGTCCTCAACCATATCTGCAGTGATCTTGACCTTTGGATAGAGGTGACCAATCCTCTTCTCCGCTTCATCCCGCATCCATTGTCCATAGTAACGAACATCCTCAGCAAGACCTTCTGCACCCTTCCACTCTTTCTCAATGAGTGACTTCTTAGCTCTTGCTTCTGGATTAACTGGTGGCATGTTGGCAAACTTGGGTGGGATTTCAATCATCGCCTTGTTAATGAGAACCGCTACTGGATTAAGATCGCTTGCGTATGCTTCGAGACCTAACCTTTGAGCCTCAAGAGGAAGCGCCCCTCCTCCTGCAAAGGGATCATGGAAAGCTGGTAGTTTTTCAGGATTGAACAACTCGTCTGCCTGGGGATGGTCTTTATTGTCCTTGCAGGTTCTCCTCCAGCTCTTCCATATCTCATCTCTAGCTCTTTGAAGAACCTTCTCGTTTGTGGTGTTCTCCCACTTTACGAGCTCCTCAATAAGCCTGAAAAGTCTTTGTCTTTCTTTGTCCTGTTCTTCTTCCGTTGGAAATTCTTCGGGGCAGGATGATGGATCATCTACCATTTGAGAGAAGATTACTGCCCTTGCAGCTGCAAGAGGTCGCCTTGCCCACCACAGATGAAGAGTGCTGGGATGCCCGTGCCTTATTGATTTCTCTCGAGCACTGGCTTCGTTGATGGCTTCAAGGGGAAGTGCAACCTCAATCAGCTTTTTTCTCATCATCCCTCTCTTATCGAAATCTGTAAGTTGTTCTCTGAATCTAACGAGGTTCTTCAGCCCTTTCCAGGAGTTCCTTGAAGGAATAATTCACGCTGGTAACTCCGAAGTCAGGTTCTCTTCTGAAAGGAGTTCTGACATAGTGAACCTTGTGGGTATCATCTTCAGAGAATTCAACAATTGCCAGTATGTAGTCTTCAGGCTTGTTGAGTGAATAGAGAATTTCGTTCTTTGTTACAGTGATACTCTCCGCTCCTGACACTCTCCCCTTTACTTCTATAAATCTGAGTTTTCCTGTTCCTGGTACTCTTGACTCAATGTCGTAACCGAGTTTATCCAGTTCTCTGTCTGTTGGCTCGAAACCCATGTTTCGCTCTATCCCCATCACTATATTCCGAGCCTTCTCAGCTGACAGCTGAGTATTGATAGGATGGCCTTGAGTCAGCTGGATGGCACCCGACATCCTGCGAATGAGACCCACCGGGACAACCATCAGTCCCCCCAGGATAATGGGAGGCTGATTGGAGAGCTGTGCTTCTCTATCCAGTTCCTGAAGTCTGGTCTCAAGCCTTGATTGAAGCTCGTCTGCTCTTTTCCGGGCTTCACCTGAGTTAAGCCTGGCTCCCGGTTTTCCTTCTCTTTCTTTTTCCTTGAGCTCTTCTGCTCTTCTATCCCAGTGATTGATTTCGCGAGACAATCTGGCTTGCACAGCTTTCCGGGTTTTCTCAATCCAGTCAGATCTTCTTTTCTTAACCTCTCTCAGATGATCCGGTACTACGGTCTGAATTGCATGATTCTGTGCTTCTTTCTCGAGGTCACCCGTGATCCAGGAACATTCAGGTCTTTCAAGAATTGCCTTCACCTCAGGATCTGATTCTGTGAGAGGTCTGTAATCAAGGTAGGGAGCGTAGTGCAGGTGTTTCTTGTTCCCTTCACTGTCGATTTCAACATAGAGCATTCTCTTGCTGACAGGACGTTTCTCGCCACTTGATAGAAGAGTCGAATCATGAATGGAGTGTTCGAGGAAGAAGAGTACTCTGGCATCCGTTCCCATGTCATTCTCATCAACAAGAATGGTTCCCTGTTTCAAGAGGCTCTTATGCCTCTCTAGCGTAAGATCTATTACAGAGTCCAGTATTTGATGCCCTGGACAGATGAAGGCTGCAGGGGGCTTCCCTGGCTGATTCAGAAGGTCTTTCTGGAATGCCACTCTCTCATACCTGCTGAGGACTGGTTCAGCTCCACCTGTATGCCTGTTTCTGTTCCTCACAGGCGCCGGGACATGGGTGATCTCATAACGTCGAGATTCTCTCTGTCTAATAGTACCCTTCAAGCGCTGGAAGGCTTCAACAAAGAATGATTCAATGTAATGAGGTTGAAGTCGCCTGGCTTCTGCCCGTTCCATTTCCTCTCTGACCCTGGCTACTCTGCTGGCATCCATGGCATCATGCGCAAGAACCCGTTCTTCCATGAGGTCCTGAAGGTGCTCTCTGTTAACTGCACTTTCTATTGCAGTGTTGAGTTTTGCTCTAACTTCAGGAAGCTCTCCATACCTTATTGCTTCAATCAGAAGATCTCTGAGTGGTTTTCCAGCGAACTGTAGTTTCCCCAACACATCGAAGACCTGGCCACCCAATGCCTGCCTGGCTTGTTCAAGCTTCTTGAGCAAGGTAAGGTATACATCACCTTCCCTGGTTTCCTCCGCCACCAGGTTCCAGAGGTGACACACCTCGGTCTGCCCTATTCGATGAATTCTGCCGAACCTCTGCTCCAGACGATTCGGGTTCCATGGCAGATCGTAATTTACCATCAAGTGTGCTCTCTGAAGGTTAATCCCTTCGCCTGCAGCGTCAGTTGCCAGCAGTACTTTCACTTCAGGGTCATGAAGGAAGGATTCCTGAGCACTCCGTCTTTCTTCTCTTTTCATCCCACCATGGATTGTAACAAGAGAATTCGGTGTTCCAAGAAGACAAGATATTTTCTTCATGAGATAGCTCATTGTATCTCGATGTTCTGTAAAAATGACCAGTTTCTGATGAACTGAATCAGACAGATCTGGCATGTTATAATCTTCTGCAGGAGTGGAAGCCGGTAGGAAGATGTAACCCAACAACTGAGCCAGTTCACACCACTTGGTATCTTCTCCTCTGTTTGTCAGTTCCCCAGCAAGGGACTCGAGCCTTGCCAGAGTCTCGATTTCCTTCTTAAGCTCAGTAATGCTACTTGCAGCAGTTGCATGATCGATGACCTTATTTTCAGCTTCTTCAAACTCGTCTTCAGGGGCGTCTTCCAGGTCCTCAATGTCATCAGTATCAAAGAGTGGGCCGTTGTACTTGAGCTCATCTGTGCTGATGATTCCACTCCGATACAGGTTGAGTTCTTCAACTCGTTTCTCCAGGCGCTCCTTCCGTCTTCGAAGAGACTGGAAAATGGCATTGGGGGATGATGCAAGCCGTCTCTGAAGAAGAGTAAGGGCAAATCCTACTGTCCCTGCTCTCTTTTCATTGTGGAGTGCTTCAGCCCGGTTGAACTCTTCCCTTACATACTGGGATACTCCTGCGTAAAGTCTTGCTTCATCCTCCGATAGCCTGTACGGAACCGTGTAAGCAACTCTCTCTGGGAAGAGGGGCTTACCATCAAACTTGAGGAGATTTTCCTTGACCATCCTTCTCATCAAGTCTGAAACATCGTCAGTTCTTCTCGCATCTCTGTAGCTACCCTCAAATCTGTCTGCATCAAGTAACGCCAAGAACAGCTGGAAATCCTGTTCTTTGCCATTATGAGGAGTTGCAGTCATAAGAAGAAAATGCCTCGTGATCCCTGAGAGAAGTTGGCCTAACTTGTAGCGCTTGGTGTGCTTGACTTCCTTGCCGTAATAGGTTGCAGACATCTTGTGAGCCTCGTCGCACACCACAAGATCATATCTGCACTCAGGGACTGCAAGCTTTTCCTGAACATCTTCATTCCTTGATAGCTTATCTAAGCGAGCGATAGCGAGGTCATTTTCAAGGAACCAATTGCCCGATCTCGCTGATTCCAGTTTATCGTTTGTTAGAATTTCGAACGGAAGATGGAATCGCCTGTACAGCTCATCCTGCCATTGCTCAGCAAGACTGCCAGGACAAACAACCAAGCAACGCTTCAGATCTCCCCTGACAATAAGCTCCTTGATGAGAAGCCCTGCCATGATAGTCTTTCCAGCTCCTGGATCATCTGCAAGCAGAAATCTCAAAGGCTGCCGAGGAAGCATTGACTCATACACGGCTGTTATCTGATGTGGTAATGGCTCTACTAAAGAAGTGTGTACTGCAAGAACAGGGTCGAAGAGGTGGGCAAGGCGGATCCTGTAGGCTTCAGATACAAGTCTGAAGATCTCGCCATCGCCATCAAATGCCCAGGAATTCTCCTTGTCAACAAGAGAGATTCTCGACTCATCATCTCTGCAGAGAATCTCATCACAAACCTTGCCATCAGGAGTTCGATACACAATAGAGATGGAATCAGACCCATACCAGTCTACTCGAAGTATGGTTGCAGGAACACTTGGGTAGAGTCCAGCAACACATGAATCAACAGAGATCTCTTCAAGTCTCAATACAGTGAACCGCCCCGGGTTTAACGGAGACTTTGTTATGTGAGTACTGCCCCTGGCAGACTCTTCCTGCTTTTGATAGTATAACTCCTCATACTCCGTTGGCGGGATGGCCCCGATCGACTGCGTAGGTATCACAAATTTCTCTGGAGCAACACCATTGAATCAGGGCTATGGACTTGCTTCTTATTGACAAGCTATCTCTAATAGAATCTTGAAATTCTATAGATACACATACCATAACTTCATCTACAAATAATACACAGAACGCTTTGATCAGTTGATCATATCTCTGACCGCGAAAGCTCTTCCAAAACCCGATGCGCCATCATAAGCAAACCACCCTCTTCCGACCTCAAAGTTTAAACCCCATGCTAACCATGAACCAAAAGATGAGATTTCTCGTGCATCGTCCGAATAAACCCAATATCCCCTATTCTCGAAAGGTCCCCAGTCCTGATAGTAAATGCCTGCGTAATATAGAGTTAGAAGCTCATTCTGGGTTGGTAACCTCCAGCTGCCACCCAGTTCCGAAACCCAGTACCCAGCCTCAATTCGGGTGGTCTCTACATCCGGACCAACAATCCATTCAAGATTAGTGACAACATCGATAATGACATTACCATTCACCTCGAATCTCACGTCTCTTGCTCTTGATCTTGAATCACTATAGTTACCTAAAGCAAAGAAAATCTCATACGCTAATTCGATGTCTCCTAACTCGATACAATATTCCGCAAACTCATAGCTTGTAGAATACATTCGCTCTCTTGCATCTTCATAATCTCCAAGTTCAGAGAATGAAAGCATAGCTTGATCAAGTCGACCCGTCATGTACTGATCATTGGCAATTGTATAATGTATGGAATCAACTGCAGCTAGATTGCCAAGGTTGAGAAGGCTGTCAATAATTTCGTAACGTATTAGTATGGCGTTTTCATATGAGTCACTATAGTCGAATATGGAAGTAAAAGCTGAATCAGCACTAGCTAGATCGCCGCTTCTTCTGAACTCTTCAGCCATCTCGTAACGTATGCTCATCTCTCTCTCTCTTGAGTCCTGAAAATCCCCCAACTCTGCAAATGCAGAATACGAGCTACTCAGATCTCCCTGAAGGTACAGCTCATCTGCCAGTGCATATGCTCCCTCCAACGCCCTAATTGATGAATCTCCAAACTCGCCTAAGCCTAGAAACATGTTTCTTGATTCCCCGAAGCGGCCTTGGTCAAAAAGACTATCAGCGATGTCGTAAGTAACAACTTGTACCATAGAATCGGAAGAAAGGTATCCATCCAATTCTAAAAAAGCATTCAGTGCTTCTTCCAGCTGATGAGTCTCATAGAGATGAAATGCACGTTTATAGAGATACATATCGCTATTAATATAGATAACGGAGAGTATGATAGCTACGGTAACAAGAGAAATGGATGCAATACGGAACCAAAGAGACTTGTAGAACTTCTGACTAGCATGTAAAACACATGCTGTTCCTTTGCTTCTATTTCTAAGACTCTTCCCACAGCGACTACAGAACTGCATATCCTGGTTTGTTTCAGCACCACAGTTTTTGCATAGGGCATTGGCGCTCAATCTGGACTCCTTTCATTGGGACTATCTGAAAGATAGTTAATCTATGCTGAGATGCCAGCTTCTGAAGGGCATAAGAAGAGGATGATAATAATCTGATTATGTTTCCCATAACTCGTTAGTCGGCATTATGATACAGTGCTGTCCCAAACAGCACTGTCTGTCGTGGCTATGTTCTTCTTATCACTTCAATCATATTGAGCGCTTCAGCCGTGCAACTCGGGGACAGCTCAAGGCCAAGTTTAAGTGATTTATGGCTGGTTTCTACTAAACATGATCTTCGACGAGAAAGTTCTGAAAGTATCCGGTATGGCGTACCACAATTTAAAAGTAAAAGGCTCTACACCATAAAAGGGGGCAGT
>Ga0116164_10001047_pt1 | contig 21522 bp, 19 predicted proteins | sample AD_UKC109_MetaG_FD_89888 | JGI IMG/M metagenome (GOLD analysis project Ga0116164, IMG submission 89888) | Active sludge microbial communities of municipal wastewater-treating anaerobic digesters from Hong Kong - AD_UKC109_MetaG | ecosystem: Engineered > Bioreactor > Anaerobic > Digestate... | reverse complement strand
GGGGTCCTGCAATTACTTGATATGCACCAGAAACTGGCGGATGGATTCCTGCACGCAGTCGTCGCGGCCCAGGAGCCGGCCCATGCGCGCCACGAACAGCACCGTCATATACAGCGTGTCGTCCCACAGCTGGGCGAAGTTATCCGAATCGATAGTGACGTGCTGGTACCCGCCCTCGCCCGTGCGCGGCAGCCCGTTCATGGCATAGTCCAGCCATTCCTTGCAGGCGGCAAGGTAGGCCTCCCTGCCCGTGTCCGCATACAGAAGGGAGAGCGTGAGCATCGGGGCCATCGAGTTGATGTTCTTTCCGGGCAGCCCCTTGCGGAGCCAGCCGTCGAACCAGTCCAGCAGATACGCCGTCAGCTGCGGATCGCGGGTCCGCTCCGCCACCTGATAGAGCGCGAACAGCGCCACGCCCTGCGGCCAGTCGAACTGCTCCATCGTCCTGCGGCCGGCCTCGGTCTGCGTTTGCCAGCGGATCAGCCTTGCGATTGTTTCATTCATCTGTGAAGCTTCCATCGTATCCTCCCCGTCATTCCCACGTCAGCGTCACACTGTGCGTGCCCGGCGCAAAGCCCGTGTTGTACACGGTAAAGGCCTTGCCTTCCCTGGGCAGGCTGTTGCGCATGGTTTCGGTATACACGTGCTGTTTCAGCCCGTCCGACCAGCGGATGCAATCGCCGCCGAGCCGATAGGCAAACCCGCGCTCCAAAACCGCGGTTACCCCGGCTTGCGTGGAGAATTCGCCCTCCGGCGACTCCAGCCGCCCGCCGGGCGTCAGGATGGCTTCCAGCTTCCACGGCAGGCGCCGGCAGCCGTCGACGCTTAATTTCAGCTCCACCCGGTCGTCAAACGCCAGCACGTCCAGCGTCCAGTCGAGCGTCTGTATGTTCACCCATTCCCGCTTCTCCCGCGGTATTTCCTCCCACACGGTCGAGCCGGCGCGCTTGCCCAGCGGGCGCATGTATCCGCCCTCGCTATGGCGGTGCAGCCGCCAGCCGCCTTCGATCTCCCCGATCGCGGGGCTGAGCAGCTGCCCGGCCGCAAAGAACGACGAGGCCGCCCTGAGCATCAGCACCAGCCTACCGACCTGGAGCTTGAGGAACACCGGCCGCTCGCGCACCAGCGTCAGCGCTGCCTTTCCGCTGCGGAAGCGCACCACGCCCGCGTTGGGGAAGAACCGCCGGTAGGCCGTTTGCACGGGGATGCCCGGATAATCGCACCGCGCCAGCGCCGGATGGAGCATGAACTGCGTCACGAACTGCCCGGCGTCCGGCGGCAGGACGACGGTCTCCTCCATTTCCTGATATTGCGCATACAGGTATTCGCAGATCCCCGCCACCCGGCGGAAGCGCTCGTCCGCCGTATCATGGGGCGCGTAGAGCGCGAACAGGCAGTTGAGCAGGTAGGGATAGGGGTACAGGTCCTTTCCGAAATCCTGCCTGCGGGAGTTGAGCGTTGCCACGACGCCGTCGGGCTCGATATAGTACGGCAGCTTCAGCAGGTTCCGCAGCACCGGCTCCATCAGCTCCGGCATGTCCTCCTCACGCAGGAGGATCAGCAGGGACTGGTCGCAGGCGATATCGTAAATGGCGACGGAGCGCTCGGTGTACTCGCCCTCCCCGTCGCAGTCGATTCCTTCGTCAAGATACTCCATCATCCGCGCGCGGCAATCCTCCAGGCCGAGCTCCCGGTGGCAAAGCGCCAGCGCGCTTGCCATAACCCAGCGGTGGTTGGGCGTATGGAACCCGCCGTTCACCATCGCGCGGGCGGAGCCGGCCAGAAAGGCGTGCAGAAGCGCTTCGATCGCGTCTTCCTGCGGCGTATGCCGCGTTTTCCGCTTCATCATGCGGTAGGTGTAGCACAGCACCTGGGTATTGAAGGCGTTGGCCGTCGAATCGTGAAAATTCGTTTCCAACAGGTCGATGGTACCGTCCTCGTGCATGTTGCGCAGGATGTTCTCCATCGCCTGCTGCGCCGCGTTCAGCACGATATCCTGCCCGCGGTAAACGCTGTGCGGGCTGTAATAGGCGGCCAGAAACGCGTCCGCCATCCGCGCGGAGGACGCGGGCTCAACAAAGCCCTTGTCCGGGCTCCACATGCCGCCGATATCCAGGGGGGTTCCTTCCTTGACCTGCAACTGCAGCAGGTTTTGCACGATCCGGTCGTTCCAGCGGTTTGCGCTGATGATCAGGTTCATAGCGATCTCTCCAAAAAGAATGGTTGTAGGGAATCGGCGCGGCGCATGGCTGCGCCGCGCCGAGGCGGAACGTGTCCTTCAGTTTTGCTTAGTTGTTGGCAGCGTACCACTCGTTGGCTTCGTCGGTGAGCACCTGTCCGCCGAGGTCTTTCCAGGTCTGGACATATTCGTCGTAGTAGTCCACATCGAGATCGCCCTTGATGATGGAAATCCAGGTCTCGTCGCGATAGGCCAGAAGCTCGGACGCGTAGGTGGCCTGCGAGGGCAGCGAGACCGGCACAACCGTCTTCAGGTAGCTGTTATACTGCGGTTTCTCGAACCAATCCAGACGGTTTTTGATCGTCGGGTTGTTGTAGAAGCCCAGCTCAAGAACCTTCTCGTTGTAGCACTGGCCGCCGCCGTACACGCCGCGCAGAACCGCGACGCCCATCTCGTTCATCTCTTCGTTGGTCACGAGCATGGTCACGGAGCCCGCGTCGGTGTACTCGAAGGTCACGCCTTCCACGCCGTAGCTGGCGAGCACCGCGAGCTCTTCATCCGTATAGAAGATGTTCATGATCGCCAGGATCGCGGCCATCTTCTCGGGATCGTCGTTCAGGGCCGCGTTGTAGATCATGTTCTCGCCGATGCCGACCGCGTAACCCACGCGCCAGCCGTAATCGCCGTCGGGGCCGGCCGGCCACGGGCCGTAGTAGAACTCGGCATCCGTGCCGTTGACCGCGTAGTATTCCTGCGCGCAGCGGCCGCCGTCGTCGCCGCAGATTTCCGGCAGACGGTAATGGTCGATGGAGGCCAGGGCGGATACGCCGTACAGGCCGTTGATGAAGCCCTGGGAGATGGCCCAGTAGCCGCCGGTGTTCTCACCCGTGATGAACTCGGGATCCAGCACGCCGTCCGCATAGGCCTTCTGGAGAATGGCAAGCACGTCCTTGTTGCCGGGGAGGATATCGGAGCAGATCACCTTGCCGTCGTCGCCGACCACCCAGTTGGGGCCCCAGGACGGGCTGGTGGAGAAGCCGGAGGAGATCGCCGTGTAGCTGCCGTAGGCGCCGAACAGCGCTTCGATGGCGGTGGTGGAGAAGCCGTAGGTGTCCTTCACGCCGTTGCCGTCGGGATCGTCCAGCGCGAACTTATACATCAGGTCGATGAAGCCGTCCACGGTGGTGGGCAGGTCGTCCGGATCCACGCCGAGGGCATCCAGATAATCGCCGCGGTAGATCAGGGTCTTGTAAGGCATGGAGCCGGATTCCACCATGCCGGGCACGGTGACCATCTTGCCGTCGTCAACCGTGGCGTACTTCCAGAACATATCCACGAACTCCGACAGACGGCCGTGATATCCGCCGTTGTTGAAGAACTCGTACAGGTCCGGTGCGTTCTCCTGGAAGAAGGAGACATCCCACGTGGCGAGCGCGCCCTGCTCGTACAGGGTGTCCATATTCGTCTGGTTCAGGGAAATGAAGATGTCGGGAGCGGTTTTGCCTGCGATGCGCGTGTTGATGATTTCCTGGTACTGCTGGTACTCGATGTACTGTACGTCGAACGTCACATCATACCCGTACTTTTCCTTCAGGATTTTTTCCACTTCTTTGACCACGATGTCCTGATCCGCATCGAACGGAGCGAACATGTAGCTGGCAAGCGAGATGGTGCCGGACCACTTGATCGGGACCTCGTCGGCAAGGCTGACGGTCGCGGGAATGATCAGCATTGCGCAAAGCAACAGAGCGAACAACTTTTTCATTGAACTACCTCCTTAAATATTTGATCAGGCGTAAATGCCTGTATCATACGGATTATCCCTTGAGCGATCCGATCATGATGCCCTTGACGAAATAGCGCTGGATGAACGGATAGGCCGCCAGAATGGGGATCGTAGCCACAAAGATGGCCGCGGCCTTCACGCCCTCGGCGCTGGCCTGCACCTCGTTGGCAAGGGTTTCGGACGAAATGTTCAGGTCGATCATCTGCTGGGTGCCCGTGATGATGATGCGCCGCAGCACGATCTGCAGGGTGAAGAGCTTGTCGTTGGAAATGTAAATCAAAACGTCGAACCAGGCGTTCCAGTGGTCCACGGCCAGCCACAGCGCGACCGTCGCCAGGATGGGCTTGGACAGCGGCAGCACGATCTGGAAAAAGATGCGGAAGCGCCCCGCGCCGTCGATCATGCAGCTTTCCTCCACCTCCTCGGGCAGCGACATGAAGTAGTTGCGCATGATCACCAGGTTGAACGCGCTGACCAGCCCGGGCAGGATCATCGAGGCATAGGTGTTCATCAGCCCGAGGTCGCGCACCAGAATGTAGGTGGGGATCAGGCCGCCGGAGAAAAACATGGTGAACACGATCAGGAAGGTCCAGAACGACCGGTGCGGGAAGAAGCGCTTGGACAGCGCATACGCGCCCATCGCCGTCACCGTCAGCTGCAGCGACGTTCCGAAAATCGTACGGATCAGGGTGTTCTTGTATCCCTGCCAGATGTACTTACTCTCCAGCACCTTCTTGTAATTATCCAGCGTCGCGTCCACAGGCAGCAGGTGGATGCCGCCCTTGGTCGCCACGTAGGACGGCGAAAAGGAGATCGACAGCAGGTGCTCGAACGCGAAGAAAATCGAAAGCGCGAACAGGCCCAGCACCAGATAAATGATCACGTCGGCGGCGGAAAATTTCTCTTTCATTTGATCCCCTCCCTTACCATATTCCGCTGCCGTTGATCTTGTTTGCCACAAAATTCATACCGACAACCATGATAAACCCGATCAGGTTCTGAAACAGCCCGACCGCCGTAGACAGGGAGTATTTCATCTGCCCGATGCCGTAGCGATACACAAAGGTATCGATAATGTCGCCCGTTTTGTAAACCGCCGCGTTATACATATTGAAGACCTGGTCAAAGCCGGCGACCATCACGTTGCCCACCCGGAGGATCAGCATGATGGTGATCGTGGGCAGCAGGCAGGGCAGCGTAACGTACCAGAGCCGCTGGAAGCGGTTGGCGCCGTCGCACACGGCGGCCTCGTACATGGTCGGGTCGATGCCCGCGATGGACGCGATGTAGAGGATCGAGCCCCAGCCGACCCCCTTCCAGATGTCGGTCGTAATCAGCGTGAAGCGGAACCAATCGTTGCTGCCGAGGAAATAGATCGCTTTCTCCACGCCGAAATAGTGCTGCAGAATATAGTTCACCACGCCGGTGGTCGGCGAAAGCAGCTGCGAGAAAAGCCCGGCGACGATCACCCAGCTGAGAAAATGCGGCAGATAGGAGATGGTCTGCACCGTGCGCTTGTACTTCATGTGCCGGACCTCGTTGAGCATCAGCGCAAGGATGATCGGCGCGGGGAAGCCCGTCAGTATTTTCAGACCGCTGATAATGATGGTGTTGGTAAACGCCCGTGTAAAGGTGGCCGTGGAGAAGGCGAACTTGAAGTTATCAAGCCCCACCCAGGGGCTGGCCCAGATGCCCAATCCGATTTTATAATCCTTGAACGCCATCGCAAGGCCGGAAATCGGGATATACTTAAAGATGATGAAATACACGATGGTCGGAAGGAATAAAAGCACCAGCGCGGCATGCTTTTTATACAGCCGGAAATCGCTGATAAACTTGTGCTTGTTTTGGCGAAGCGTACGGTCAGGCAGCTGCATGGTCACACTCCCTATTGCATATTTGTCTTTGATATTTGTATTATATGGTTGGAAAACATAAAAGTTAAGACAAGAAATTTATGATATCGGCAACTATTTCGCCATTTCCCACATTAAACGGGTAACAATATTCCACGATTATACAACGATCCTGTCTTTGCGAAAATACAGGATGAGAAAACGGAAAAGAATATGATAGAATAAAGCCGCATGGATGGGGTGAGAAAAATGAAATGGAATCCGTTTCGCAGCGCAACCCTTATTACGAAGCTGACCTTGTCATATTTCCTCATCGTAACGCTGATGGCAACCCTGCTGAGCGTTACGTTTGTTTCCATTGCCACCGATTATTACACCCGCGACGCGAAAAACCTGAACACGCTGATTTTGAAGCAGGCCGCGAACGTCGTAAACTCCACCGTGCTCGTTCCCGTGGAAAAAACGCTGATCAGCCTCACGCTCACCAGCGGCAGCGGCGCGGTGCTGGACGATTTGATCGACAGCTTCGACCTGCTGGAGGTAAGCTCCCTTTGCACCGCGCTGACCAGCAGCGTATCCTCCTCCCAGAATCTGCTGATCGCCATCCATATCTATTTCAAGGAGGGGGACTACGTCGCCTCCTCCATCATGGGCTATAAACGAAACACCACGGCGAACCGGATCTACTGGCCGAATATGGACTGGTTCGAGGCGGTGCAGCTGATCCGCAACAACGAAACCTATATCACGCTGCGAAGCATCCAGTATCACCAGACGGCGTCCTCCATTCCGGTGATCACCTTCATCAGCCCCTATCCCATCACCAAGCAGTTCATCGAGGCCAAGGCGATGATCGCGCTGGACGTGCCGGTCAGCTTCCTGTCGGGCGTGCTGGCGGATATCACCTCCATCGACGACCGCATGATGCAGATTTTCGACGCGCAGGGCGATCTGATCATCAATATGGCGACGCCCGGCGCGCCCGCGAGCGTTGCGGCGATGGGCTACGCCTCCAACGACGAATGCCTGGCCGCCGAGGCAAACGGCGTGTTTGCCTCGCTGGAGGACAGCCGCACGCTGCGCTCCTGCGCGATGCTCCCCAACGGCTGGCTGATCGTGAGCTATGTGCCGGCGGACACCTTTTTGCAGGTCAACCATTCCATCATCATCTCCGCCATCGTGCTGACCTCCCTGACCGTGCTCCTCTTCCTGCTGATCTCGCGCATCTTCGCGTTCCATTTCTACGCGCCCGTGAAGAAGCTGATGTCGCGGGCCAAGCATCTGCTCCTGAAGATGGAGCAAGCGGACGCCTCCCGCACCGACGAGTTCGCGCAGGTGGACACGGTGCTGACCGAGATGGAAAACAAAATTCTGAACCTGAGCCGCAACTGGGAGGAAAACCTGCCCACGCTCAAGCTGGCGTTCATGCGTGCGATCACCGAGGGGGAGCCCCTGTCCAAACAGAGCTTCGACAAGCAATTGCTCTACCATACCCGCTTGATGGAGGACGCGCACTACCGCATCCTGCTGCTGTTTCTCTCGCAGACCGACGACGAGAATTACGACCAGCCCGTCAACGACGCGCTGATCAGCTATATCGAGCGGCAGTCCAGCGTCGATACCGCCTACGTCGCCTACGAGCGCAGCGACAACTGCATCTGCGTGCTCGCGCTTTCCTCCGGCGAGCTGACCAAATCCAAGATGCAAAGCATCATCAGCTATGCGCGCCGCATGCTGTCCGTGGATGTGACGGTCGCGGTCGGCGCGTCCTGCGTGTCGCCGGCGGAAATCCACATCTCCTTCGAGCAGGCGCTCAGCGCCTACGAGCACAGCTATTTCGAGGAATGGAACAACCTTTTCATCTATCAGCCGCTGCCCGCGCTGGAGGGGGATACGCGCGACGCCCTGATGGCCGACCTCAAGGCCTATACCGATCTGCTGGACCGCGACGATCTGGACGAGCTGGAATCGCAGATCCAGGTTTCCATGGAGCACATCATCTCCGCGAAGGTGGACTGCCGGGAGAAGCACAAAATGCTGTCCCGCTACGTCGAGGCCATCAAGGTGCGTATGCGCAGCAACGACGAGCGCCTCACCCCGCCGCAGTCCTCCAGCTACTTCCAGAATATCTCCGCTTTTTCGGCGTGGCTGACGCAGGCAAGCAGCTTCATCCTCTACGAGCGCAGCGACGAAAGCCGCACGAAGATGGCCGTGGAAAGCGTCGTGAAATATATCCACAACAACCTTTCCCAGGAGCTGTCGCTGACGAAGCTCTCGGAATACACCATGCTTTCCAACAACTACCTGAGCCGCATCTTCAAGGAGCACATGGGCGTCAATCTGGTGGACTACGTCACCACGTGCCGCATGACCAAGGCCGCCGAAATGCTCACCGAAACCCGCCTGCCCGTGGAGCAGATCGCCCGCGCGCTGGGCTACAACACACCGCACTATTTCTCCAAGCGCTTCCGCGAGCACTACGGGCTGACCCCCAACCAGTACCGCCTGCGGTAACGCGGCGGCGGGCGCAGCTCCCGGACCTTCGCCGATTGCCGGAAACACATTTATTACGGAAACGAGGCCTCCAGATGAATCAACCGGAATCCCTGCAGAATACGCCCGTCAAGGCGGTGGTGTTTGATTTCGACGGAACGCTGTCCACGCTGCGGCACGGCTGGGAAGCCGTGATGGAGCCGATGATGGCCGAGATGATCGCCGGCGGGACGGCGGACGACGCGGTCCGCCGGGAGGTTGCCGCCTACATCGACGAATCCGCCGGCATCCAGACGATCCACCAGATGAAATGGCTGGCGGAAGCCGTGAAACGGCACGGAAAAAATAAAGACGCGCCCGACGATCCCTGGGTGTACAAGGCCGAATATAACCGCAGGCTGATGCTGCCCGTCAACGAGCGGCTGGCCGCGATCGCCCGGGGGGACCGCGCGCCGGGGGATTTCATGATCCGCGGCGCGCGAGAGATGCTGAACGCCCTCAAGCTGCGCGGCGTGAAGCTGTACGCGGCCAGCGGAACCGACCACGCCGACGTCGTGCGCGAGGCCAAGGTGCTCGGGCTGTACTCGTATTTCGACGAGGTCCGCGGCGCGCCCGCGGGCGCGGAGGACTGCTCCAAGGAGGCCGTGCTCCGGCAGCTGGTCGGGCAGGCGGGGATGAGCGGCGACGAGCTGGCGGTGATCGGCGACGGCAAGGTGGAGATCGCGCTGGGCAAGGCAAGCGGGGCGCGCGCGCTGGGCATCGCCAGCGACGAGGAGGCGGGCTGCGGGATCAATCCGCAGAAAAAGCGCCGGCTGGAAGCCGCCGGAGCCGATCGGATCCTCGGTGATTTTTCCGATCTGCGCGCGGTGCTTTCGTTCCTGGGCTATGACCATAACATCGGCCTGGGATTTGAAGCCATCCATACGGAATCAACCGCGACGCGCGTCAACCTCGTGACGATCGACAACATGCTCACGCCGGGCGTTTCCCCCGTGCCGCCGTGGGGCGGGGCGGAGTTTGATCTGCTGGTTGAACGAATCCGCAGGGCGCGCCGAAACCACCGGCCCGTGATCCTGTCCATGGGCGCGCACGTGATCAAAAACCGGCTGTCCCGCTACCTGATCGCGCTGATGCGCGGGGGCTGGGTTACCCATCTCGCGGGCAACGGCGCGTGCTCCATCCACGATTTCGAGCTGTGCTACCTCGGCGGGACCTCGGAGAACGTGCCCACCGCGATCGAGGACGGCTCCTTCGGCATGTGGGAGGAAACCGGCCGCTGGATGAACGAGGCGATCTCCGCGGGCTTCCGGGCCGGGTACGGCTACGGCGAATCGCTGGCGCGCTACATTGACGCGCACCCGGACCGCTTCCCCTACCGGGAGGACTGCGTGCTCTACCAGGCGTGGAAGCTCGGCGTGCCCGCCACCTACCATATCGCGCTGGGCACGGATATCATCCACCAGCACCCAAGCGTCGATTTTCAGGCCATCGGCGGCGCGAGCGGGATTGATTTCCATTGCATGTGCAACAGCGTGTCCGGGTTGGACGGCGGCGTATTTATGAATTTCGGCTCGGGCGTGATCGGGCCGGAGGTGTTTTTAAAGGCGCTCTCCATTTCCCGCAACCTCGGATACCCGACCTTCGATATCACGACCGCGAACTTCGACCTGATTAATCTGGGCGATTACAAGGCCAAGGCCGGGTACGACGACCCGCGCTATTACTACCGCCCGCGCAAGAACATCGTGCTCCGGCCGGTCAGCCGCGGAGGCATGGGCTGGCACTTCGTGGGCAACCATCTGGAAACCATCCCCAACCTGTACCAAAAGCTGACGGAGAAGGGCGGGCGGCCGGAATGAACAAGCAGCGGTTTGACCGGCTTTTTGGGAATATGGAGCGCGTCTCCATCGGCGTTCTGGGCGATTTCTGCCTGGACGTATACTGGGAAGCCGACATGACCAAAAGCCAGCTCTCGCGGGAAACGTCGTACTATACGCTGCCCGTCGTGCGGGAGCGCATCAGCCTGGGCGGCGCGGGCAACGTCGCGGCCAATATCGCCTCGCTTTTCCCCGTGAAGCTCTCCGTGTTCGGCGTTACGGGGCGCGATTGGCGCAGGCGGGAGCTGACCGGGCTGCTGCACGCGATCGGCGCCGATACCGGCGGGCTGGTGCAGGACGCGGAGCGCTTTACCAACGCCTATGTCAAGCCCCTGCGCCGCGGGCTGTCCGGCGAGCTGAACGAGGACGCGCGGCTGGACTTCGAGCCGCAGCAGCCGCTGGCGGCGGAAACCGAGCGGGCGCTGCTGCAAAGGCTGAAGGGAGCCGTCCCGGCGCTGGACGTGCTGTGCGTGTGCGACCAGCTGACCTACGGCTGCGTGACGGACGGCGTGCGCGATTATCTGTCCGGCGGGGAGCACAGGCCGGTGATCCTCACCGACAGCCGGGAGCGCATTGGGGAATTCCGCAGCGTGATCGTCAAGCCCAACGATATCGAGGCCTGCCGCGCGCTCGGGCTGCCCCTGGGCGCGGATACCGAAAGCATTCAAAGCGTCGCGCTCGCGCTGGGCCGGCGCACGGGGAAGCCCGTCATCGTTACCATGGGCAAAAACGGATGCGTGGTCGCGGCCGGCGGCGAGGCGGCGCACGTGCCCGCCTTTCCCGTGCCCCCGCCCATCGATATCTGCGGCGCGGGCGACACCTTTATGGCCGTTACCGCCTGCGCGCTGGCGGCCGGCGCGGACATCCGGGAAGCCGTTTGGCTTGCCAACGCGGGCGCGTCCGTCACCATCCGGCAGCTGCACATCACCGGTACCGCCACGCGGGACGCGCTGTACGCGCTGTGCGGGGAATAAGGGCATAGCCCCAAGGCTGCGGGAATCCGAAAACGGCCGTTCATATGCGGCCGTTTTCGGATTCCTGCGTAACCGGTTTATTTTTCCGCGAAATACTTCCGGATCGACTCGATGATCTCTTCCTCAGAAAATCCCAATTCCTGATAGTAGCGGATGCTCTGGGCAAGGTCCTGCTGCAGAAGCTCCGCCTTGGTTTCCCGCAGCTGCTGCTCGCTGAGCGCGGATACCACGGTGCCGCGGCCCACGCGCGTCGCGATCAGCCCCTGGCCCTCCAGCAGCTCCCACGCCTTTTTCACGGTGATCACGCTGATGCGCAGCTCCTTGGCCACGGTGCGGATGGGCGGCAGCGGCGCGCCGGAGGGCAGGTCGCCGCGCAGCACCTGCGCGCGGAGCTGCTCGAAAATCTGCTGATAGATGGGCGTATCGGAGGAATCGGAGATCACGATGTTCATAGATCGACCTTTTCAAACCGTGCCGCGGACAGCCTGTACGCGGCGATATTCAGCCCGGCGAACACGGCGGCGCCCGCAAGCAGCGTGGCGATGTGCGCCCCCGTGGTCTGCATGCCGTCAAAGATCCGGGTGAACCAGACGTCGTAGACAATCCCCAGCTCGACCGCCGCCGCAAACACCAGCGCGACGGCCGTGGCGAGGATTACCGGAACGCCGATCTTATACGCGGTCTTATAAAACATCGGCAGCATCACGAGGTTGAACAGCCCGAACATGACGAACGCCAGCCCCAGAAACGCGAGGTTCCCGTCCATGAAGATATAATTCGGCGTGGGCATCACGGTGAGCTTGAGCGCCACGCACACCGCCGCGACGAGAATCTGCAGCACCTCCAGCGCGCAGACCGTCAGCACGCGCGCCTTGACCATATCGCGGCGCGGCACCGGCATCGTCGCGGAAAAATAGACCTCCTTGTAGGACTTGGACAGGGTGAACAGGTTGGGCGCGGACATGAAGCAGAAGTACAACAGCGCGATAAAATACAGCCACTGCGGGATCAGGATCAGCGCCGAAAGCAGCGCCACGGCGTAAAACAACGGGTTGACGACCAGCTTGAGTTCCTTATACAGCAGCGCTTTCATGCGTTTCGTCTCCTTTTCTCTCATGGTAGACCATGATATCTTCCAGCGTGGGCGCTTCCACCATCAACCCGGCGCCCCCGGGGATTTTCGCGGTCTCCATCATCGCCTGGAAGCCGAAGGCGTTCAGCCGGCAGGATACCACGCCGGCCCTGAGCGCGTCCAGCTGCTCCCGCGTGCCCTTGACCACGCGGTACTTGGCGATCAGATCGGCCTCCGAGCAGCTTTCCAGAATTGCGCCGTTTTTGATGTAGGTGATAAAATCGGCGCACTTCTCCAGATCGCTGGTGATATGCGTGGAAAACAGGATGGACATGTCGCCGCCCTCGATCAGCTCCTGAAACAGCTCCAGCAGATCGTCGCGCGCGACGGGATCCAGCCCGGAGGTGGGCTCGTCAAGGATCAAAAGCTCCGCGTTGTGCGACAGCGCCAGCGTCAGCGAATACTTCACCCGCATGCCGCTGGAGAGCTCGTCCACCCTCTTGTTCTCGTCCAGCTCGAAGCGCTTCAGATAGGCCTGGTACGCCTTGGCGTTCCAGCCGGGGTAGAAGCGCCGCACGACGTCCGTAATCTGCCCGAGCCTGTGCTTGGGAAAGCAGTCGGTCTCCCCCATCAGAAAGCCGATCTTCTGCTTGATTTTCAGCTCGTTCTCTTTGAAATCCTCGCCGAACACGCGCACGGTGCCGCCGTCCTTGACCGCAAGCCCCATGATGGACTTGAGCGTCGTGGTCTTCCCCGCCCCGTTGGAGCCGATGAAGCCCATGATATACCCGTGCTCCAGCGTAAACGACACATCCTTCAGCGTAAACGCGGGATAGATTTTGCGTAAGCTTTCCACTTCCAAGATGTTCATAGCAACCTCCTCGCATATTGTGCTTGTACAATATACACAATGTAAGTGTGGTTGTCAATATGATTTCCGGTTTTTTTCCGATCCCTTGCACCTCCTGCCGCACGATGCGCGCGGGAAGCCGAAGCAGACAGAAAACAGCAAAAACTGCCGCTGTGAAAACGGCAGTTTTTGTTTTGGCTGCGGATGGAGATCAGCGGTTACCTAGGGGGTATCGTCCTCGGGCTTGTCCTCCAGCACGAGATCGAAATCGCCCAGGTGCTTCACCTTATAGCCGTTCTTTTTAAACGCCTCATAATCGAACGCGTCCAGCTCGTCCATGGCCAGCTTGTGGAACTCGTAAAAATTGTGCCACCATTCGTAGCCGCTGCCCAGCTGCGCGTTCAGGTACGCATCCGCGATATCGCAGCCCATCTGCGGCGCCACATAAAACGCGCCCATGGCCAGCACGTTCACCCCGTTGCCCGTAATGGCGCGCAGCGCGGCGGGAACGCTTTCCACGACGCCCGCATGCACGTGCGGGCATTTGCTGGCGGCGATGTGGATGCCCATCCCGGTGCCGCAGAAGATCAGCGCGCGCTCAAACTCGCCCTCCGCAATCAGCGCGCCCACGTGCAGACCCACGCGGTGGAACATCAGATCCGTGTCCTCCGCCGTGGGATCGGTCACGCCGACGTCGGTGATCGTCCAGCCCTTTTTGCGCAAATGAGCGCATACGGCTTCCTTGAGCGGATAGCCCGCAAAATCGGCGCCGACAAGCAATTGTTTATCCTTGACCATCTTCATGATGATTCCTCCTTTTGATAGGTAGAGATTTAGTTTCAATTTTACCATGAAAAGGATCGGAAATACAGCCGGCAGTGTGCAGGGGATGAATGCCTTGCTTACTTCCCGATCACACCCTTGGTGAGAATAACGCAGCCGTACAGCGCGGTTTCGCCCGTCTGGATGGTGGCGTACGCCCTGCGGCTGCGCTCGTAAAAGGCAAACCGTTCTTCAAAGCCGATCTGCACGTTCTTCTGGTGCTTGTCCACCGTTTTGCGGATCTCCTGCCAGATCGGCGGATCGGCCGTCATGCCCGTGCCGGGCACGACGCTGATCAGGGTCACGGGCGCTTCCACAAACGTATCCAGCGGCAGCAGCCGCAAAATGGCGTCCAGCATTTCGATCACCCCGTGCCCGTCGCAGCGGATGCAGCGCCTGCCCATCGAGTCCGCGGGAAAGTTCCCGTCCCCGATCACGATTTCGTCTCCGTGTCCCATGGCTGCCAGCGCCCGCAAAAGATCCGGCGACAGCAGCGGTGAAATTCCCTTGAGCATCGTCTTTCCTCCCGTATCGTCCGCGCCGCGCAACCGTTTCACGGCGGACGTCCCGATCAAGCTTCCCCGTCCCTATACTCCGCTGTCGATCGAAATGGATCTTTTATGCCGGAACAGGTGAATGTCGTTGTCGGAGAAGTAGTTGAGCACCATTACCAGCAGCAGCACGCCGCCCCAGATGAGCGAGATGTAGTAGCTGGATATTTTCGGAAAGCGGTTGAGCCCGGTCTCCAGCATCTTCAACAGGATGGTCGCCAGCACCACGCCGGAGATCCGGCCGCTGCCGCCGATGGGGTTCACGCCGCCCAGAACCACGATGAGCACGCACTGCAGGGTATACACCGTGCCGTAGTCGGCGCGGGCGGAGTTGTAGTTCGCCAGCATAATCATGCCGCCCAGCGCCGCGCACACGCCCGAAAGGGTGTAGGTCTTGATCAGCAGGCGGTCAATGTTCAGCCCCGAAAACTTGGCGGCCGTCGCCGAGGTGCCCAGCATATACAGCTTGGTGCCGTAGGTGGTGCGCATCAGGAAAAACCAGATCACCAGCGCCATGCCCCCGAAAAACAGCAGCTGCACCGGCACCAGCCCGAAAAGCTTGGAGTTGATGGTGGTCGCGTACACGCGCGCCAGCTTGCTGACGGCCTTGCCGTTGGTGATCACGATGCTGATGCCCGTAAACAGCTCGCTGGTGCCCAGCGTCGCCAGAATGGGCGGGATGTGCACCTTGGAGACCAGCAATCCGTTGAACGCGCCGGCCGCCGCGCCGATCCCCACGGCGAGCACGAAGGAGAGGGGGATCACGTAAAACGCCAGCCCGCCGTCGGCCAGCTCCAGCCGTTTCATCAGCAGCGCCATCAGGATCGAGGTCAGGTTCGCGACCCCGACCACGGACAGGTCGATACCGCCGGTGAGCATGCATACCATGATGCCCAGCGCCATCAGCCCGAACTCCGGAAACTGCGACGCCATGGTCTGGAAATTGATCAAAGTGTAGAATTTCTGGAACCGCGTAATCGCCATGAACGCGGACCAGAGGATGATCAGCAGAATAATCCTGAACAGGTGCTTATCCTTGGCGTACAGCCGGCCGATCCAGGAAGCGTTTGTATTCACCTGCATTTAGCCCACCTCCCGGGAAAGCTTGCGGTTCCTGTGTATGCTGTTTGCGCGGTACACCTGCATGGCGCTCACCCCGATGCCGATGATGATCAGCGCGCCGACGAACACGCTCTTCCACACGGTGGGAACGCCGATCAGGATCATGGAGTTTTCCACCACCACAATCAAAAGCGTGCCCAGCATGCAGCCGGTCAGCGTGCCGGCGCCGCCCGTAATGGCGGTGCCGCCCAGCACCACGCCGGCGATGATGTTCATCTCCATCCCCAGCATGTTGGTGGGGTGCATCTGCGTCATCATACAGGTGCGCATCAGCCCGGCGAGGCTTGAAACCACGCCCACGAACACGTACAGCCAGAACTTGGTCCACTTCACGCTGAAGCCGGCGCGCAGCGCGCTGACCGGGTTGCCGCCGATCGCGTAGATGCCGCGGCCGAACATCGTGCGCCTGAGGATAAACCACGCGACGATCAGCAGCACGATAAAGACCAGAATGGAGGAGTGCATGCGCGAGGTAAGGCCGGATTCCGCATTGGTCGCCACAAACAGCGCGGAGGTGCCGAAGTCTTTCATGCCCGGCGGGATGACCGCCAGCTGCACGGACTTGAGCGTGCCCTGCATAAAGCCCTTGAACACGCTGGCGGAACCCAGGGTTACGATCAGCGCGGGCAGCCCCAGGTGGCCGATGAAGAAGCCGTTGAACGCGCCCAGCACCCCGCCGAATACGATCGCCATCAGGATCGGCAGCCAGATGCCGCCCTGATAATCCGCGTCCAGCAGCAGCTTGGTGATCGCGTACGAGCTCAGCGAGGCCAGCGCGGGAAACGATACGTCGATCCCGCCGGAAATGATAACCATAAAGGTGCCGATGGCGAAGATGCCCGACACCACCATGGCCGACAGGATATCCACGATGTTGTTGGGCGTAAAGAACTGCTTTGACCGTACCTCGATCAGCAGAAACAGCACAAACAACACGATCGCGATATAGGTCTCGTTGCGCTGCGAGAGTTTCCTGAGTGTTTTTTGCATATCAATCCCCTCCGCTCCGGGCGGCCGCAGGCCTGCGCAGCCTCCGCCGCCGCGGGTGTACAATCAAAGCATATACGAAAGCACGCTCTGCTCGGTCGATTCGCCGGGCTTCAGCATGGCGGCCACGCGCCCGTTTTTCAGCACCAGCAGGCTGGAGCAGTTGACCAGCATCTCCGGCAGATCGTCCGAGATGATGATGATGCCCATGCCCTCGTCTGCAAGCGCCTGCAGGATGGCATGGATATCGTGCTTGGAGCCGATGTCCACGCCCACGGTCGGGCCGTTCAGCACCAGCACGTCCAGGTTGCAGGCCAGCCATTTGGCCAGCACGATGCGCTGCTGGTTTCCGCCCGACAGGGTGGAGCAGGCGTTATCCGCGTTGGGCGTGGCAATGGTCAGCTCCTTCACCCAGCGGTTCACCTCCTGCTGGCGCTTATCGCGCTGGATGACGTGCGTCTTGTTCGCCAGATGGTCGATCTCCGAAATGATGATGTTATCGGCGATGGTGCGCGGCAGGAACAGCCCCTCGTTCAGGCGGTCCTCCGGCACGTAGCCGATCCGGTGGGTGATCGCGTCCTCCGGGCTCTTCAGGCGGATGGGTTTCCCGTCCTTCAAGAGCGTTCCGCTGTCCGCGCGCTGAATGCCGAACAGCGACAGCGCCAGCTCCGTTCTGCCCGAATCCAGCAGGCCCGTAATGCCCAGAATTTCGCCGCTGCGCAGCTGAAAGCTTACGTCCTCATAGCAGCCCGACAGCGAAAGGCTCTGCGCCTCCAAAACCGGGCTATCCGAAATATGCTGCGGCACAAAGCTCTTTTTTTCAAACTTGCGCCCCGTCATATAATAGGAGAATTTTTTATCGTCCAGATCGGCCGTGCTGCCCGATACCACCAGCTCTCCGCTGCGCAGGATGGTAAAGCGCTCGGAAATCTCAAACACCTCGTTGAGCTTATGGCTGACAAAGAGCGTGGAGATGCCCTGCTCCTTGAGCTTGAGGATGATTTGGAACAGCGCCTGCACCTCCTTGCGGGTCAGCGCGGTGGTCGGCTCGTCCATAATGATCAGGCGCGCGTTGAACATCAGCGCGCGGCAGATGGCGACCAGCTGCTTTTCGGCCACCGACAGCGTGCCCACCAGCCGGTCCAGGTCCACCCGGAAGTTGATCTTGGCGATCGCCTCTTCGGCGGTTTTCTTCATGCGTTTGCGGTTGACGAATTTATGCCCCTCGGCCAGCTCGCTGTTGAGGGCAAGGTTCTCCATCACCGTGAGGTTATGGAAAACGGAAAAATCCTGATAAATCACCTGAATCCCGCTGTTGATGGCTTCGCGCGGCGTGATTTTTTTATATTGCTTCCCGGCAAATTCAATAAACCCGGCATCCTGCTGATAGACCCCGGAGATAATTTTGATCAGCGTGGATTTGCCGCAGCCGTTTTCCCCCGCGAGACAATGAATTTCTCCGGGTGCGATCTCCAGCGAAACGTTTTTGAGCGCCTGCACCCCGGCAAAAGCCTTGGAAATTCCCTCGGCTCGCAACAAAGGCTGGGTCATTGTAACACCTCCAAGCGCACGAAGCGCGTCCCTGATTTTTACAGGAAGCCCTGCCGGCTTTGAAAACCGGCAGAGCTTCCCCGGATCAATCTGCGATAGCGGATTTGCTTAGAAGCCGAAGCTGTCCACGTTCTCGGCGTTGATCACGATCCAGCCCTGGCCTTCCAGAACCTTGTCGCTGCCTTCCTTGAACGTCAGCTGCGTATAGCCGTCCACGCCCAGATCCACGGGCTCTACGATTTCCGTACCGGCAAGCACCTGCTCGGCCAGGGCGACCATCGCCTCGCCGGCCAGCGCGGGATCCCACAGGGTGAGGGACTGCACGGCGCCGCTCTTGAGCAGTTCGGCGTTATCGGCCGGCATCCCTGTTCCGGCGGTGAACACTTTTCCGCTGAGGCCCAGCTCGGCAATTGCGCGGGCAACGCCGGGAGCGTCGTAGGACGAGGTGCCCATGATGCCCTTGAGGTCCGGATACTTTTTGAACAGCTCTTTGGCTACGTTGTAGGCCACGTCGCCGTTATCTTCCGATTCCACGCGGGGCTCCTCTGCCAGCAGGGTCATGTTGGGATAGTTCTCGGTGGCGTATTTCACGCCGCCGTCCGCCCACTCGTTATGGGAGGCGTTGGTGACGTGGGCAACCATCGTGGTGTACACGCCTTCATAATCCATAGCCGCGGCGAGGTTTTCCATGATGAACGCGCCGTATGCTTCGTTGTTGAAGGCTTCGATGTCGTAATCCACGTTCTCCAGCGACGCGCCCTCGTGGGCGATCACAACGATGCCCGCTTCACGCGCCTGCTGCAGCACCGGCTCCAGCGATTCGGGATCGACGGGAACCACGCAGATGGCGTCCACGCCCTGTGCGATCAGATCCTGCACCAATTGCGCCTGCAGGGTCGCGTCGATCTCAGGGGTGCCGCGCTGATAAATCGTGTTTTCGGGATGCGCCGCGGCATATTCGTTGACGCCGACTTCCATGCGCACAAACCAGGGGTTGGACGCATCCTTCGGCACCACGACGATTTCCCATCCGTCGGCAAAAGCAGTCGCGCAAGTTAACAGCAGCAGGGATACAAGTATCAGAGCAACCAATTTCTTCATGTTCGAGCCCTCCAAAATAATTTTATTCTCTCCCGCTGGCGCGGGCAAGGAGACATGGTTTACGCCCCGCGGCGCGTGGTGGAATCCCGGATAATCAGTCTGCAGTCGATCACAACCTCCTTTTCGGTTTCAAAATTTTCGATCAGCCCCAGGATCATCCGCGTGGAGCTGTCCGCCACAGCGGCCAGGTCCTGCCTCACGGTGGTGATCGGGATGGACGATATCCGGGAAAAGATCAGATCGTCATATCCGGCCACCGCGATGTTCCCGGGCACTTTGATTCCCTCGGCGCCCAGCGCGTTGATGACGCCAAGCGCCATCATATCGTTCACGCATACGATCGCGTCCATATCCAGCGGCCGCAGCCTTTGGATCTGTGCCAGGGCGCTTGCGTAGGTGACTTCCTCAAGCCTGAGGATGTTTTCGTAGGTCAGCTGCAGCGCGCGCATCTCGTCGCGGTAGCCCCTGTCGCGTTGGTCCATGCAGTAAACGTCGGACGGGCCGGTCATCAGGGCGATTTTCCGGCACCCCTGATCGTACAGGAGGCGGACCATCATGCGCATGCCGCTGTACAGGTTGCACATCACGTAGGGCTTTGGCGCCGCAGGATAAACGGAGGTGATGTACACCACCGGGATGTCCGCTGCATCCAGCGTGGACAGGTAGCTCACGTCGTCGTTGGGCTTGTTCAGCGGCACCAGCAGCACGCCGTCCATCCGGTTCTCGATCATCTCCTGCACGATCTGCTTTTCGCGCTTGCGGGAGTTTTCGCTGATGGAAATGAACAGGCCGTATCCGCTGTTGCGCAGGCCGCGGGAGATGTTATCCACCAGGGATGCGTAATACACGTTCTGGATATCGGGCACGATCAGCCCGATCATGTTGCTTTTGCGCATCACGAGCTTGCGGGCGTGCGGGTTGGGCGAATATCCCATTTCCCGCGCGGTTTGCAGAATCCGCCTGCGGGTTTCCAAATTCACCTTGCTGCTTCCGTTGAGCGCCAGCGAGACCGTGGATTTTGACATGCCCACCCTTTTGGCAACATCCTCGAGCTTAATTTCCATTCCGATTCCTCATATTTCAAACGGTTAAAATTCAAATGCTGCAAAGGTATTGATCGTCGTGCGTCCCCGGCGTTTTCCGGCGTATCCGCCGCTGCGGCGCTCTCGCGCAGGCGTTGCTTCGGTCTGCTTACTCCCCGGGCGGGCCGTTCGGTTTGTCCGATCTGGTAATTTCAAACGGTTGAAATTTTGAGAAAGAAATAAAATCATCCGGTCCGTTTTTGCGTTTGATCGCGTGGTCTTACGGCATGTTCTATAATATTTGGCGAATTTCAACCGCTTCGATATGTTAGATTGTAACAATAAATTATCGCCTTGTCAATCACTTTCCGCAAGCTTTCTCAAATTATTCCGCGGCACTTTCGGCGTCCCGACGATTTCCGCATCCGGCTGCGCTTTGCGCAAAAACAGAGAGCCGGAAAGCGGCGTATCCGCAACAAAAACAAGCTCCGTGGTTTTTGAGCCGCGGAGCCTTACCCGATACCCCCCGCATTTTACAGCAGCGCGCACAGCGCTTTGCGGAAGTCCTCGTCCTGTTCCTTCGTGCGCTTGGCCGGGCCTTTCAATCTGCCGCCGCCCATGCGGATCTTGCGGGCGGTGTGCCGCGCCAGCAGCAGCGCGTCGATGTTGTCCGCGGTATACTGCATGCCGTTCTGGTTGAGCACCAGCGCCTGCCTCGCCAGCGCCATCGCAGCCAGCCCGTAGTCCTGCGTGATCACCAGATCGCCCTTGCCCACATGGTTCACCAGATAAAAATCCGCGCTGTCCGCGCCCTTGGACACCGTGATGGTCTTGGCGCCCTCCCGCTCGAAATAATGCGCTGTATCGCAGATCAGCAGCACCTCGATCCCCCGCTGACGCGCGCAGCCCAGCGTAATATCCACCACCGGACATCCGTCCGCGTCGATCAGAATTTTCATGGGCGCTCCTTATCAATAGGCAATAAAAATACTGTAAACAATATATCTGCATTCAAATTATAACCTTGCCGTATCCCCTCGTCCACCCATGCATTGCTTTTCTCCGTTTTTCCTGCGATAATAAACCCGTTATGGGCCCGTAGCTCAGTGGACAGAGCATCTGACTTCGAACGATCGTCATCAAAAAGCGAAAATAAACCTAGGGTCTGTTGACACTAAAAGGCAAAAGTGATATAAATCAAGCTGTGAAGATTACCAGGACGCAATATGAACGGATTGCTGGTCACTTTCCCGTTCAGCGTGGCAACGTAAAGGTTGAT
>Ga0116164_10001044_pt1 | contig 21543 bp, 23 predicted proteins | sample AD_UKC109_MetaG_FD_89888 | JGI IMG/M metagenome (GOLD analysis project Ga0116164, IMG submission 89888) | Active sludge microbial communities of municipal wastewater-treating anaerobic digesters from Hong Kong - AD_UKC109_MetaG | ecosystem: Engineered > Bioreactor > Anaerobic > Digestate... | reverse complement strand
CTTTAGTGGTGGGAGTATGTCAAGGTAGCGCTTATGTCTTGCCTGTGTTATGCTCACCCGTAAGGGCAGATGCATACGAATATGTCTCGCAGGAGGTGAATGTGCTATGGAAAAAAAACGAGATTCCCATGATGAGGTTCGTATCAGCGAGATCTTGCGGGCCATGGAAAAGCCGGCGTATCCTGAATATATCCAAAAGACGGTAGAGCAAATTCAGGGATGGATGTCCACTGCCCTTGAAGGAGAGGATTTTCTCGGCGATGATGATGTTTTTGGAGCTTTGGAACGTCGTTTTGGAATGGAGCCGGAACACTTTTTCTCTCAAATGGAATGGTTGCATTCTTATGCGGATGTAATCCCTTCGATTCAACCTTCTGAAGGGAAGGAAAACGCTGTAGTTATTGCTATCGCTCCTATGGATATAGAAGAAGGGTTGCGGTTGGCTATCGACCATGCAGCGGTTTTCTCCTCGGATACATGTAAACGTGTCTGGATTCTTACGGACAATTGGGTATTGGGAGAATGTTTCCGCTATCAACCGCACGTACAGGTTCTCAAAAAACGCGGAGTGGAATTCCATTATATTTTGGTTACTCCTTGGGGTTGGACAGAAATTCCCTTTACAAAAAGTCTTGGTAACAGACAGATCCCCTGGCTTGGCAATGATGAAGGAGATGCTCCTAATTCAGGGTATCCTTCGGGGCCTCACAAAGGAAGGCGGGGGCGCGAAGATAAGAATGGCTAATCTTTTTCTGAAAAACTTCTGATTCTTTAATAGTAGGCCAATAAGAAAGCCCCTGGAAAGATGTTTTTGCCAGGGGCTTTCTTGCTATGTTTTTTCTGAGAAGGAAAAATTTATCCGCCGCTTATCATATGGACTACCTGCACAGTAGCTTGATCCGGTACTTTAAAGGTCTTGAAATCATTTCGCGGAACCGCCACATCATTCACCCATACCGCAAGCATGCGGAAGGTAAAATTTTTCTTGTCGAGAATATCCTGAATCGTGATTCCTTCAAACCACGTCATGGATTCTCCGTTTACCCGGATCATGAAGCTATTCGAGCTCGTCTTCCGGGCGGCTGTATTTTTCTACCACCGCTACGACTTCGGGGTAATCCATACCAAGCTCTTTGAGTTTTTTTACTGTAGGAATTCCCTTGGCATTCCATCCCCGGCGTTTGTAAACAGCTTTTTTCAACTCCAGCCACTGTCCCCAACGTTTTTCATAAAGTTTGGCAATTTTCTCTTCCGTGGGCATTCCTTCGGGGTTGAAACCAAACTCTTTGAGCTTCCCGTCGTAATATTCTTTCCGCGCATCCCATTCATCCGGAAAGACGGGGCCCATGGCGCGCATGGGAATAGTGTGTTCCGCATTTCCCTTTTTCATGCGAACGTTGAAAACTCTCTGGAAGTTATAAACCCTTTCCGACTGAAGAATAAGATCTTCCTTGGTGACGTTTTTACCTGTAACAGCGTTAAAGACATCCACATAATTCTGCACATGCTCGGGAACCTTGGCAGCATCCTGAGGGCGATAACGATAGGAGTTATCCGCAGGCTCCACGTCATTCCAGGGAAGTTTGCAAAGTCCTGTGAGAGAGAACCAAGTACGGAAGACAGGGAAATAGTGGAGTGCATCTGCTTTGTCTTCAAAAGTGGGAAGCTGCTTGTTCACCATGTCCATGAAGATGAGCCAGGCTTCATCATGCTGGGGTCCTTTGAGAGTAAGGTAATAACCTCCCCATTGCGCGACAGATTCCTTGGGAACATACTCCGAAGTTTCAACTCCCTGGCCTTCCATGCCGATTTTTTCCATAACGTTTTTGTCTGCCCCGTATTTATCGGCAAAGATACTCTTCATTCGTTTGATACCCTGGCCTACGGCGAGAGCGAACTCATCTTTTCCTTCCGCCATGCGGTGAATAAGTTCCATCAGGTCTGCCGCAGCACCGAAGTTAAGTTCCAATCCGTTGGTATGTTCTTTGCTAATAAGGCCAAGCTCGTAACATTCGCATACAAAGGCGAAACCCGTACCCAGAGAGATGGTGTCCACTCCGTAGTGATCCGCATAAAAATTGGCCTCGATGGTCCACTTGGGATCAAAGACTCCCACGTTGCTGCCGAGGCTGGCCACTGTTTCATACTCCGGGCCGTCTACGGTAACCACATGCCCTTTACAGGGGCCTGTCTGAATTTCGAACTTGTCCACCGCCTTGGCACAGGCCATGGAACATCCATACCAACAGCCATCCGCCATTCCCTGGGTGAAGTGCTTTTTGTAAACACTAGAATGGATTTTGTCGATATGAGGGCTTTGGCCGAACTTGTAGTTATGCACCGGAAGGAGATGGTATTCATCCATAATTTCGTTCAGGTGAGCCGTACCCACGGATCTCATAGAACACTGCTTGTCGTCGAGATCATGAATCTCTTTATGGATTTTAACTCCCACTTTCTGGAGCGTTCTGAGATCCACCGGATGATTCTCGGTTCCCGTAACGTTGGAGTATTTCACTACCAGAGCAATGATTTTCTTGTCTCGAAGTATCGTTCCGCCGCCTCCGCGTCCCGCCTGCTTGAGACGAGCTACCTTGCGCCGGGGGTCATAAAAACTCATGTTCAAGCATCCCCAACGTGTGCTCTCGGCAGCTTTCCCTGCAGCTACCACGGAAATGTTAATTTTATCCGCCTCATCTTTGGCGAAGTATTCGTGCAGAGCTTCCGTAACCGTATAGGCATTGATGTCCGTAAAGGGAGATTCCAGAACCTGAATTTTCCCCTGGTCTCCATCAATGAAAACGATTACGTCTTTTTCGGATTTCCCCTGAATTTCAATGGCGTCAAAACCCGAGAATTTGAGAAGAGGACCGAAATAACCGCCGGAATTACTGTCATACGTCTGGTCCGAAAGGGGAGAGATAAAGGCGGCATAGCACTTGCCGGTACCGGGATATTGGGTTATGCCGCAGAGGGGGCCTCCGGAAATAACGATTTCGTTTTCGGGATCGTTCCACTTGGTATCCTCTGTCACGGCTTTCCAGAGAAGGTGAAGGTCGAATCCCCGTCCACCGGTAAATTTATCTATAGTATCCTGAGAAATATCCCGGATCTCTATGGCGGGAGTTCCTACATTGACGTGAAGGTTTTTACGCACATACCCCTTATCGATAGGGGTTCGTTCATAGGACCATTCCTTTAAAATGTTCATTTTATCCATTATTCTTCTCTCCTCCTTAACACTATCTAGCTGTTCTGCAGCTCAAGGGCTCCGGTAGGGCATGCGGTAGCGCAAAGGCCGCAGGCAATGCATTTAAAGGGCTGCGGTTGAGCATCCGCATCAAAAAACATGCTTGCGGTAGGGCAGAAACCGACGCACATGAGGCAGGAGGTGCACTTTTTGTTATCCAGACGGACGACCCCGTTTTTATCCCTGTAAAGAGCTTCCACGGGGCAGACATTAATGCAGGCACCACACTGATTGCAGACATTGATGTTGGGTAAGCCTCCCATAACGGAGACTTTAATCCTCGAGAAGTTCTCATTGTTTTCCTTAAAGTACGTGGAAGCGCATTTTTCCATGCATTTTCCGCAGCCAATACACTTATCCGCATAGGTTTTCAAGTATTTCAAAAGAATCCCTCCCTGATAGAGATTGCATTATGGTGAAACAAAAACGCAAAAAAGGAGAAGTGTGTAAAACACACCTCTCCCTTCTTCGCAAACACGGCAGGCGGAAAAATCACTTCTTCCACCCATTGCTTTTACCCCCTGCTAGAGGCGATAAAAGTCGAAGGTTCTGTATACCGCATACATATATTTTTCTGCCATTATAGACATCCTTTTTGAAGAACGCAAGCAAAATCAGGGAAAAAGCCGGACATTATAAAAAAAGATTTCTTTAAAAAATCAATTTTCGTTCTTTTTTGTAGTAAAGTATATAAATGAAGGTTCTGCAGTATGTCCTGGGGAAATCGAGAGAAATGGGGTGTTTTCCCGGATTTTCGTTATGGAAAGAGCGTGTTGATTTTGTAGCGTTCAGGATTTTATGCCGTGCAAAATGGAAACCCTTTTTATGCCTCCTGGTATCGCAAAAAGAAAGGGAATTTGCAGGAGGAGAAAAGAGATTTTTCCTTTTCGTAGTTGCAATTACAAAGATCCTCCATTAGTATTCTCGAGGTAGAAGAAACGTTATAGATAGCTTTTTGAGAGTTTGACGTGATCTAGGCAAAGGGTGGTGAACTATCATAGTGTATGACAGTCAGAATTCCGGGGACTTTAAAAAAAGAAAAATATCTTTTCCCTACGCTCTCTACGGAGGATTAGGAGCAATTTTCGTGGTGCTTCTTTTTACTTGGGGTTCTCGTCGTGGGTGGAGTAAAGAAGTCTCCTATTTTCTTTCCATAAATGCAGGAGCGGCGCTCTTTTTCCTGTACGATAAATTGATATCCCCCTTTGGTCTTTTACGGGTTCCTGAGCTGGTTCTTCATGCCTTTAGTCTTTTTGGAGGCTCTCCGGCAGCTTTAATAACGCAAAAAATCTTTCGCCACAAAACACAAAAACCGTCGTTTCTTTTCATTCAATGGGCAATTTTCATTTTGCAGCTCGTAGTGCTCGTCCTCTATATCTATTTTAAAAAATAACTCCAAGAAATTGTTGTAAAATTTCCCTGTACGGAAATTGGTAAAAACCATGACTTGGTTTTATTGGTTTGGATATGGAAACGTGGAAGGATTTGAAACCATATGTGGGAGCATTTTTTTGAATCTATCATGTTGCTTTGTTTCGGAGCGGCATGGCCAGGTTCTATTTATAAGTCATGGAAGTCAAGAAGCAATAAAGGGAAAAGTCTCATTTTTCTCGTCATTATTTTTTTGGGGTACATTGCCGGCATTTTAAAAAACTTAATGGCTCAAGAAGGGCTTACTGGAATAATATTTCTCTATTGTGCTAATGGAATTATGGTGGGCATAGATATGGGCCTTTATTATCGCAATCATTTTTTTGACAGAGCGCGAACCGAATGCTCTATGGATATGGGAATGGCCTATACTTTTGGAGTGGAGATTCAAAAAGATCCCGTAAAAGGTTATCTTTATTTTGAACAAGCCGCAAAAGATTCTTCCGGAGAAATGCGTAAAATGGCAAAGAATGCTTTAGAAAACCTTACGGAAACGATGTCTCCGGAACAATTAAAAAAAGCGAGAGAGATTTCTGGTGCCTCTTAAAATGGAGAAGCTTGGGAATATCTCAAAGCCATGAGACGCCATACATCCTATAGAGTTCTTGGACTTTCCTCCGGGGCCTCCCGGGAGGAAATTCGAGAAGCCTACAGAAAAAAAATGAAGGAATTTCACCCTGACGTGTATCGTGAAGATCCTCGATATGCTCTCGTAGTCCGAGAAGCTTATGAATCTCTTTCAGGAAAAGGATCGAGGGATAGTTATCTAGAGGAGCTTGCAGAGGAGCTTTTTCCCCAGGGAGTAGAATTTACCTTCCCAGAATTGCTTTCCCTGGAAGAGGACGAAAAAACCATATCCGAGTTGAATCTTCATGAGAAGGCAAACGAGAAAAAGGTCCGTGAAGAAAATTCCCCTCCTAAATTTTTTAATGCTATGCGGAAAGAAAGAAAATGGAAAGAGTATGCTTTCCCCAAACATCTTATGCGGCAGGAAGAACATGCTTTTCTCGTAATGTCGTTACTCAAGGGCTCTCAAGTTGCCATGCCTCCCGTACAACTTGAAAAAATTGCCGCTTTTCTTGGAGTGTCTCTTCAGTCCGGAAACAGTAGCACCGAAAAAGATTTGCGAAGCAATTATTATGGGCACGACGGAACTCTTTACGGGGGGAATATTTCCTATGACAACAAAAACGCTCCGATCCTTGTTTTCGGCAACATTCTAACACCTCATATTTTTTATCAACGGTATGTCATTTCCCGATTGCTTGGTTATTTCCTGTACTACCCTTTCAGAAACCGTTCCATCATGATTGGAGATTTCCTCTCTTTTTTCTCTCGATACGATGAGGAGGAAATAAATACTCACCGTTTTGCGGAAGAACTTTTGCTGCCTCAAGAATTATTTTCAATTTACGGAGGCAAGGTCCTTTGGCATATGGAACGAGGCAAGGATTTTTCCTATGAAAAATTCATAAAAAAAACTGCGCATCTTTTTCAGGCTCCTCAAGCGGTAGTGGAGCACCGGGCGCGGAAATTCGAACGCCGTATACGAATTGCAGGAAGCATGAAAAAAGAGGGAAGAGCCCAGGCATTTCTCCGGGAAATTGAAGGATTATTTCGGTAAAGGGGGAGGAACAGAAATGAAACGTCGGAAACTTTCTCAAGCAGAAAAACAATACGGAAAAATTATTCGCTCTCTGGACAAAACACGATCCATGCTGGAATATTTTTGTTCGTCCCAACCACATCTGGAAGAAGAGCCTCGGGAAGAGCTATTTCAAGCCATCAATGAACTGGACGAACTCTCGTATCGTATATATTCATTACGTTTTGAACTTAGGGAAAGCGGCGTTTTTGAAGAAGATGAAAATGCAGAAAAAGCGGAAACTCCCTGATGGCGCCATAGGGAAATTTCCGCTTTAAGTCTGCGGATAGTCGTGAAGAAAAGAAATTACTTACATTCCGGAAGGATGTATCCCATCCAATAATATCCCCACAGAGCGGCTTGGTTGGACAGAAATCCTGCATCCTGAGGAGTCCAAGAAACTTGGTGTTCTTTCGAAAGTTTTGTCAAAGCATATATGTTGCGTTGCAAGGCGCATTGAGGCGTTTCGCCATCTTTACAATGTATCTGCCACCAACTTCTTCCAGTCCATACGAAAAGAGCCTTGGGATTTTCCCCTTTCCAGGCGATGGGCAGTTTCGGTTTGTAAAGAATGCCCATGCGGTCGACCAGTTCTTTCCATGCGGAGACCATCATGAAATTTTTGTTCAGCAACCAGGGAGGGCTTCCCAGTGCGCTTTGAGGTAGGGAAACAGGTGCATTTTTTACTTCCCCACCGGAGGAAAAAGCTGGAAAAGAAGCTGCCGGTTGTTGGTTTTCCAATACGACCCCTCCCTGGGAATCTATCTGAACAAGGGCTCCTGCGGGGAGGTTCGACGGGCGGTACATGTAAAAACTGTTTCCGAAATATGCCGGTTGGGAAATTAGCACGGGTTCTGCAATATAGGTAGCACTAAAAGCGACGGGGTTCCGGAGGAAAAAGATCATACCTAAAATAAGAGCAAAAAGAACCATCCTTCGTTTCATGAAAAGAACCTCCTTAAATAATTGTTTTTTATCTCTTGATTCCTGAGAGGAACTTCCTTTTCTGATCCTAGGCTTAGGGTACCACATTTACCTCTTCTTGGGGCGGCGGAGGAAGGTAAAGAGGTTCTTTTGTCCCTTCCTTCTGTTCGTTTTGAGGGATATCTGAAGAGAGGGTGAAAGTTCCCTCAGAAAGAGGAGGGGTATATATCGGTTTGGGCGCAATCTCCACAGAAAGCATGGATTCCTTTTCTCCAATGCCCTGGGGAGAAGGGAAAAGATTTTTTGAGGGAAAGGAAGAAGGAGGCGTGTAGAGGGGGAGGGGGGAAGGGCTCTCCGGATTTACCGTTTTCCTTTCCTCATGTTTTTCCTCCTGGGGCAGAGGAGGCAAATATGAAGGCGCTAAAGGCCCCTGATAGATTTCAGGAGAGGAAACAGGGGGTTGCGAAAAAGGCCTCTGATGGGGTTCAGAATAAGGAACCGGAGATTGCGAAAAAGACCCCTGATGAGGCTCGGAATAAGGAACCGGAGATTGCGAAAAAGACCCCTGATGGGGCTCGGAATAAGGAACCGGAGATTGCGAAAAAGACCCCTGATGGGGTTCGGAATAAGGAACAGGGGGCTGCGAAAAAGGCTCCGGGTTTTGATCCGTTTGGGGAGGCTGGTAGGGGGTTCCCAAAGGCACAGCCGGAGCTGCAACAACCGGAGGTTGTAAAACGCTGTATTCTCTGAAAGGAGGCTTGGAGGCTTTTGCAATATCGGGATTTTCTTCTTTTGGAGAGGGAACGTGATCCCATAGAGGAATAGCGTTTCCCTGATGCACCGCTAAAATCCGCGAGAATTCAGGTAAGCCGGGGTTTAACCGCAAAGCCGCATGGTAAGAGTCTTGAGCCCGATCAAAATCGCCCATACCTTCCCAGGATTTCCCTATCCAGAAGAGAATAACGGCCCGTGACTTTTCTTCCTCGGTATGAGTGAGGAGATCTGTCAAGAAACGCAAACTTTTCATGTATTCTCCCGCTTCACAGAGGACTTTGCCCTGGACCCAAAGAGGATCGGGCTCTTTCGATATTTCCTCGGGAAAAGAAGCGGAAGGTTCGGAGTAACCTCGAAAAGCAGGAAAAAAGAGCGAAATCACAAAAATCCCCGCAATAAACGAGCTCTTGATTCCCCTTTTTCTACAAAGAAGCATGGATTACCATTCCCCTTTCCTCTTTCCCAGGAGCGGCATTAAAACAATATCTCGAAGTTCTATGGGAGATGTTTGATCTTCCGCGATGACCTGGACAACAGCTTCCTGATCTTTCAGAAAAAGTACCCGTACCTTTCCGATAAGCTTGGGCATGAGCACCACCGGGTGCTCCGGATCAACTGTAATATAGGTGTCACTACGCACTACGCCAAGAAGATCTCCCGGCCGCAGCGAGTGCCTTTTCCCAAGAGAGATGATATATTTTCTCTCTGCCTCCGTGGAATCTTCCGTAGGAGAAAGAATCCTTCCCGCAAGGTGATATCCCGTATAACCCTGGCTAAGATCATCCAAGGCTTGTTGAAGAGCGTCCTGAAGTGCTGCCCAATAGGGACTCTCCGTGAAAGGCTGCCAGTAGGTGAAAACTTTTTGCCCCTGAGGTTCCAGCCATGTGTCGGGGCGGTATTCCGGAGTCCATCGGCTGTTCCGGGCAGAATAGGTCTGAGAATAAAATTTTTCTCCCGAGAAACTATCGTAAAGAGTCATGCGAAGTGATACTTGAGCACCATACTTGGCTCCTATCACAGTATTTTTAGAAAGAGAAAAACGATAAATTTCCATAAAAAGCCCAAAGTCTTCATAACGTCGTTCCCCCGAAAACCATTGGGCCGCTCCGGCTTCGTCGAGAGGTGTTACCGATATGAGCGGAGAATCGAGGAGATATTCCAAAACATACTGTTCCACCTTTTCCGGAAGAATATCGCCGGGGTAATATTTATTAGGCCAAATTTTTTGGGGTGTTCTGTTAAGAACGGGAAAAAGGGCGATTTCCAATCCTTGGGAGGAAACGATTTTGGCGAAAGCCCCAGGCAAAGGAAAACACAGAGAAAAGCATAGTCCCAAAAGTAGAAGAAGCAAAGTTTTTCTAGCGATATTTCGTCTTTCTTTGTCAGGAAAAGAAGGTTTTTTCCCCATTGCATGGCATGCTTTTAGCATAAAGCTACCTCCTTAGGAGTTTTCTGAGCCGGGGGAAGCCGATTCTTCGGGATGTACGGGGAAACCGGCGGTATGAAGCTCTCTATTTACTTCTCGGAAGAAGGAGTCCAAATCTGAATCCACATGAAGAGTTGTTTTCCTGGGAGAAAGGTAGGATGTGGAAAAGGGTCCTTGATTTACCACTATTACCTTTCCCGAAGAGATCCCCGGTAAAAAAGCTGCGGGAGTAACCGTAAGAGAGGAGCCGAGAACGAAAAAAAGGTCCGATTCCCGAGCAAGCTCTTCGCTCAGGGAAAGGTGCTTCACGCCTTCTCCAAAAAAAACGATATCCGGTTTGAGAACTCCACCGCATTGGGAACATCGGGGGACATCTTCCGTCATGGTTTTTCCCATGGCCTCCGAAAAACCGTAATGTTTATTGCAAGAGGTGCAGTAGGTATGGTGAATCCCTCCGTGCATTTCGTAAACTTTCTGAGAGCCTGCTTTCTGGTGAAGAGAGTCGATATTTTGTGTGATAATGCCTAGAATTTTCCCTTTCCGTTCCAAGGCTGCCAGGAAAAAGTGAGTGTACGTGGGAGAAATTTTTACAAGCTCTCCGAGAAACTCCCGGTGGAAGTTGTAGAAGAAGGAGGGATTTTGCTGAAAAAATTCGATGTCGAAAATTTTTTCCGGATTTGAAATTCCCAATCTTCGGTAAATCCCCTGGGGGCCTCGAAAATCAGGAATACCCGCACTTGTGGAAAGCCCCGCACCACTTAAAACAACGATAGAGGAAGCCTCGATTATATACCGGGCACATTCCTGAGCTTCCTTTGAAAAGTAATTTTTCCCCATGAATACCACCTTATCTTCGTACGCAAAGCGTTTCTTCAATAAAAAGGAGTTCTTTTCCTGCTACTCTTCATTATAAACCATGATACAATAATTCTCGAGAGTACTTTGGCATGGAAGAAGAGGAAATAACGCTGTAAAAAAGCCTGTTTTTTCGCATTGGAAAATATCGAGTGAATGTTCCGAGGAGGCAATACGTTATGAATAACCGCTATGACGCTATCCTGGTTGGGGCTGGTCCGGCAGGGATTTTCGCAGCCTTAGAGCTTGTAAAAAAAGGCTGGAGTGTGGCGATACTCGACAAGGGACGGCCTTTGGAGACTCGATTTTGCCCCATGAAGGATGGAAGAAGCTCTACCTGCATTCATTGTAATCCCTGCAGCGTTATTTGCGGCTGGGGAGGAGCAGGAGCTTTCAGTGACGGTAAACTTACGCTTACACCGGAATTTGGAGGGAATCTTGAAAATTATGTGGGGAGAAAAGAACTCTGTCATCTCCTTGAAGAGGTCGACGGTCTTTGGTTTTCCTACGGAGCAAATACGGACGTTTTCGAACCGGACCCTGATTTTGCAGGAGAAATCGTCAAGCGAGGGCGTTGTTCGGGATTGAAAGTTATTCCTGCAAAAATTCGGCATATCGGAACGGATCGTTCTAAAGAGGTGCTTCGTGCGATATGGCAGGATTTGCAGGGGCAATGCTCCATATTACTGGGAACCGAAGTGGAAAGCTTGCTCATAGAGGAAAACGAAGTTCATGGAGTCCGTCTCGTTAACGGAGAACAACTCCTTGCGCCTAAAGTTCTTATCGCTCCGGGAAGAGAGGGTGCTCATTGGATGGAGCGAGTAGCTCGAGAGATAGGGCTTTCGGTGGATTCCCTTCCCGTCGATATCGGAGTACGGGTGGAGGTGCCCAAAGAGTGGACCGAAAATCTCACGGATCAGTTTTATGAAGTCAAAGCCGTATTCAATGCTCCCACCTTCGATGACAAAGTTCGTACTTTTTGCATGTGTCCGGGAGGGGAAGTCGTCACGGAATACCAAAGTGATTCCGGAGTTCTCGTGGTGAACGGGCACAGTAATCGAGAGACCAAAACAAACAACACCAATTTTGCTATTCTTGTAAGTACTGAATTTACTGAACCCTTCAAGGACCCTAATGGGTACGGTACCCACATTGCCCGCTTGGCAAACATGCTTGGTGGAGGAATTATTGTTCAACGTTTGGGAGATCTTAAATCCGGAAGGCGTTCCACTCCTCAAAGAATTTCTCGAGGGTTGGTAACACCTACGCTGGCAGATGCGGAGCCGGGTGATCTCTCGTTCGTGCTTCCCTATCGGCATCTTCGGGATATTACGGAAATGCTTTCAGCTCTGGATAGCATCATCCCGGGCATTGACGGTCCTCACACCCTGTTGTATGGTGTGGAAGTGAAGTTTTACAGCCTTCGCCTCGCTTTGGATAACCAACTTCGGACATCCATAAAAGGGCTCTATGCGGCAGGTGATGGAGCTGGCGTAACAAGAGGCGTCGTTCAGGCTTCCGCAAGCGGTCTTGTGGCGGCAAGAGGAATGATTGCTTCGCAAAACGAAGAAGCTTAGAGAAGCAAAACCACTTTCTTTTTTTGATTTTTCAAAATTTTAGCTAAGAGCCTCTCTGTTCTTGACACACTTCGAAGACTGGGTATACTTAATTTGTTTTCTGAAAGAGCTTCAAAAAACATCTATTCTTAGGAGGAGTTACAGTATGATGAGTGAAAAACTGAGAAAAGCTATGAATGACCAGATCAATGCAGAGATTCATTCGGCATATCTTTATTTTTCCATGGCTTCCTGGTTCGAAGCGGAAAATTTCCCCGGCATGGCTACCTGGATGAAAGCTCAGGCACAGGAAGAAATGGAGCATGCCATGAAATTTTACGAGTTTATCAATGATCGCCGCCATAAAGTGGATCTCCTTCCTATCGAGGGACCTAAAACAGCTTGGGATTCCCCGGAAGAGGCCTTCAAGGATTCCTTCGAACATGAGCAGTATATAACGTCGCGAATCAATACCCTTATGGAAATGGCGCGAGAAGAACATGATTATGCTGCCGAAGCCTTTTTGCAGTGGTTTATTACGGAACAGGTAGAAGAAGAGGCCTCGGTAGATGCGGTCCTTTCGAGAATACAAGCTATGGGGGATTCGAAGCACGGAATTTTCATGCTGGATCATGAGCTTGGGAAACGAGACCTCTCCGAGGATGACTAATCAGCTCTCGAATAATGGCTTTAAAGAGACGGGGCCATGAGCCCTGCCTTTTTTGATCTCTAGTTAAAAAGGCAGAAATTATCAGAATATTTCAAATGGAGGTGGGGAAATGGCAGAGCAGCAAAAAAACATTGATGTAACTGCTTTGTTCCAGATGAGTTACGGCCTTTATATCGTGGGCACCGCCTTTGAGGGACGCCCGAATGGCCAAATTGCTAATGCGGTAATGCAAATTACGGGAAATCCCATATGTATTACCGCATGTCTTCATAAGGAAAACCTTACCACCGAACTTGTTGAAAAAAGTGGCATTTTTTCAATAGGCGTACTGGACCAGGATGTTCCCATGCCTTTTATAGGGACCTTCGGTTTCAAATGTGGGCGTGATACGGATAAGTATTGCGATGTCAATTTCAAGCAGGGCATTACGGGGGCCCCTCTTGTGCTCGACTGGACTCTTTCCGTTATTGAGGCTAAGGTTGTCGAAGCAATTGATGTCTGTACCCATCGTCTTTTTGTTGGAGAAGTGGTGGGAGCGGAAAATGTCAGAAAAGGTACTCCGCTTACCTATGCCTATTATCACGGAGTAAAAAAGGCAAAATCCCATAAAAATTCTCCCACAGCAATTTTCAATGCGGTACCGTAAAATCGCGCCTCAGATTGGATTGAGAGGAATAGAAGTTTTTTGTGCTTAAAAAATAACAAGATTTGCAAATTATGGTACAGTTATCTTGTCTGCTGTAAGAATCAAAAAGCTAGTGTTATAATAAGAACTTGGGATGATGCCAATATATTCAATATATTTCCAGCAGCATTAAGGGAGGTGACATGAGGGAACATCAGGAAGCTTGCAAGATTTTTGCACCAACATTTTATGGACATTTTGGAGAAAAGGGATTTAAAAAAGAAAGGGTGATGTGACTGTGAAAAAGCGTTTTGCACTGGTGCTTGCGTTGCTTTTAAGTGGTGGAATTCTTCTTTTTGCCGGCATGGCTTTTGCGGAAGATCCTGTTTACGGTGGAGTTCTCCGGTGGCGGGAAATCAATGATCCTCCCAAATTAGATCCTGCCATGGCTACAGATACCGTTTCAAGTAGAAATCTCTATCTCATGTACGACATGCTTGTAGAAAACGACCCTGATGGTCAGGGGCTTTTGCCGCGCCTCGCAGAAAGCTGGGAAGCGGAAGAGGGAATCGTGTTCACCTTCCATCTTCGCCCTGGAGTGCATTTCCATAAAGAATCTCTAGGGGAACCCACATTGAACGGAGGAAGGGAAGTTACTGCTGCGGACTGGAAATATTCCTTCGAGCGTTTGGTGAAAGTAACCTCTCCCCGGGCTTACTTTATCGACATGGTAAAAGGCTACCAGGATTTCGTGGACGGGAAAACCGAGGAGTGGGAAGGCATCAAAGTTATCGATGACTATACCCTTCAGTTTGAACTTACCTATCCTTTTGCTCCCTTCGTTTCCGTACTCGCTTACAATTCTTTCATGGTGGTTCCCAAGGAAGATGCGGAACACTGGGGTAAAGATTTCAATTTCCATCCTGTAGGCACCGGTCCCTTTATCATGCAGGAGTGGCAGCACGACCAGAAAACAGTTTATAAGAAAAACCCCGAATACTGGCGCAAGGATGCTGCGGGAAACGCTCTTCCCTATCTCGATGGAGTAGAAATTATCGTTATTCCTGATAACACCGTAGCTTATGAAGAATTCAAAAAAGGCAATATCGACTGCTTCCCCGATTTTCCTGATGAGTATTACCTTACTGCCAAGAAAGAGTTTGGGGAACTTCTTCAGGAGCGTCCCTGGATGGGAACTTACTACTACGGATTCAACTGCCTTAAGGAACCTTTCAAGGACAACAAAAAACTCCGCCAGGCTCTGAACTATGCGGTAGATCGGGTGAGAATCAACGATCTCGTTCTCGAAGGACGTTATTTCCCCGGCAAGGGAGTGTTACCTCCTGGGATGTTCGCTTATAACGAAAATCTGAAAGGATATTCCTTTGATCCTGAAAAAGCCAAGGCCCTTATGGCGGAAGCAGGATTCCCCGATGGTTTTACCGCCCAGCTGAACGTGAACAACAACCCCCGTCATAAAGCGGTGGCTGAAGCCATTCAGGCTCAGCTCATGGAACTTAGCATTAAGTTAAATATCAATGTTCTCGACTGGGGAGTCCATCTCGACATCGCAGAACGTGCGGAAACCGAAATGTTCCGTATGGGATGGGTGGTGGACTATGCGGATCCGGATAACTTCCTGTATGTCCTTTTGGATTCCGAGAACTGGGGCCCCAAGGGTAACTACGCGCACTATAAAAACCCCGAGGTAGACGCTCTTCTCGGAGAGGCCCGAGTGGAGACGGATCCCGCGAAGCGGGTAGAGCTTTATCAGCGTGCAGAGGAAATTATCGTGGATGATGCTCCCTGGATTTTCCTCTTCCACTACACCACAAGCCTTCTGGCTCAGGATTGGATCAAAAACATTCACCTCCCCGCCATGGGAGATTACTCTACGCCTCTTTACAACGTGTGGACAACCAAGAAATAGCTTTTTCCTCCGCACTTTCAAGGCCTGTTGAAATGCTTTTCAACAGGCCTTTTTTCTCTCACGTACGTAACGGATGGTGTTGCCACATACCATCTCTCTCCCCTTTTTTCTGGAAAATTTTAGAGGAAAACGCTTGTTTTTTGGAGGTGTCGCGATGTTCGCTTATATTATTAGAAGGCTGCTCTATACGATTCCCGTTCTCTGGGGTGTAGTAACAGTAGTCTTTATCCTTATGGCAGTGGTTCCCGGTGATCCTGCCAGACTCATGATGGGCCAGAGAGGAGATCCGCAAACCCTTGAAAAAATCCGGGCGGATTTGGGGCTGGATCTTCCTTTGCACCAGCAATACCTTCGGTTTTTGAAGGATATACTTCGGGGAGACTTCGGTAAATCCTATCGAAATAACGAAGAAGTAACCACCGCCATCTTTGACCGTCTGGGAGCCACTTTCCGCCTTGCCGCCTGGGCCATGGTGCTTGCAACCATGGTGGGAGTTTTAGCCGGCATTGTTTCTGCAGTAAAACAATACTCCGTCTTCGATTACTCCGCCATGTTTATCGCTATTTCCGGGGTTAGCGCTCCGGTATTTTGGGTCGGACTTCTGCTTCTTCTCGTTTTCGCCTACGGTTTCAATCTCGTTCCGGGCGTGGGCTATGGGGACGGAAGTTGGAGGTATCTCATTCTTCCGGTTATTACTCTCGGGGTCCGTCCAGCAGCGCTTATCGCCAGGTTGACCCGTTCCTGCATGCTTGAAGTTCTCAATCAGGATTATGTTCGTACTGCCCGGGCAAAGGGGCTTTCAGAGAAGGTCGTGGTAGGAAGGCATGCTCTTAAAAATGCCATGATTCCCGTAGTAACTATTGTGGGAACTCAAATATCGCTTCTTCTCTCCGGAGCGGTACTGACGGAAACCATCTTCGCCTGGCCGGGCATAGGTCGCTTGGCCGTAGAAGCTTTGGTGGCGAGAGATTTTCCCATGATACGGGGTACCGTTATCTCCATGGCTCTTATATTTCTCATTGTAAATATTGTGGTGGATATTTCCTATGGCTTGATCGATCCCAGAGTTCGCTATGATTAGGTGATGTCATGAACGATATGGTAAAAGAAAAAAAGAGCAGCAAGAAGAAGCATTCCCGAGGGAATCTCTGGTATGAAGCTTGGCTTCGTTTCCGCAGAAACAAGCTTGCCATGCTGGGCCTCCTCATGGTGGTTTCCATCATTTTTGTAGCTATTTTTGCCAATCTCCTTGCTCCCTACGATCCTTTCAAACAGTTGATATGGACGGAGGGGCGGGCGGCTAAATTGGCGGCCCCTTCGGCAAAACACTTTATGGGAACCGATATGTACGGCCGTGATATCCTGAGCAGGATCATGTTCGGAGCCCGCATATCCTTACAGATAGGTATTTTCGCTACCCTGGTCTCTCTTTTGATTGGCGTTCCTTTGGGAGCTATCGCAGGATTTAAAGGAGGCTGGGTAGACGACTTTATCTCCTGGATTATCAACGTGGTTTTCGCTTTTCCTTTTCTTCTCTTCGTTCTCGCGGTGGTGGCGGTTTTTCAGAACCCGAGCATGATCGTTATTTACGTGGCCATCGGGTTGGTAAACTGGGTGCAAATTGCCCGGGTGGTACGGGGGCAGTTTATATCTCTTCGAGAACGAGAGTTCGTGGAAGCTGCGAAAGCTCTTGGAATGCCTACCTGGCGAATTATTTTCGTGCATATTTTGCCCAATGCCATAGCTCCGGTCATCGTTCAAGCTACGCTTGGCATGGGATCTATTATCATGATCGAAGCCGGATTGGCTTTTCTGGGATTCGGAGCCCAGCCTCCTACTCCAAGTTGGGGGCTTATGATTTCCAATGGACAGAAATTTCTTGGACAGGGGCAGTGGTGGTGGGCAATATTTCCCGGAATGGCCATTATGTATACCGTGCTTGCCTTTAATTTTCTCGGAGATGGGCTTCGAGACGCTCTTGATGTGCGTCTGAAGCGATAGGTGATAATTATGGCACTTCTTGAAGTTAAAAATTTGCGCACTTTTTTTGATACCGACCGAGGCCTTATCCGGGCGGTGGATGGAGTTTCCTTCTCCATAGAATCCGGAAAAACCCTGGGAATTGTAGGGGAATCCGGCTGCGGGAAAAGCGTTACCGCTCTCTCCATTATGCGACTAGTGCATAAACCGGTAGGGCGAATAGCGGGAGGAGAAATTCTTTTTGAGAATGCGGACTTGCTGAAAAATTCCGAAAAACAAATGCGTAGTGTGCGAGGAAATCACATTTCCATGATTTTTCAGGAACCCATGACAAGCCTGAATCCAGTTTATACTGTGGGATTCCAGATTATGGAGCCTCTCATTCTGCATCAAAATTTGAGTTCCCGGGAAGCCAAGAAGCGAGCGATTGAAATGCTGGATATCGTGGGAATTCCCAATGCTTCTCAAAGAGTGGAGGAGTATCCTCATCAGCTTTCCGGAGGGCAAAGACAGAGGGCCATGATTGCCATGGCTCTTGCCTGCAACCCCGCTCTTCTCATTGCGGATGAGCCGACGACGGCTCTTGACGTTACCGTGCAAGCCCAAATTCTTGATCTTATGAACAATTTGAAACGGGAATTCGGCTCTTCGGTAATGCTCATCACTCACGACCTCGGAGTTATTGCGGAAACCGCCCAGCACGTAGTTGTCATGTATGCGGGAAAGGTGGTAGAAGAGGCTCCTGTGCGGCCTCTCTTCAAAGATTCCAAACATCCTTACACCCGAGGTCTTTTGCGATCCATACCTAAAATTCGCGAGGATAGGGAGCGCCTCGATGTTATTCCGGGGGTTGTTCCAAACCCTTTGAATTTTCCTCCGGGATGCCGTTTCCACAATCGATGCCCCGAGTGTTTCGAGAAATGCACGCGAGAGGAACCGCCTCTTTATATTTTGAACGACGGAAGAAAGTGTCGTTGCTGGCTTTACGAAAACGATCCCGGGAAAGTAGGTGAAATCATTGATTAAGCCAGGAAGCGAGTATCTTACCGTTTGCAATCTCAAAAAATACTTTCCCATCAAACGAGGAGTTTTTCGTCGAACTACGGCACACGTCAAAGCGGTGGACGATGTTTCTTTTTTCGTAAAAGAACAGGAGACTCTGGGGCTTGTAGGGGAATCCGGCTGCGGGAAAAGCACTACCGGACGCAGTTTGCTGCACCTATTGACGCCCACTGAAGGGGACATTCATTTCCAAGGCGAGAATGTTGCGGAGCTTCTGAAAAAAGATCCCGGAAAGATGCGTCAGAATATGCAGATTATTTTTCAAGACCCTTACGGCAGTCTAAACCCTCGCATGAACGTAAGAGACATTGTAGGGGAGGCAGTTCGTTATTACGGGCTTTGTAAAAAATCCGAAATGGATGACTATGTAGTGGAAATTCTCGAAAAATGCGGACTTCGCTCGGAGCATCGCCTCCGCTATCCTCATGAATTTTCGGGAGGGCAACGGCAGCGTATCGGCGTAGCCCGGGCTCTTGCGGTAAAGCCCCGGTTCGTTGTTTGCGATGAACCTGTTTCCGCCCTGGATGTTTCTATCCAAAGCCAGGTTTTAAACCTTCTCAAAGATCTTCAGAAAGAGATGAAGCTTACATACCTTTTCATTTCTCATGATCTTTCGGTGGTTCGGCATATTTCCGATCGGATTGCGGTAATGTACCTGGGAAAAATGGTAGAATTGGCGGATAAAAAGAGTTTTTTTGCGAATCCTATGCATCCCTATACCGAGGCACTTCTTTCGTCTATTCCCGAACCGGATCCGGATGCGGTAAAAAAACGTATTTTGTTGGAAGGGGATGTGCCATCTCCGGTAAATCCGCCTTCAGGGTGCCGCTTCCATACCCGGTGTCCCCGGGCAATGGAACGCTGTTCCCGGGAAACGCCTCAATTTCGGGATGTAGGAAATAACCATTTTGTATCCTGTTTTCTTTACCAGAAGGATTGACATCAAAAAAAGCTTGTTAACGGAAAGGTTCTTTAAAATCATCATTTACGGAAGGGGAGATTCTCTTTGAAGGTCATAGGTTTTTGTAACCTCAAGGGAGGAGTCGGAAAAACTACAGCATGTCAAAATATCGCCGCAGCTCTTGTTTCGAAAGGCTATCGCGTAGCGGTGCTTGACATGGATCCTCAAAGCAACCTCTCCACGGGTTATGGCATAACCCTTCAGGAATCTCAACCCTACGTTTACGATTTTCTTGTCGGAGAGGCAACACTTTCCGATGTGGCCGTAAAAAAAGAAGGTGTTTTGGTTGTCCCAAGCAGTCTTGATCTGGCGATTATGGAAATGCAGCTGGAAAGTGAGCCCGGAAGGGATCTTCTTCTGAAGACAGCGCTTGAACCCTTGATAGAAGAAAAATCCCTGGATTATCTTTTCTGCGACAGTCCGCCTCAGCTCGGACTTTTTACGCGCAACGTACTTGCCGCTGCGGACAGCCTTTTCGTTCCCTTGGAAAGCGAGTTTTACAGCCTTGCGGGGCTTCGCCTTCTTACAAGAACGGTCGATCTTTTCCGAAAACGTCTTAATAAAAAACTTTGTATAGGCGGTGTCGCTCTTACCAGGCACAATCCTAAAATAGTGATCAATCGCCAAGTGGAAAAAGAGGCTCACAATTATTTCGGAGATCTTTTCTTTAAACGGTTCGTCCGACAAAATATCAGTATCGTCGAAGCTGGAAGCGCGGGACTTTCGATTTTCGGTTACGACGCTGAAAGCAAGGGAGCCAAGGACTACCTTCGACTCGCGGAGGAATTTCTCGAAAAATTCGGGGCTTGCCATGGCTAAAAAAAGGAAACCTAGCCTTGAGAATTACCTCACCACGGGAAAGGTCCATTGGGATGGAGAGCCAACCCCTCTCCCCGAGAAAAAGAAAGAGAAAAAACCACCTGCTCCGGAGGTTTTTAAAAAACAAAGCCTTTCGGAAAAGGAAATCCATTTTCTTTCTATGCTCGAAGAAGAGGAAAAAACTCTTTGGGGATCTCGATTGTTAAACGTTCCAACTTCCTTCTATCCCCTTCATGTTATGGATGAGCGCAAGGCTTTTGAAAGGGGAGAGCGGAAAGGTTCTCTTTTTAAACTAAGGCGCCGAAAATCTTCGTTGGAAAAAATTTACGAAGAAAAAGATATTGCCTTTCCTTTACTCGCATTAATCGAAGTTACAGAAAACGTTATTTCCGTATGGAGCAACCATATAGGGTCATAAAAAACGGAGAGAAGCCTTTGAGGCTTCTCTCCGAAATCGTTTGAAAAGCTTTTCTACCGCTCGGGGCAATGAACCTTATAACCCACTCCGCGAACGGTAACAACGTATCTATCCATATCCCAAGGCCGAAGCCTGTCGCGAAGGTATTTAACGTGTACGTCCACCACGTTGCTTGTTCCATCGTACTCTTTTTTCCACACCTTGTTGATTATCTGCTCTCTGGTAAACACCTGGTTTTCGTTCTTGAGAAGAAGCTCCAGAATATCAAACTCTCTTCTCCGAAGTGTCACGGGTTCTCCATTTGCTCGACATTCCCGGGCCACGGGGTCCATCTCCAGATTGCCGCACTGCAGAACGGATCGGCTTTGATTCGTGCTCCTTCGTATTACCGCATTCACTCTTGCCACAAGCTCGCCAAAATCAAAGGGTTTTGTCATGTAATCATCTGCACCTTTGTGAAGTCCTTTGATTTTATCTTCTGTGCTTTCCCGCTCTGAAAGAATTATAATAGGAACGTTGTTGTTTTTTTCCCTAAGCGTAGAAATAACGTCAAGGCCATCCATATCCGAAAGAGCGGGTTCGATAATGATACAGGCGTAATCGTTTCTTTTCGTCATCTCAAAACATTCCTGGCCTGTTTTTGCAATTTCCACGGAGAAATCCTCTTCAAAAAAATGCTCTTTTAAAATCCCCGCAAGATCCCTGTTATCCTCAACCACCAAAATTTTCATAACATTCTCTCCCTTCATGCTGTTCCTTCTGGTTCTGCAAGGAACTAAAACACAATTCTAACTTGTAGATTACATTTAATCACAAGAAGAGGGATATGTCGAGTTCAATATTAGTGGACGTTCTGATTTCTGTTGAAAAAAGAAAAACTACCCCTTGAAAAGGGATTTTCAAGTTAAGTTTTATGAACAAAAGATGCTTTTTCCCTTTTCTTGTTCATTATTTGGAAAAGGTTTGGCCAAAGTGCTGTTTTTTTCACGTTTTTAAAAGAGAATCTTTGCTTTGATAACGGGAAATCCATTCTTCTATCATTTTATATGCGATGCTGCCGCTTCGCGGCAAAGCCGGAAGATCTTCTGGATAAAACCAGTTTGCGGCAATAATTTCCTCGTTGTCCACAGAGATTTCCCCTTCTTTCCATTGAGCGACAAAGCCTATCATAAGAGAATCCGGAAAAGGCCAATGCTGACTGCCGTAATAACGAATGT
>Ga0116164_10001042_pt1 | contig 21553 bp, 32 predicted proteins | sample AD_UKC109_MetaG_FD_89888 | JGI IMG/M metagenome (GOLD analysis project Ga0116164, IMG submission 89888) | Active sludge microbial communities of municipal wastewater-treating anaerobic digesters from Hong Kong - AD_UKC109_MetaG | ecosystem: Engineered > Bioreactor > Anaerobic > Digestate... | reverse complement strand
TTTTTAGAATTATATTTATCATAAAAAATAATAAATTCAAAAATAAAAAAATTTACTATAATAGATTATTTTAGATATTTGATTCTAATATCCTTTATTTTTTAGAATTTTATTTTATTATACTGGATAAATAATTTTAATTAGAAAATAAAGAAATTTATTATAATAGATTATTTTAGATATTTGATTCTAATATCCTTTATTTTTTAGAATTTTATTTTATTAGTATTAAAAATCTATTTATTTAAAAAAAGAATGAATTTTTATATAAAAAAAGAAAGAAAAATAGAAAGAATCTATTTTCAGTTTCAACTAACTTGCATTTTTCTTTTTCTCAGCTTCAGCCTGCTTGCGCTTTTCCTGTTCCTTGCGGCGTTCCTCAGCCTTCTTCTCCTCGGAAGTTCCATACTCCATGAATATGTAGAAGAGTATACCCATGAGGAGACCCCAAGTAGCACCACGAGTCGCAAGAATACCGCCGATCATACCTGATATACCACGCTCAAGGTTTGTGGTCACCATTTCCATCGCAAGGTACGTACACAGGTAACCCTGCACGGCAAGGGTGAGACCGTAACCGAATGCGAGACCAGGCCTGACGAGAAGCACGAGTGGGTACACGAGCATTATGGATGCCATACCCCAGTACATACATGTGGCACCGCCCCAGTATGAATAGAACTCGTCTGGCTTTGAGTTGATGTATCTGTTGACGACCAAGGCTTGTCCTGCAGTCCACTGTGGACCGGCAAGGGGCAGGTATGGCCAAATAAGACCCTCAATCAGGTCCCTGATACCGCTCCAGAAGTTAGCCCTGTTTGCATCGTAAACAATGAGCTCATCCTTCCTTGCCTCATTGCTCTCAGATATGAGTGTTTCAACAACGATTATGTCACCGAACGCCAGAATGTAGGCGACGATTGCGGTTGCTATTGCGCCAACGAACATCTCACTCGTAGGCCAACCTATGCTGAATGGCGACATGGCGTTGAATGTTTCACTGATCTGTAGACCAAATATCCATCCCTTGTCGAATATGCCAGATGGGGCTGTCACTTCTCCGAGGGCGATGGCTATTATGTAACCAATGATAAAGGTCGGGGCTATACCGAATCTAGCCACCCATCCGAACAGCTTGTTCGACTTCCTGTAGCGAAGGGCCCTTGGGGACCAAAGCATGAAGAACGACAGAACAGTTGCTATTGTGAATGAAATGGAGAACTTCCCTATACCGTAATCTAGTGTCCATTTCGCGAGAACGTCGTTCCTTCCGCCCGTCTGCCACACATTGATGATGGAGGCAAGACCCGCACCAAGCAGGATACCTGACTTGATCGAGGTCGGAACATACTTCACGAACTTCTTCGCACCGCCCGAGAATGCCATTATCAAGAACACAGCAGCCATTATGAGCTGAAGGGCGCACATTGCCTGTATTGCACCTATGTTATGACCTTCTGCGGTAAGCGGCGTTGCATATTCGGCTACGAAGGACACGTACAATGGTATACCTGCAGTTATCCACCCTGCTAGCCCGGGGTCACCGAAGCTGGTGTGGAGCAGATACATAAAGTTGTTTATAATAACCATTGTCAGACCCATCTCATAGCTGATACCAAAAGAGGATTGCATAGCTGCTATCACACCCATCGGCACTACACAGAGTATGGCACCTTCAACAAATTCTGGCCATTCCCAAGGGTAGTGGATGAATGGGAGACGAATCCTAAGTGAACCTCCCCAGTAGGGCTGTTCCGTCTCTCCAGGTTCCCTATCCTTTCCTATATACCAACGCATTATTATCTCCTGTTTTAATTTTTCATCCAATTTTGTCTACCTTTTAACGAAAAGACATTGGACGATAAACGTAGTCAGTATTTTTCTATATATAATTTTCGGTAAATAATTTTAAAATTATATATTATTTAGAACAATATTCTGTTTATTATAAATAAAATTTATATATTCATAAATATTATTTATTTATAAATATTATTCATTATTAACATAGTAATAACTTGAAAATAATATATAATAATTATTATTCAATATTATATTATTTATTAGATTATTATTGAAATAATTTATATATTCTTGAATAATATTTATAATATTTAAAAATAATTGATTTATATGCATTATTATCATGTTTTTATAATCAATTGTGGTGGCATGGTCTATACAATATACGGAATATGATTTATCGAGTGACATCATAAACTATTAAAATACATATCTTTACAAAGATATTATAATATATGGAGATGATGACATTAGAAAGATATTTCTATCTCTGATGATAATAATTCTTATCTTGCCGTCTTTCTCGTTTGCTCAAGAAGATGGTGAAATAGATGTATTAATCGATGTAACAAAGGAGTTGGATACCAAATATGGTAATCCAACTGTTCAGGATGTCTTTTTGGCGACACTTGACGAGGCAGGCATCACATACGAGTTCACCCCTGCTTATGTGACCCTTGACGAGATGTTCCTTGATGATTACAAGATCCTCGTGATCTGGGACCCCGAGGGGACGTATTCGGAGGCGGAGAAGCTCGCCATTCATGATTATGTTGAGAATGGGGGAATATTGTTATTTCTTGGCACTTCCTATTTTGACACCGTAGATATTGTTTTCGATGATCTAAATGATCTTTTGTCCGTCTATGGCATACAGCTCGTAAAGGAGAGGATGATAGACCTGACGGATTATTATGGGTGTCACTGCGGGACGACGCCAAAGATAACAAACTTTGCCGATGATTCCTTTTTCTACAATATCGATGAGATTGCCCTCAGGCATACGATGCGTCTTGAGATAACCAGTCCTGCTTATGCCATAGCCTGGGGAGATGACGATGCTTTCATCGATCTCAATCTCAACGAGATCCTAGACGAAGGCGAGATGGTTGGAAACATCCCGGTGATAGCTGAAAACGACCTGGAAAGCGGCGGGAAGGTCATAGTGTTCGCTACAGAGAACATATTTAGCATCACATCAATAACATTGTCCGATAACGAGAAATTTGCTATAAATCTGTTCTCTGACCTCATATCCGACTATAACTCCAGACCCGTCGACGACGGATCGCCAACGATGTACTACATTGTCGGCGGAATTCTTATTGCGGCGTTCGTATTGATAGCGCTCGTGTTAGTAAGGAGACATGGCAAGGATTCAACTGAATAGATCATAGGACTCTGACAGGGTGATGTACTCCACATCCTTGTCACTCAGGTATTCCAACAACTCTATAAGCATGTCGCGGGTCACATCCCCGCACACCCTTTCAGTGGATTCGTAGGTATCGTCGAGTTCCAATTGGCAAAGTTCCCAAGGATGGATGCCAATGACAACCACCTTGATGTCCTTGTCCTCCTGTTCCTCGATGACGTATTCATATGCATCTATCCATGATGCCCCATAATAGAAGAATGAGTAGAAATAGGCGGGGGCGTTCGATACCGGCACCCTCAATATGTCCATGTCCCCTGCCGTTTGCCAGTCATCTGAGGATGGGTGGTAGGGGTACGAATCGCCATGGTATCCCGAGGATTCCACAAGATATCCTCTCTCTTGCAGTATTTCAACAAGCTCAGTATCACATGAATGGCCCGGCGCCCTGAACGATGTCACATTCTCCCCAATAATCTCTTCCAATATCCTAGTTGATTCCTCGACACGCCATACCTTCTCTTCATAGTCCAAAGTGTATAGAGGTTCCAAATGATATAGGGAATGGTTGCCCACTTCGTGATTCTGTGATATAAGTTTCACTATGTCTGGCCTTAGGATAGCTACATTTCCTGTAACGAGGAAGGTGGCCTTGACATCATATTGATCGAATATGTCAAGCAACATTGGCACCCCCTCGTCGATTCCTATATATGTGTTGAGTATGGGGGGAAAATCCCTTTCCGTGTCAACTGTGAATATAACATACGTTCCGGACTTATTGTCTCCTTTGGCATGGTATATTCCTACACTCAGAATCAGGATTATCGATAGGGCCACCACAAAGTACTGAGCCTTTCTGTTCATTCATATCTCTTCTTGTAGAGGTATATGGCCACGACAACAACGACTATGGCCGCGATGACATAATAGGCGTAATTGGTCTTATTTATGTCTTCTTCCTCCTTGAACTCAAGAGTGCCAATGTTGTTTACTTCGTTGGATTCGACCAATAGGTCCCTAGGGTCTATCTCAAAGGAGCTTATCGTTCCTCCGTTCTTTCCGCTGTACATTGTCACGGGACCAATCAGTTCACTGGTGCCGTCCTCATATATTATCATGATCTCAACAGGGATCTCAAGCTCGTTGGAATAATCCACCTTGATGTCATATTCTCCGTCCTCGTAATAGAAGGACCCGCCCGGAAGGGCATCAGGCATCTGATCCGTAGATACAAAGATGTCGAATACATCCCCAGCGTTCGAATTGGGAAACTCTTCCTCAAGCTCATTGATTATTATGTCCTTGGTTATTATGCCGTACAAATACTTTTCATAGAGGCCGGAAAGAAAGCCCGTGAACTCATCATATCCTACATATGTTGACATCATGTCGAGCACCACAGCTCCTTTGATGTACACCATCATGTAATACTCAAGGTCGGAGACATATTCATCCAATGGCAGGTCTAGGATATTGGTCATTAGAGGCACGTCATCCCTGTAGTAATCAAAGATGAAGTCGTCATAATAGACATCCCCCTCATCTTCATAGAGCTCCCTGAAGTATATCGTGGTGGAATACTGGGCAAGCGACTCGTCTATGAACGAGTCCATATATTCATCGTTACCCACGGCTGAGTACCACCATTGATGGGCCGTTTCATGTACCACTATGACCTGGAACAGCGTGTCATCATATCTGTCGTAGTAGTCGCTGTCTATGAACGATAGTTGGGGGTACTCCATCCCCGCGCCGACGCCCAGGTATGTTTCGGCAAGGGTGTATGTGTCGTATGGGTATGCCCCAAAAAGTTCCTCGAACAATTGGATCGACTCGATAGCATAGTCCAATGCAAGATTGCCGCCTTGTTGATGTCCTTCCAGATAATATGAAATGACCTCGATGTCATTGTAGTATTCACTTACGCTCTTGTACCTTGGTGAACAGGCGAACGCGAAATCCCTTGTCATTGGCGCCTCTATCTCATATTCATAGTACTCTCCATTATCATATTTCATGACAATGGTGCCGGATGTCGCAATGTTCCATTCCTTCCTGATGTTTATGTCGACATCCCAATTCGCGCTCTCAGAGTAGAACGGGTCTCCCCTGGAATCATATGGATATAAGGCCCATGTCCCATTTTCATTCACGGCGGCTATGGGGAAACAGTTTGCCGCATAGATCACGTCCTCGTAGTATCCAAATCGATTTAGGGTATTTGGCACCTTCATCTCAAAGTCAAGGTACAAAGTTATGCTGTCGCCGCTCTTGAGGGGCTCATCCAAAAGTATTTTCAGATATATATCGTCCTCTACCACATAATCATATTTACTGACCTCGATATCGATGAAGCCTGGATCGAATCCGTTTGGATAAGTAGTTTCAATATCGTCCACGGGCACAGACGAGATGTCGTTGAATGCATTTGCGTATATGTAGAAGTATATCTCATCGAGGTCGGTGGAGCCTTTGTTATGGTAGATTACCTCTTCTGTACCGTAAATGACATTGTTTTCGACATCGACCCGTAAATCTAGATCGTACTCATCGACAAGTATCGTGTCGTCAGAAATCACTGCCTGAGGTGTCATTAAGGCAATCAGTATCATCAAGGTCAAGGTCAAATATTTCATAATACCATATTATATAATATTATATAATAAATATTTTTATAAATATAGTCAATAAAGTTTCTCTGATTTCAAATGAAGATAGTATTTATGGGAACTGCCGGGACCAAACCCTCCCCTGAGAGAAACCCCTCTTGCATAGCGATTTCATATGCACGTGACGTCATCCTTCTCGATTGCGGGGAGGGATGCCAGAGACAGATGCTGAGAAAGGTGAAGCAATCTCGTATAAGGGGCATCTTCATAACGCATTTCCACGGGGACCATTATCTTGGACTTCCGGGCCTCCTAATGACGATGTCGTTGAATGGGAGGGAAGATCCTTTGGACATATATGGACCAGAGGGCGCCGTTGGGTTCATCAAGTCACTCTTCAGTTCAGGGTACATGGACATAACATACGATGTCAGGGTGAGGGAGCTGGGCAAGGACATGCTTAGATTTGACGGTTATTCCATATACTCGTTCCCTGTCCAGCATGGGATTCCTTCTTTGGGTTACATGTTCAAGCAAGATGATAAGAGGGGTAGCTTTGACAGTCAACGTGCAGCGGACCTTGGGGTAACGGGAAGAATGTTCTCTGCGTTAGAACACGATGGACAATTGGAAATAGACGGGAGAACGGTTAAACTTGATGATGTGACGTTAAAAAAGAAAACAGGTATAAAAATCACATATTCCGGAGATACGAGACCAATTGATTTTCCAATGGAAACAAAGGGGTCTGAACTGCTTATACACGAGGCCACTTTTTTGAACGAGGGGGAGCGGGGGGACACCTACCATTCCACAGTAAAAGATGCTTGCGAGGCCGCCATCAGAATGAACGCAAAGAGGCTGGTGCTGACCCACATCAATTCAAGGTATGATGATGAGACGCTGTTGGAAGAGGCAAAGAAGTATTACGAGAACGTGACAATCGCCGAGGACCTCATGGAGGTTGAGATATAATTTTTATACAGTGGGCTTCATGCAAGGGAATGGCCACTTTCAAGGGAATAGTTGTGCAATAATTTTATATTATACGAAACAAGTTGAATTGGCACCGAAAGACTTTTAAATAGCATGTTTAGAAATCACACAGTATCATAGGATTATCTACAGTCCGTATGACGAAGGAATGTAATGATTCCATTATATTCCTGATTTTATCGAAGAATGAATTTAATCAACATTTTGAGAAAGTAAAAGGGGATGTAAGCATGGGAAATACTAGCGGTCACAGAAGTAAACCAAGGTCTGGTTCACTAGCCTATACTCCTAGGAAGAGGGCAAAGAGCTCAATATCAAGAAACACGACTTTCCCAAGTTCCGATAAGGTGAAGCTTCTAGGTTTCCCTGGGTATAAGGCTGGCATGACCCACGTCCTAAAGCAGGACGATAGGCCTCACGCCATTACCAAGGGAAAGGAGATCTTTGTACCGGTCACTGTCATTGAAACACCACCCATCGTGGTGGGTGCCATTAGGGGATACTCAAAGGATTCGCACGGCGAGGGCGTCGTGTCGGAGATATGGGCATCTGACCTCTCAAAGGATCTCGGCAGAAAGATATGCATGCCTAAGAAGACCCATGAGTTTGGACCGTTCGAGAAAAAGGTCGCTGACGGTGAGATAGACGATATAAAGGTGATAGTCTATACACAACCCAGACTGATAAAACTCAAGAAGAGACCAGACGTCATGGAGTACGCCGTTGGCGGGGGAACCATAGACGAGAAGATCAAGTTCTGCAAAGAAGTTCTCGGAAAGGAAGTGAGGGTGCAGGACGTGTTCGAGAATGGTAACATGATTGACGCGAGCGGTATCACAAAGGGAAAGGGTTTCCAAGGACCTGTCAAGAGATGGGGTGTAAAGATCCAAAACAGGAAGGTAAACGATGCCAGGCGACACGTTGGTTGCATTGGCCCATGGAATCCTGCAAGGACGATGTGGACCGTCGCGATGGCCGGCCAGATGGGATATCAGCAGAGAACGGAGTTCAACAAGCGTATATTGCGCGTCCATGCCCTGGACGATGAGAACGTGACGCCTGATGGCGGATTCTTGCACTATGGCGTTCTACATTCCGACTATGTCCTTGTCAGGGGTTCTGTCCCCGGACCCGCCAAGCGTCTTGTAAAGCTGAGGGACGCCATTAGGCCGCCGAGGCACATTCCGGAGGGCGCTCCAACCCTAACATATATTTCCACTTCCTCAGGACAGGGTGATTGAAAATGAAATGCAACATCTATTCTTTGGACGGCAAGGTCAGTGGCACCATGGAGCTGCCAAGGGTCTTCTCCACGGAATACAGGCCTGACCTCATAAGACGATCAGTATTATCTAGCATATCCTCAAGGGCCCAGCCATATGGCCCGGACCCCCTATCTGGAAAGAAGACCAGTGCGGAGTCCCTCGGGAAGAACAGGGGCATAGCCCGTCTGCCCAGGATGAAGTCCGGACCCAGAAGGGGCGCGTTCGTGCCTCAGACCATTGGCGGTAGAAGGGCCCATCCGCCCGTACCAGAAAAGATCATCAAGGAAAAGATCAACAAGAAGGAGAGAAGGCTTGCCCTAATGTCCGCAATAGCTGCATCTGCGAATGCAGAACGGGTAAGGGAACGAGGGCATCGTATCGATGAAAACCTTGTGTTGCCCCTTGTGTTGGAAGACGAGTTCGAGACCGTCAAGAAGACAAAGGACACCAGGGACATCTTCAAGGTCATTGGTGTGTGGGACGATGTACTGAGGGCCAGGGAAAAGAAGATCAGGGCCGGAAGAGGCAAAACAAGGGGTCGCAAATACAAAAGGAAAAAGGGCCCACTTGTGATAGTGTCCAGAAATCAGGGCATTTACCTTGGCGCCAGGAACCATCCGGGCATCGACATAGTTGAGGTAGAGAAGCTCTCCACAGAGCATCTGGCCCCCGGAAGCGAGGCGGGCAGATTGGTCGTATGGACGAAGTCGGCCTTGGAGATGCTTGACAAGATGTTTGGAGGTAATTGAGATGGAACCATATGACGTAGTCCTATACCCTCTTATCACAGAAAAGACCGTTTCCATGATGGAAAGGGAGAACAAGCTGGTCTTCATAGTCTCCAGGGTCGCAAAAAGGCCAGAGATAAAAGAGGCCGTCGAAAAGATGTACGAGGTAGAGGTCGACAAGGTGTCCGTCCTGATACAGCCAGATGGCAGCAAGAGGGCATTTGTCAAACTCAGAGAGGAATATCTTGCCGATGAGGTAGCGACCAAGATGGGGGTATTCTAAATGGGTCATCGTATAAGGTCACAGAAGAGAGGGAGAGGCACCATAAAGTACAGGACCTCCAACAAGTACAAGACCTCGATTCACTATTCCAGGAGCAATGAGGGCCTTCAGGGCCAGGTTCTCGATATCAAGCACGATTCATCGAGGACATGCCCGATAATGAAGGTGAGATTTGAAAATGATATTGAGGAATACCTGCTTGCCCCCGAAGGCATCAAGGTGGGTGATTCCATACTCTTTGGAAAGGAGGGCAGCATATCTGTTGGCAATGTAACAACTCTGGGAGGGATTCCAGAGGGTACGTTTATATATAATATAGAAAACAAGCCGGGCGACGGAGGAAAGCTCGTCAGGTCCGCAGGTACCTTTGCCACAATAGTTTCCCATGATTCTGGGAGCACCGTCGTGCAGCTCCCTTCCAAGGTCATGAAGACGTTCAATTCAAACTGTAAGGCCACGGTTGGCATAGTCGCAGGCGGGGGAAGGCATGAGAAACCTTTCGTCAAGGCCGGAAAGAAACACCATCTGATGAAGGGCAGACCGGTCATCTATCCGCGTGTTTCGGCCACAGCGATGAACGTGGTGGACCATCCCTTTGGTGGAGGTGGCCACGACCATGCCGGTAGGCCTACTACTGTATCAAGATCAACACCTCCAGGTAGGAAGGTGGGCCAGATAGCCGCCAAGAGAACTGGGAGGAGAAGGTAAATGGCGAGAAAGAAGTTTTATTACAGAGGGTACGAGCTTGAAGATCTGCAGAAGATGCCGATGCAAGAATTCATCTCCCTTGTCCCATCAAGACAGAGAAGGTCCCTGAGCAAGGGCCTCTCAGAGAAGCAGAAAAAGCTTCTCATAAAACTGAGGAAGTCCAAGGAAGCTTTGGATGAGAACAAGAGGGTAATAGTAAGGACCCATTGCAGGGATATGATAGTGTTGCCCGAGATGATAGGTCTTTCAGTAGGCATTTATAATGGAAAGGAGTTCAAGGTAGTCGAGATAGTTCCAGAAATGATAGGTCATTTCTTTGGTGAATTTGCCCTTACGAGAGGCAAGGTGAAGCACAGTTCGCCTGGTGTGGGCGCTACCAAATCCTCTATGTATGTGCCACTCAAGTAAGGAGATGAAGCAATATGTCCAATTATTCGTGCTACAAGGAACTGGATGAGACAAGGACTGCGAAGATATTTGGCAGGCACTTGAACATATCACCCAAGCATGCTGTCGAGATCTCTAGGGAGATACGGGGCATGAAACTGGTAGAGGCAAAGAAGTACCTTGAGGAAGTCATAGAGAAGAAGAGGGCAGTGGCGTTCAGGAAATACAACAAAAAGGTAGGCCACAAGACAGGCTTGCGCGGTTGGGACGCCGGCAGGTACCCCGTAAAGGCAAGCAAGAACTTCCTGAAACTCCTCAATGAACTTCAGGCAAATGCAGAGTACAAGGGACTGGACTCGAACAATCTCAGGATAATACATACCTCATCCTACAAGGGGAGGGTCATCCCGGGATTCATACCAAGGGCCTATGGCAGGGCATCCCCGTACAATCATGTTCTGACTAACGTTGAGATCATAGTGGAGGAGAGATAATGGCCATTGAGAGACGATTCATAGAAGAGAACATAAAAAATGCCAGCATAGATGAGTTTTTGGCCAAATCCTTGGAAAGGGCTGGTTATGGCGGAGTGGATATAAAGAGAAGTCCATTGGGTACAAGAGTCATAGTCCAGGTCGAAACCCCCGGTATAGTGATAGGGAGAAAGGGAAAGTCGATAAGGAAGCTTACCACCGACCTTGAGAGCAATTTCAACCTGGAGAAACCACAGGTCGAAGTTGAGAATCTGCACAAGCCGGAATTCAATGCAAACGTCATGGCCAACATATTGGCCGCGGATCTTGAGAAGGGCATCCATTTCCGAAGGGCAGCCTACTTCCTTCTGAGGAAGATCATGAACGCTGGCGCGAAGGGCGCTGAGATCATCATCGCTGGAAAGCTCACTGGGGAGAGGTCCAGGACTGTGAGATTCTATCAGGGATACATCAAGAAATCGGGAAATCCCGCACTTGAGAACGTGTCCACTGGGTATGCGACAGCCAAGCGAAAGCTTGGGGCAATAGGTGTAAGGGTTAAGATCATGCCAGATGATATCGTGCTACCTGATGAGATAATCATTAAGGACATCGCGATAGAGCCAAAGGCGCCGAAACAGGAAGCAGAGTTCGAGGTGGCTGAAGACATCGTCGAGGAAGAACTGCCATTGGAGGAAGAATCCATCGAGGAAACATCGGAACCGACATCTATCGAAGGCGCGGAGGAACCATTGGAGGACTCAGAACCTGTAGAAGAGGCAGATGTCGTTGAGGACTCGGAGCCAGAAGATGAGCCATCAGAGCCTGTAGAAAAAGAACCAGAAGCAGATGTCGTTGAGGACTCGGAGCCAGAAGAGGAGCCATCAGAGCCTGTAGAAAAAGAACCAGAAGCAGATGTCGTTGAGGACTCGGAGCCAAAAGAGGAGCCAGAATCACCAGTTGCCGATGATTCAATCGAAGAAGAGAAGGGGGCTGAGTGATGTCTATATTGAAAACCGATGAGATCAGGGACATGAACTTAGATGAAATGGAATCCAAGTTAGATGAGCTCCGGTTCGAACTAGCAAGGGAGAGAGCGCTTCTCGCCACAGGTTCGGCACCTGAAAATCCTGGAAGGATAAGGGAACTGAAAAGGACCATCGCCCGTTTGAGCACGATCATCAATCAAACACAAACAAAAGGAGAGATGGATAGATAATGGCAGAAGTTTGCCCTAAATGTGGACTTCCTAAGGAACTCTGCGTGTGTGAAGAGATAGCGATCGAGGATCAACAGATCAAGATCTCCACCGCACGAAGGAGATTTGGGAAACTAATAACGATAGTAGAAGGATTTGACAAGGAGATAGACATCAGGGAACTTGGGAAGGACCTTAAGGCCCGTTGCGCATGCGGCGGTACCTACACCAAGGAAGGTAAGATCGAGCTGCAAGGTGATCAGAAAAGAAAGGTCCAGAAGATACTCAGTGAAATGGGTTATTCAGTGGAGATGTCGGATGTCAGGTCTTAATCCAAAGGAGGTCCTAATCGGTCAAGAGGCAAAAGTTATTGGCAGTAGCAATCCATCATATGTGGGGATCGAAGGTGTGATCGTCGATGAGACTGCCAATATGCTCGATATAGAAAGTAAGGATGGCAATGTTAGACGTCTTATAAAAAAAAACGTAATCATCGAGATTGACGGAGAAAGGATTGATGGAATCAAGCTTATAGGAAGACCCGAAAACAGGATAAAGAATCGTGTTAGGAAAAATTGGAGATGATAGAATGATAGGAATCAACGTTGAGGAACCTTCAACCACCTGCGATGACAAGAACTGTCCCTTCCATGGGCAGTTACCGGTTCGTGGCAGGGTCTTCGATGCCGAGGTTGTCAGCGACAAGATGAGGAAGTCCGTCGTTGTCAAGAGGGAGTATATGAAGTTCGTAGAAAAATATCAGAGGTACGAAAAGAGGACCTCAAGATTCACAGCGCATAATCCACCATGCATCGATGCCAAGTTGGGAGACAAGGTCAAAGTAGCGGAATGCAGGCCGCTCTCGAAGACCAAGAGCTTCGTGGTCGTAGGGGTGATGTAGAATGGCGAAGGGTGCAGGAGCAACTAGGGGTAGGTCGCCAGTAAGGCCTATCAGGGCACTCACTACAGGTTCGAGACTGATATGTGCGGATAACACCGGTGCGAAGGAACTGGAGATAATAGCTGTGTTGGGATACAAGGGCGTCAAGAGGAGATATCCGAAGGCTGGCGTTGGCGACATGGTATTCGCTTCAGTAAAGAAGGGCAGACCCAACATCAGGAAGACCATAGTGAACGCCGTCATAGTCAGACAAAAGAAGGAATATACGAGATTGGACGGCACATGCATCAAGTTCGAGGACAATGCAGCGGTCATAACTGGCCCTGACGGAGTTCCCAAGGGATCGGAGGCAAGGGGTCCGGTCGCCAAGGAATCTGTTGAGAGATGGCTGAAGATATCTGGTATATCAAGCATTATAGTGTAGGTGAGAATCATGGTTACAAAATCCCCAAGGAAACAAAGGAAGATGTTGTTCAACATGCCTAAACACAGAAGACACAATCTGCTCACGGCCCCCCTTAGCAATGACCTGAAGGACAAGTATGGTGTTAAGTCAATGCCCATCAGGAAGGGGGACAAGGTCCAGATACAGCGTGGTGACTATGTTGGACACGAAGGAGAGGTAATCTTCGTCGACAGAAAGGCGGTTAAAATAGGCGTGGAAGGCGCAGCGGTCGAGAAGACCGACGGCACCGAGAAGACTTATCCGGTGCATCCCTCAAACGTCATGATAACCAAACTGGACCTCAGCGACGAGATGCGAAAGAAGAGCCTAGAGAAGAAGGGATGGTGAGAATTTGGGTAGAAAAGGAGAAGGAAAGAGCCTAAAGAGAGAAAAGGCCCCAAGGGCATGGAAGATACCAAGGAAACAGAAGGTATGGACCATAAGGAACACGCCGGGACCACATTCATCCGAACTATCAGTGCCTATCACTTTCATACTTAGAGACTTCCTTGGATATGCCAAGAATACCAGGGAGGTCAAGAGGATACTCAATGAAGGCCTCGTGCTAATAAATGGCAAGCCCAGGAGGGACTACAGGTACCGTGTAGGCATCATGGACGTGGTCGAGATACCCAGGACGGAAGAATATTACAGGGTAATACCGAACTACAAGGGAAGTCTCGTTTTACACCCCATCTCCAAGGCAGAGAAGGACATGAAACTCTACAAGGTACGTGACGTGACGTTGCTCAAAGGTGGAAAGTACCAGCTGAACTTCCATGACGGTAACAATATGATCTCGGACAAGAAGTACGACACTTATCAAAGCGTAATAGTCGACATGTCCAAGAACGAGATAGTGGACTCGATACCTCTTGAGGAGGGGAGCCTGGTCCTTATCGTCTCGGGTAAGAACGTGTCAAAGATTGGAAAGATAGTAGAGATCAGGGACTTTGGTATGAATCCCGACGCTGTCACCTTGGAATCACCAAAGGGGCAGTTCCAGACGCTTAAGGATTACGTCATAGCAATAGGAAAAGAAGGTTCGCCCTTGATATCCTTACCGGCGGGTGATTGATATGGATATCACAAGTCCAAGGATACAGAAGGTAACGGTCCATATGGGCATCGGTGAGTCGGGAGAGATTTTGCAGAAGGCCTCGGACCTCCTTGAGGACATCGTGGGTCAGAAACCTGTGTTCAAGATGGCCAAGAACACCAATAGGGACTTTGGCATAAGGAAAGGGGAGGCCATAGCGGTCGCAGTCACCCTAAGGGGACAGGATGCCGAGGTTTTCCTCAAACGCGCCCTTGAAGCTATCGAGAACAAATTGCCAAAGACGAACTTCGATGAATACGGCAACTTCGCATTTGGAATAAAGGAGCACATAGACCTTCCAGGCATCAGGTACGATCCCCAGATAGGCATATTTGGCATGGATGTATGTGTCACCATGGACAGGATCGGATATAGGATTGCTAGGAGGAAGTACAACAAGAAGAAGATCAAGCCAAAGTACCGCATCTCCAAGGAGGATGGGGTACAGTTCATCAAGGAGAGATTTGGAGTTGATATCGCATGAGCAAGAAAGGGAAGATCATCAAGACATCATATGGAAGAGGCAGCAGAATTTGTAGGAGATGCGGTAGTCATGGGCCTGTCATAAGGCGTTATGGCTTGATGATATGCAGGCGCTGTTTCAGGGAAGTGGCACCGAAGATAGGATTTAAGAAATACAGTTAGGTGATGATTCATGTTGAACGATCCTTTAGCTGATACATTGTCGAACATATCGAATCAGGAGAAGGTAAGGAAGACCGAATGCACGGTACCGGCCTCCAAGACGATAGGCAATGTGTTACATATACTTCAAAAATACGGATTCGTCGGTGCTTTTGAGTTCATAGATGATGGAAAGTCAGGTAAGTTCAAGGTGGACCTGACCGGAAATATAAATCTGTGCGGCGTGATAAAACCGAGATATGCCGTTAGGAAGGATGGATACGAGAGCTTTGAGAGGAGATTCCTGCCTGCTAGGGGTTTTGGTATCCTTGTGGTATCGACTTCAAAGGGGGTCATGAGCCACCACGAGGCCCAAGAGGCCGGTCTTGGCGGCAGATTGATAGCTTATGTTTACTAGGTGATTGGAATGTTGGCTGAAGAGATAAGGGACGAAATTGAGATACCTGAGGATGTTGAGGCTACAGTTAGCAATCACTATGTCAGCATCAAAGGCCCATTGGGTTCGCTTGAACGCAGATTCAAGTACCCCAACGTCAGATTGTTCTCAAAGGATGGGAAGATAGTGCTTGTTACGGATTATCCAAAAAAGGCTGACAAGGCCGCCATATACACGATCAGGTCCCACCTGAGGAACATGATCAAAGGGGTGCAATCTGGTTACAAGTACAGGATGAAGGTTATCTACGCACACTTTCCCTTGAATATAAAGAGAGATGGGGACAAGGTCATTATAGACAATTACCTTGGAGAGAAGTTTCCACGCAATGCGAAGATAGTGGGTGACACAAAGGTCAACATATCTGGAGATGAGATACTCGTCGAGGGCATCAACAAGGAGCATGTTGGACAGACCGTCGGAAACCTTGAGAAGGCCACAAGGGTCATCAAGAGGGATCCAAGGGTGTTCCAGGATGGCATATACCTTGTTGAAAAAGATGGTGTACCGTTGAGGTGGTGAGCAATGACCGAGAGATTATTGAAATTACGTAAGGAGGCCTCCAAGAAAAGGCCCAAGTTCAAGAGACAGGAGACATGGAAGCTCAAGAGATTCAAGAACAATCCCACCTGGAGGAAACCCAAGGGGCATTCCTCGAAGATGAGAAGGAAGCTCAAGGGCAGGCCCTCCATTGTGAAGGTCGGATATCGTGGGCCCAAGGAAGTAAGGGGTTATCACCCTTGCGGATTGCCGGAGGTCTACATCAACAACCTCTCTGATGTCGAGGGTTCAGAGGGTTCGATATTGAGGATATCCTCCTCGATAGGGAACATGAAGAAGGCAGACATCCTCCTGAGGGCGAAGGAACTTGACCTGAAGGTCGCGAATCCGGGCGTGAAGTTCCTCTATGTCGATTCTGTGGAGGCTCTGGAAAGGTACGCCCCGATAAAGAATGACGTCAAGGAGTTCAAATTGTCCTCCGTCGAGGACGATGTCAGGGACGATATCGTTGACAAGGCCAAGGCATTGAAGATGAGAATTGAGGCTGGTGAGTAAGATGGACTTAGCTGTTCAGAAGAGGATAGCCTCCGAGGTCCTGGATTGTGGAATCAACAGGGTGTGGATGGACTCCACCAAGTCAGAAGAGATCCGAATGGCCATTACCCGTGAGGATATAAGAGGACTGGTTAGCAAGGGTATCATCAAAAAGAAGCAAGAGGATGGCATATCCAGGCATCGTGCTAGGAAGCGCCATGAACAAAGGAAGAAGGGAAGGAGAAGGGGACATGGTACCTTCAAGGGCCCGAAGTACTCCAGATACCCCAAGAAGAGAAGGTGGATCGACACTATAAGGCCCCTAAGGAAGGAGCTTAAAAAGTTGTATTCGGACGATGAGATATCCACCACAGTTTACAGAAAGTTATACGGCATGGCGACCGGTGGCGCGTTCAGGTCAGTGGAATACATGAAGAGCTACATGTCCGACCATGCCATGATCAAGGAGGAGGGTGGCAAATGAACGGACCCAGATACTCGTTGCACTTCAGAAGAAGGAGAGAAGGAAAGACCGACTTCAGAAGAAGAAGGAAGATGCTGTACTCTGGAAAACCCAGATTCGTTGTCAGGAAGTCTCTCAATCACATATGGACACAGGTCGTTGACATGGACGACAAGGGCGACAGGATAATATCCTCGGCACACTCCAAGGAGCTGTCCGGATTTGGATGGAAGGGATCTTTCTCCAACACTCCTGCGGCATACCTTACTGGTTACCTATGCGGCCTAAAGGCAAAGAAGGAAGGGGTCTCCGATGCAATACTGGACATCGGCCTATACAGCGTTGTAAAGGGTTCGAAGATCTTCGCCTGCCTGAAGGGATTCGCAGATTCGGGAATCGACATCCCGTACGATGAGTCGATAGTCCCCAGCGAGGACCGCATAAACGGGCAACACATTGTCCAGTACTTTGAGAATCTTGACGAGGAGGAGCGTTCAAAACGTTTTTCAAAGTATATAAAAGATAACATTGACGTTAAGGAAATCCCAGATCTCTTTGAGAAGACCAAGAAGGAGATAGGCGAGAAAGAGAGTTGATGGGGGCATCACATGACGAATGAAAAGAACGATAGGAAAAGGGAATCCCCGGCGCCGGTGCAAGACTCTTGGAAACCAAAGACAGAGCTTGGCAAGGCAGTGAAGGAGGGAAAGATCAAGGACATAGGGGAGATCTTCGACATGGGGATCTCTATCCTGGAGACCGAGATCATCGACTATCTCCTGCCAGAACTCTCTGAAAGGGACTATCAGGAGGTCCTGTCCGTGAACATGGTACAGAGAATGACCGACTCGGGTAGAAGGGTCAAGTTCGCATGCATCGTGGTCGTCGGCAACAAGAACGGCTATGTGGGGCTGGGATATGGAAAGGCCCAAGAGGTGGGTCCAGCGATAAGGAAGGCCATAACAGATGCAAAGTTGAATCTTATCCAGATCAAACGCGGCTGTGGTTCTTGGGAGTGCAACTGTGGCACGCCCCATACGATACCATTCCGTGTGGAGGGAAGCTCATCGAGCGTATCCGTCACATTGCTGCCGGCACCAAGGGGTCTTGGGATAACCATGGGCGATGTGGGAAAGAAGATACTCGCCTTGTCGGGTATCAAGGACGTCTGGTCACGGTCCTACGGTCAGACCCAGACAACCCTGAACTTTGCAAGGGCCATATTCGATGCGCTTGCCAAGACAAACGACATGAGCGTGCAGCAAAGGCATATCGACAGGATAGGCATAATTGCAGGCAATTCGGAAAAGCAGGTGTAAGGGATGAAAAGATTGGCTGTAATAAGGATCAGGGGCGAGGTCGGTGTCAGGACAACCATCAAGGACACCCTCGGCATGCTCAAGCTGTTCAGTGTGGGCAATTGCGTGCTGGTCGATGACAGGGACTCGTACAGGGGCATGTTGCAGAAGTCCAAGGACTATCTGACATTTGGCGAGATAGATGCGGAGACTCTCAAGAAGCTTGTACTGAAGTGGGGAAGGCTTCCGGGCAACGGCCGCATAGATGAGGAGCTCATCAAGGAGAAGACAGGGCTCACGTTGGACGAGTTCATAGAATCGGTCCTCAACTTTGAGCACGAGCTCGATGAGATAGGCATAAAGGATGTCTTTAGGTTGCACCCGCCTAGGGGCGGTTACAAGGACACGAAGAGAGGATTTGGTCAGGGCGGTTCCCTTGGATACAGGGGGGAGGAGATAAACGCCCTACTGAAAAGAATGATTTAAGGTGATCCAGTTGATTAGAAAATCCAGAAAGATCAACAAGATGCGTGGTTCCAGGACCTGTGGCGGAGGATGCTCCAAGAAGAGAAGAGGGGCAGGTCACCGCGGCGGCCGTGGGAACGCAGGCTCTGGAAAGGAGAAAAAGCAAAAGTACACATGGTTCCAGAAGTACAAGCCGAATCATCTGGGAAAATACGGTTTCCAGAGGGCAGACTTCTTAAGGTCGGACATGTTAGCTATCAATGTATCCTTCCTGGACCAGAATCTGGAAGTTATGGGATCCAAAGGCGCCCTCGAGTACGAGGACGACATGCCTGTTGTGGACATCACAAAGATCGGATTCGAAAAGGTCCTCGGTTCAGGAAAAATCACCAGGCCAATGATCGTGAAGGCGCCCTTCTTCAGTGAAAGGGCCAGGTCCAAGATCGAGAAGGCGGGTGGAAAGGCCATCAGTTCATAGGAGTATTATATATGTCTTTACAGGGAGCACTTACACCACTGTTCAGGATATTGCCGGAGGTCACAAGCCCTACCAGGCACATATCCCTCAAGGAACGATTGATATGGAGTGGAGTAATACTGACGCTGTACTTCGTGCTATCGGAGATACCGCTTTACGGCCTGCCGTCGACGATACAGGATATGTACGCAGGTTTCAGGACCGTATTGGCAGGTAACAGCGGTTCGCTGCTGCACCTAGGTATCGGTCCGATAGTCACTGCAGGTATAATAATGCAGTTGCTTCAGGGTTCGGATATACTTGGAATGGACCTGTCTACCCATCAGGGGAAGGCGACGTTCCAAGGAACCCAGAAGGTCTTGGCTATATTCCTCTGTGTGTTTGAGGCGTTCATATTTGCCTTTGCATGGAGGGCAAGCGTGACCACAGGTGTTCTTCTGTTCCTTATAGCGCAGATGGCCGTAGGTGCTTTGCTGCTGCTCATGATGGACGAGGTCGTTACCAAATGGGGATTCGGTAGCGGTGTCTCACTGTTCATAGCGGCAAGGGTCTCGGGCCAGGTCTTTTGGCAGGCCTTCAGTCCTCTGAAGGACGAATCGGGGCAGTTCCTTGGCGCAATACCCGACTTCATATCGAAGATCATCAATGGCGAGACAGTTGACATATTCACTAGGACCTATCCTTATCCCGACATGCTATCACTCTTTTTCACGATTGTCGTGTTCCTTATCGTGGTATACTTTGAGACGATGAGGATCGAGATACCCCTCTCCTATGGAAAGTACAAGGGGATCAGGGGCAGATATCCGATAAAGTTCATATACGCATCGAACATACCGATGATTCTCACAGTTGCACTGTTTGCAAATGTCAGGATATTGGCCCAGGTGACAAACTTCAACTTAATAGGTGCTTTCGATTCCGATGGAAACATAACGGGCGGGCTCTTGTACTATCTGACATCGCCTAGCTCGCTTTCATCCCTGTCGTCGGACCCTATACGCGGGCTGGTGTATCTTGTGATCGTGGTCTTTTCCTGTATACTGTTCGCCAAGCTGTGGATAGAACTGACGAACATGGGACCCAAGGCGGTAGCAAAGAGGTTACAGAGCTCAGGAATGCAGATCCCTGGTTTCAGGAAAGACATAAGGATACTGGAGAAGATACTTTCAAGGTACATACCCCAGGTGACGGTGATGGGTGGAGCCTTTGTTGGATTGATAGCCGTGCTGGCAGACTTCACAGGGGCCTTGGGTACAGGTACTGGTATACTGCTTACTGTAGGTATAATCTATAGGTTGTATGAACAACTGGCAAAGGAACAGGCGTCGGAGCTATTCCCTGCGCTGAGACAGTTCCTAGGACGTGAATAGGAGGATAAATAATGGGATTCATGGATGTATTTTATGATGCCTTGGACGGAATGTTCAGTTTCCTCCCTCTGGATGACCCCTCTCAGATGTACTTCGTGGTCATCGTATTGGCCATTCTGGTTGGTACCTTCATGACCCTTGTCCAGCATTTCATGGTGGACCAGAAGGAGCTCAAGAGGATGAGGAAGGAAGTTTCCGATTTTCAAGGGAAGTTGATGAAGGCACAACGCGCAAATGACAAGAAGGCCGTCAGGAAGCTGCAATTGCAGAAGCCACAGATCGATGAGATGAATCAGAAGATGATGAAGCAGAACTTCAAGCCAATGTATGTGACTATGATACCTGCCATCATTCTCTATTCCTGGCTTAGGCATACGTACGAACCTGTGGCTGTGGATGCGGTCCTGCACCTTCCATTCTCCCTCTTTGATTTTCCGTTGATATCATATCTCCATGATGGCACCATAGCTGCGAATCATCTGGGAGCGATAGGATGGTACATAGTGTTCGTGTCATTCTTCAGCAACATTGTGAGAAAGATACTCGATATGGCTTAAGAGACACTATAGTGAGGTGAAGACATGGTAAGAGGAATGTACAGATCAAGGTCACTTAAAAGGAAACAGGTACGTGTACCTGGTGGCAATAGCGTCATCCATTACGATAGGGAGAAGACATCGAAGCACAAGTGCGCCGAGTGCGGTGCGCTTCTGGGAGGTGTCCCCCGGGGGACCCCACATGAGATCTCGAAGATGTCAAAATCTGCGAAGAGCATCTCCAGACCCTATGGTGGTTACTATTGCCATTCGTGCCTTAAAAAGAAATTAAAGCACGAGGTAAGGACAAGGCAGGAATGATGAGACTGACTATCGGCGGCCCCCCAGGCAGCGGCACGACATCCATCGCAAGGATGTTGTCGTCAGATCATGGGCTCATCCACATATACGCTGGCATGATATTCCGTGAGATGGCCAAGGAAAGGGGTCTTTCCCTCGCCGAGTTCAGCAGGCTCGCCGAGAGCGATGAGAGTTTCGATCGCTCTGTGGACGAGAGGATGGCCAAACTGGCCATTGCTGACAAGGACTCC
>Ga0116164_10001041_pt1 | contig 21560 bp, 20 predicted proteins | sample AD_UKC109_MetaG_FD_89888 | JGI IMG/M metagenome (GOLD analysis project Ga0116164, IMG submission 89888) | Active sludge microbial communities of municipal wastewater-treating anaerobic digesters from Hong Kong - AD_UKC109_MetaG | ecosystem: Engineered > Bioreactor > Anaerobic > Digestate... | reverse complement strand
TACGGCATCGTGCACGGCGACAACCTGCCCCTGGCGGAAGCATACGCCCGGCAGCTTACCCGCATCACGGGGTGTGCGCCCGCCTTTATCAGCGAAATCTCTTCCGCCGTCGCCATTCACTCCGGCCCGGGCACGGTCGCCGTATGCCTGACCATGAAAGAAGGCGACGCCGCATGACGACCGCCGTCATGATAATTTTCGTGTACTTCGCCGCGCTGTTTATCATCGGCACGGCCATCCGTAACAACTCCATCGTGGATATCGGCTGGGGGCCGGGGTTCGTGCTCACGGCCTGGATACTGTACCTCTTCGAATCCCCGAAATCCCTGCCCTACCTGCTGATGACGCTGATGATTACGCTGTGGGGCGTCCGGCTGTACCTGCACATCGCCAGGCGCAACGCGGGCAAGGGCGAGGATTTTCGCTATAAAAAATTCCGCAAAGACTGGGGCAAATGGGTGGTTCCGCGCGCGTTTTTGCAGATCTATATGCTGCAGGGGGCATTCATGTTTGTCATCTCCCTGCCGGTGATTTTGAAGCCGGATGTACAGCCGCAGGCGAGCGTACCGCTGCTGTTGATCGGGCTCATCCTGTTTGTGATCGGCTTCCTGTTTGAGGCCGTCGGCGACCGTCAGCTGCGGCAGTTTATCTCAAACCCCGAAAACAAGGGAAAGCTGATGACTCACGGGCTGTGGCGCTACACGCGGCACCCCAACTACTTCGGCGAAGCGGTGCTCTGGTGGGGCGTGTTCTTTGTTGGCTTAAGCGGAGGGGTGACGGCGTTTTCCATTGTAAGCCCGGTAACCATCACGCTGCTTTTGCTGTTCGTCTCCGGCGTTCCGCTGCTTGAAAAGGCCATGAAAAACAGGCCCGGCTACGCCGGATACGCGGCGCAAACGAGCATCTTTTTCCCGTGGTTTCCCAAGCGGGTGAAGGAAAAGGAGGAAGCGCAATGAGCCTGCATTTCACATGGACCGAATTGCGCAATTACGCGATTGTTCTGGCTGTATTCCTGCTTATCGACGGCCTGTGGCTGATGGTCATAGCCAAAAACCTGTATGCCGAACACCTGGGCTACCTGATGGCCGAAAAGCCGCGGCTTTTGGCCGCGCTGCTGTTTTACCTGCTGTATGTGCTCGGGCTGCTGGCGTTCGCGGTCAATCCCGCGCTCGCAGCCGGAAGCTTTACAAAAGCCCTGCTTTCCGGGGCCTTGTTCGGCCTGATTGCCTACGCGACCTACGACCTCACCAACCTGGCGACCGTCAAAGACTGGCCGGTGCTCATCACCGTCATCGACCTCATCTGGGGCAGCTTCGTCAGCGGCGCGACAGCAACCGTAGGGTATTTCCTGATTCGCCTGTTCTGATATACGCGTTAGTCCGCGGGCGTCAGATTGCCGCCGGCGAGCGCATACCGCTTCCCCGCCTCGGGCAGGAGTTGTTTTGCGCCCGGGATACGAAGTTTCTCCGGCGTATAGCTGTGCAGCGGCACCAGGGTTCCCGGCGCGATGCGGGTTAAAAGGTATTTCAGGTGCGCGGGCGATGCGTGCCCGCCGCAGCCGATGGCCCGGTAGGCGATCCCCTGCCGCGCGAGGAAATCCCTGAGCTTTTGGTACCCCGGATCGTACGCGCCCAGCGGCACGCCCTCGGAGTGGATATACAGGCATTCTGCCGCCGGGAAGTCCAGCGCGTCCATCAGCTGTTCGTACGGCAGGTCCAGCGCGTACCGGCCGGGATCGTCAACCAGCGCGTCCCTTGCAACCGGATCGCAGTTTGCCATGCCGCGTTTGCCGGCGGACGGCGCGTACACACAGATGGATTCATCCGTATAAAACTGCCGGTACAGCAAGGCGGTTTCATATTGCAGCACAAAGCGCCTGCCAACGGCGTTAAACGCCTTAATCAGCGCATGAACGCGCTCCACATTGCGGTGGTACAGGTTGATAAACACCATGCCGGCAGCCGTTTTCGCGGCTTGAACAATGTTTTGTTCCACCTGCGGCTCGGTGACCGAATTGCTCAGATCGGCGTCGGGTTCGACGGCGTCGAAATCCTCGATAAAGCTCACCATAGTGCCCTCGGTGATGCAAACATCGGCATGCTTGACCGTATCCGCAAACGCAAGGGTTTGCTCTGCCTTGCGCCCGTGCAGCCGCAGGTCGCCCGTATAGCAAATGCGCCCGTCCGGCGTTTCAAACTCGAATCCGCAGGCGCCGGGCACGTCGTGATCCACGGGGATCAGGCGGAAGCCGAGGTCGCCCATCTGTTTCCATTGCAACGGCCGCACGCCGTATATCCCGCGGTGGGGCCTGGGCAGCGCTTCCCCTGCTTTTTGAAGCCCCCGGTACAGCCGCAGGCCGTCCCTGGAGGTATATACCGGCATGTCGCAGGCAAGCAGCCCCAGCGCGCCCATGTGGTCAATATGCATGTGGGAGATCAGCACAAACGGCAAAGGCTCCGTATCGCCGTACGCCATGAGCGGGATACCGCGAAGCTCATCGCGGTCATACAACCCGTCGATCATGGCAAGCGCGCCGGTTTTCAGGCTGTCGTATACCAGCGCGTCCGGGCGCGGTAAAACCCGCGCGTCGATCTGCGGATCGTACACAAGCCCGAAATCAAACAGGCAGCGCGCGTTGTCCGTTCGCACTTCGACGATCGTGCCGCCGATCGTCCTGAGTCCCTGGTAAAAGCAAAGCGTCGTCATGGTTTTCTCCTGAAATAAAGACGGGGGAGGGAACAAGTTCCCTTCCCCCTGTGTTGTAAGATGACTGCCGTATCAAGCGGCTATGCCATTTAATCGAAGGCTATTGCCTGTCAAGTATCTCCTGGGCGGCTTCCGCCATATAGTCGATGGTCTCCTCGGCGGTCCAGCCTTCGAGGATCGCAGTCTCCATCGCGGTGCCAAGCGCCGTGCGCATCTCCTGAGAGCCGGGGAAGGCGTATTCAAACGCCTGGTTGTCTGCCTGCTCGTAGGCTGCCTGCGCGACCGCGCTGGTTTCCATGAAGGCCTGATAGTCTTCGGACTCAAATCCGGACTCGCGGATGGGCAGATACCCGGTGTTCATGGCCCAGTACACGGTGGATTCGGTGCTGGTGAGGAACTTGATGTATTCCCACACCGCCGCCTGCTTGGTCGCATCCTGTGTGAACATCGCAAGGTTCGTTCCTGCCTGCATTGCGGCGGGATATTCGCCTACGGGGATAATGGACGCGCCGTACTCAAAGTCCACGGGATTGACATACGCGGCACCCGCGCTGGAGCCGATATAGGCGGCTATGAGACCGTTGTTGAACGGACCGGACAGATAGCGGTCTTCGCCGGCGGTGCGGGCATAGCCAAGAGAGAACAGATCCAGCAGGAAGGTCATCGCTTCGACGCCCTTTTCGTTGTTGAAGACAACCTGGCCGTCTTCCACGTAGCCCGCGCCGTTTTGCAGCATATACTGCAGGAACATGCCGAACAGGTCGTCATACCCGAAGGCGGCGTTGCCGGTGGCTTCGTAAATAGCCTTGGACACGTCATAAAGCTCCTGCCAGGTGGTGGGAGGCGTCAAACCGAGTTCTTCGTAGAGGTCTTTGTTGTAGTAGTAGATCTGCACGCTCTTGTTAAAGGCGATGGTGTAGATCGGGCCGAACTCTGCGCCCTCGGCGCGGTATCCGGACAGGATGTCTTCGTAGTTGTCAAAATCATTGGCGATGAAATCGTCCAGCGGAACCACAACGTCGAGGCTTGAAGCGATATAGCTGTTGTACACCTGCGACATATCCGGCAGCGTATCGGACGCGATCGCGCCCAGCAGCTTGGTGGACAGGTCGGTATAGCCGCCCTGGTTGGTGAGGTTGACGGTAATCCCCATGTCGTTTTCTTCGTTGAATTTGTCGGTCAGGGCGACCAGCGCGGTCTGCAGGCCGCTGCTCATGCCGTGCCAGAATTCAATCGTCGTTTCGGTGGTTTCAGCCGCAGCGCCTGTGAATACCGCCAGGGACAGCAGCATGCATACGGTCAACAGTGTAGCAAGCATTTTTTTCATTTTGTTTTCCTCCATCATAATTCTCGCTTTGTTTTTATGTGAACCTTTCCGGATACATGTTCGGAAAGGGTTAATTTCTCAGCCCTTGATGCCCGATTGGGTCACGCCCCGGATGATCTGTTTGTGCATCATCAGGTACATAATGACAATGGGCAGCACCAGCATGGTCGCGGCCGCCATCAGCAGTTCGTAGCTGGTGCCCGCTTCCGTTTTGAACTGCACCAGCCCGATGGAAAGCACCCGCTTGGATTCTGAATTGGTAACCATCAGCGGCCAGAGGAAGGCGTTCCAGCAGGCGATGGCGTTTAAGATGGCGACGGTGGAGACCGCCTGCTTGTTGATGGGTACCATCACCCGCCACAGGTAACGCCAATCGCTGCAGGCGTCCACCTTCGCGGCGTAATAGAGGGTGTCGGGAACCTTTTTGAAGAACTGCCGGAGCAGATAGGTGTAGAATACGCTTGCCATAAACGGCACGATCAGCGCCGCCCGCGTGTCCATCCAGCCCAGACGCGAGATGGTGACGAAGTTGGTGATAATCAGCATTTCGCCGGGAATCATCAGCGTTGCCAGCAGGATGCCGAAGACCACTTCCCTTCCGGGGAACTTGAGCCGGGAAAACCCGAACGCCGCAAGCGTGGTCACAAACAGCATCGCCGCGGTGGAGATTACCGTGACAACGACGGTGTTGACAAAATACGTCGCAAGCGGCGCAACCTCCATGGCGAGAATGTAATTGTCGAAACGCCAGATCGTCGGGAACAATACCGGCGGCATCCGCATGACTTCCGTCGGGTCCTTCAGCGACGTGAGGATCATCCACAGAAACGGCGTAATCGTGGTGATGGCGCCGAGGGTCAGCACCAGATAGGTGAGGGATTTGGAAAGTATTTTCGCTGCCTTATACCGCATTGCGCCGCCCTCCTAATAATGCACGCGGCGTTTGGCGATCTGCAGCTGCAAAATCGTAAACGCCAGAATAATCAGGAACAGCACGACCGCGGCGGCGGACGCGATGCCGAAGTTCCAGTTCTGGTAAAACTGCCGGTAGAGGTAATACACGATCGTGATGCAGCTGTCCGCCGGGCCCGCCTTGCCCCCGAACAGGGAATAGACCTCGGCGTACACCTTGAAGGAGCTGATCATCCCGATGATGAACGCGTAGGCGATAATCGGCGAGAGCAGCGGCACCGTGATGCGGCTGAACTGCCGCCAGCGGTTGGCGCTGTCCACCCGGGCGGCCTGATAGTAATGCGCGCCGATGGTCTGCAGCCCCGCCAGGAAGATGATGATGTTAAACGCAAGGCTTTTCCAGATGCTGAAGATGATCAGCGCCGGAAGCGCCGTGGACGGGCGGTTGAGCCATTGCACGGGCTGGATGCCGAAAAGCTTGAGCGCATAGTTGAGCAGCCCGTAGTTGCTGTGGAACAGCCATCCGAAAACGATGCCCATCGCGACCACCGAGGTGACGTAGGGCAGGAAGTACACCGTCTGGAAAAAGCCGCGGAACCTGATTTTTTCATTCATCAGCACCGCAAGCACCAGCGAGATCGCAATGGAAATCGGCACAACGAACAGCACGTAGATGAAGGTGTTGGACAGCGCTTTGCGGAAAACGCTGTCGTTTAAGATATAGGTGAAATTGTCGATACCGTAGGACAGCACCGTATCGGTTGAAAATTTGTACTTGGTGTAAAAGCTCATCAAAAAGGCGCGGAACAGCGGGTAAATCGTAAAGACGGCGACGACGATGAGCGCCGGAAGAACATACAACAAGCCCTTCCATTTCCTCAAATCCAGGCTGCGCTTTTTCATCATAGCGAACCCACCAGCGCCTTTGTGTCCGTATCAAATATGAGGATGCGCCCCTGCTTGACCCTGAAGCGCAGTTCGTCGCCGGGGCGGACGATCTTATCCGTGTCGATCAGCGCCTTGACGGGCTGGCCGGAGAGCGTAAAGGTGGCGATCAGGTCGCGGCCGAGCATCTCCGCGCGGCTGACGGTTGCCGTAAACCCGGCCGGATCGGCCGTGAAGGATTCCGGCCGGATGCCCGCGAGCAGCTTGCCCGGCGCGGTGTCCTTCGCGTCCGCAAGCTTGATATCGCCGCAGTACAGCGCGCCGTCCCGGGCCTCCGCCTCCACAACATTGATGGCCGGCGTGCCCATAAACTTCGCCACAAAGAGGTTCTGCGGGTTTTTGTACATCAGCTGCGGCTCCTCAAACTGCTGCAGCGCGCCCTCGCGGATGACCGCGATGCGGTCGGAAATGCTCATGGCCTCCTCCTGGTCGTGGGTCACGAACACGGAGGTAATGCCCACCTCGCGCTGGATGCGGCGGATTTCCTCCCGCGTTTCCATGCGCAGCCGGGCGTCAAGGTTTGACAGCGGTTCGTCCAGCAGCAGAAGCTTCGGTTTCTTGGCAAGCGCCCGGGCGATGGCCACGCGCTGCTGCTGCCCGCCGGACAGCTCCGAGGGCTTGCGTGTGAGCAGCTCCTTGATCTGCACCAGCTCCGCCATTTCCTCCGCCATCACGGTTGCCCTGGGCTTGGGAACCTTGGTGTTGATGAGCGGGAACATGATGTTTTGCAAGACCGTCATGTGCGGATAGAGCGCGTAGTTCTGGAATACCAGCCCGATGCCGCGCTTCTCCGGCGGGATGGCGGTGACGTTCTCGTCGCCGAACCAAATTTCGCCGACGTCCGGGCTGAGCAGCCCCGCCAGCATGAACAGCGTCGTCGATTTTCCGCAGCCGGACGGACCGAGCAGACCGATCATCTCGCCGTCGCCAAGCTCCAGGCTGAGATCGTCCACCGCGACCACGCTGCCGAAACGTTTTGTAAGCCGATCAAGTCTAACTTCCATCGTTTACCTCGTTTTGATAGCATTTTTTCGGAATAAACTGAAGAAACGGATTATGTCAGCGCAGATCCGGCTTTCTTCAGCACCCCTTTAACTATAGCAATCATTTGTTATGGTTAATATTATAGCAGATTAAATGTGGGTAAACCTCAACTTCATGAAAATGTAAGACAATCGGAAAGCGTCTTAACAAACGCTTCCCGATGATGCATTAGGCGGTTGATTTTCAAGACTTCATAACGCGGTTTCCCTGCGTCAGTATTCCCCCATGTCCCGGAGTTTCTCAAGCACGGCGATATAATCGTGCGCCTTGCCGGCAAAGGTTTCGGGATCGACGGGATAGTGGACGTTGTACAGGTACCCGGTTTTCCCGTAGCGGCCCTACGCGGCCTCGTCCATATATTTCTCGTCCATGCAGACGTTTTTAACCTCCAGGCACAGCAGCGTATGATCGCTGCCCTCGGTGAGCGCCTTCTCCCAGGCATACGCGCATTCCAGCGACAGGAAGCATTCCTTGATTCTCGGAGCGTTGACTATGGAAGCTGGTTCCGCTGTCAGGCCGGATGCCGAAATCTCGTCCGCGTCCCACTGGTTATTGCGGATGGTAGCCATACAGCGGTCGTATACGTCGGCGGACGGGAAGTTGAGCGCGCACGCGCCCGTTTCCTTCAGGGTTTTGTAGAAGTGGCCGCCCTTGTTGACCGCGGACAGAATAGCGAAAAACCCGTCCTTACCGCCGGTGAAACACGCCCAGGACTGCAGGCAGGCGTTGGTTTTCCCGCTGTCCTTGTACGTCGTCGCCACAAACAGCGGCGCCGGGATGGCCGTAACGAAGTCCATCCACGAAAACCCGTAGGTCTGCATTCCCGCCATCGCGGGCGGGACAGCGGAATACTCTTTTTTCATTTTTCACCTCTTTATAAGCTATTGACACTTTATTACTATTTGTTTTCGATAAAAAATATAATCCACACGAATATTGCTACTCTGGGGCGAATAATCGTAGTATAAACTAATCAGAATATATACAGATAGCCATTATATTCTCTTTTTTTCGGATAAAGCAATTCGTTCTGCTAAGTGATTTGCTAAAGTAAGGAGTTGGATGGCCCTTGATTCAGAATCTTCCCACTCATGTTCATGCGCTCTTGGATTTCGTATGCCAGTCATACAACCAGCGTAAATTTCCATATACCCTAGTTGCTCATCTTTTTCAGAATCAGTTGAAAGAGCGTTTATTGCCAATATCGGTTTTTTCGGGGTTAAAACCTTTCTCATCAAAGAAGCCCCATCTTCACCTTTTATTTCAGATCTTTTCTTAACAAGATTGCACAGATATTTATATCCCTCCTCAACAGCCCTCGCATGATGTCCATCAAAAAATAGTTTTCGTGTATACTTTCTTAGGCCAATATCAGTAATCACCAAATCATAAATATCTGTTTTTTCTTTTATCTCAATAGATATATCAGGCTTGCAGATTTCACAGGCCGGCAATACAGATATTTCATCCTGAATAGCTTTAACTTTTCGAGCAATATCCTTAATATCCATACCACTTAATTTAATGCAAGTGTTTAGCAACGCTTGCAAAAATCGCATCTATTTGCTCTACTGATGCCTCAGGAGAAATATGAATTTGTAAATCTATATGAAGATTTGGAGATAACTGCTTAGATTTTTCTGGTAGAGAAGTTCCAACAGGGATAACTTTAGCAGGTGCTTCGGTGCTTTTTCTATCTGACACTTTTGAAGATTGTTTCTTGCTACTTGGTTTTTTAATCTTGCTTGCAGGCAATGTTTCCATATCAGCTTTAACTTCACCCTGACATAGAAGGATATAAAACGATGTTACTTGTCCTGCTGCACCTTCACCAATATGTGCATCTCCCATGAACCAATTTACTATAGAAATTTTATCAAAGTCAGGTCCAGGATATAATTCCCGCAACTCATTTGGGTATATTTCACCAAGTATAGAATCACAAGTCTCTTTGTACTTTTTATCATCACGCCAATCTATTGCTCTTTTGGTTGGTTTGTTTTCATCATCCAATAAATGGATTTGCTTAAGAGGTGCAAGGAGATTTCTTGCTGCCCTATCTGATGTTAAGTTAAGCAAAGATTTCAAATAACTGGGAGTTACAACAGTCGGCAATGTTTTTCTAAATTGAGCACGAATAATCCACCAGTTTGATGTTGGTATTTTGGGATATACAGTTTTTTCTGCCATAATTAAACTCCCTTCATGTATTAAACATGTCTAATTGTAACATAAATACACATTAAGTCAATTAATACACATTATCATCTATTGAGGCTGTCAGTTTCTCAAGCAAGACAATAAATCGTTGACAATCCTTACTTCATTCTGTACACTAGGTAAACGATGAATAAAGAACTTGTGCGATGTCGAGTTGAATTTTCATCAGGTTGCGTTTGCGGGAGCCGAAGTAGTAGCAGCGCTACGTCGAGGTTTCCGCAGGTGCAAGATGGTGGAAATGCGGCCGGCAGCGTGCGAGGAATTTATTCAGCGTTTGCCTAATAAAGAAAGGGGATGTACATATATGAAAAAGAGCAATCAGGTGATTTTGACCTAGAACCGCACACCTTGGCGAGCAGAGGCGCGGAAACGCGCGTATGCCATGCCGCCCGCAAGACCCTTTCCTGAATATTGCTGTTACCGGAATGCGGAATGAATTCCGTGTTCCACCATACGCAAAGCGACGCCGTGTAACAGCAGCCGGAAAATGGCTGCTTGTACCCACGGTGTTTTTGTGTGTTCATTTATGAAGGAGAATTATGATCAATCTGAAAGCATACGGTTACACCGAAACCCAAACGCCGCCCGAGGACATGGTGCCCGGGCGGGTGACTGAGCTGCGCCGCGAACAGTACACCGTGATGACCGAAGGCGGCGAACTTACCGCGCGGCTCAAAGGCAAATTCTACTACGACAACCAGGAGCGCACGGATTTCCCCTGCGTGGGGGACTATGTGCTACTGGAGCGAAACGAAAGCGGCGTATCGCGCATCGCAAAGCTGCTGCCCCGGCACTCGAAGTTTTCCCGCGCCGACCTGTCCGGCCACGCGATTGGTTACGCCAAAACGGTGCTGGAGCAGGTGGTGGCGGCGAACTTTGATTATGTATTCATCCTGTCGTCGCTTAATTACGACTTCAACGTGAGCCGCATCCTGCGCTACCTGACGCAGACCGGGCAGTCCGGCGCGCAGCCCGTGGTAATCCTCACCAAGGCCGATCTGGTTGCGGACGTGGAACCGCCCATGGCCGAGGTTCTGGCCGCTGCGCCGGAAGTACCCGTGCACGCCGTATCCAGCGTCACGGGCTACGGGCTTACTTCACTCGCCCAATACCTGCAACCGGGGAAGACCGTCGTGTTCCTGGGGATGTCGGGCGTGGGCAAATCCTCGCTGCTGAACACTTTGATGGACGAAACTGTGATGGAGGTCAAGGAAATCCGCGAGGACGACAGCCGCGGCCGCCATACCACCACGCACCGGCAGCTCTTTCTGCTGCCCTGCGGCGCGATGGTGATCGACACGCCCGGCATGCGCGAACTCGGGTTGTTTGACGTGGACGAAGGCATCGCGACCGCTTTCCCGGACGTGGAAGCGCTGTTTGCGCGCTGCCGCTTTGCAGACTGCAAACACCAAACCGAACCCGGCTGCGCGGTGAAAGCCGCCCTCAGGGACGGCAGCTTGTCGCAGGAACGCTGGGACAGCTACCTGGATCAGCAGCGGGAAAACCGCTACCTGAATTCCAAAGCTGCCTACCTGATCAACAAACGGGCATGGGGAAAATCCATCGCCAGATGGAACAAGGAAAAGCAAAAACTGGAGGAAATGGATTGATGTCACAGCAAGAACAAAACCCATTCGCCGATATGAAAACCAAAGAAGCCGCCATCCACCCGGACGCGCTCAAAACCGCTGTGGGCAAACTGCTGAACATAAGCGCGCTTCGTACAACGCATGAAAGCAAGCCGCTGCAGGGCGGCACGCTGGGCGACGTACAGCTCATCACAGGCGACGCCGATACCGCTGACGGGCGCACGCTGCCGTTCCAAATCGTGATGAAAACGCAAAAGAAATGGGAACGCCCCGGCGATCCCCTCTCCTGGCGCAGGGAATACGATTTATATTCATCGGCGTTTCATTCCCTGTTTACGCAACCCTTCCGCAGCCCGAAACTATACCACGCAGAAGAAACGGAAGATGAAAACCGGCTGTGGATGGAGTACGTGCAGGGCGTCTCCGGCGCTGCGCTCAGCCAGGATGATCTGGCGCTGGCCGCCGAAGCGCTGGGGCGCTTTCAGGGGCGCTGCCATAGGCAGGAGGATACCCTGCGGAAGATTGACAGCCTGTCGGACGAAGGCTTTATGCAGCGGGACTTCGTGCTGTGGACGCCGGATACCGTGGAATACAGGTATCTGCATGGCGGCGCCTGCGAACTCCCGCCTCCCCTCAGGCAGATGCTGGTTGATACCCAGCAGCGTTCCCCCGCTATCTTCGAGGCCATGCGCGCCCTGCCGCAGGTGCTTTGCCACCGGGATTACTGGACGGAAAACATCTTCGTATCCGGCGGACAGGTGATCGCTATCGACTGGGACTGCGCGGGCTGGGGCGTGATCGGCGAGGACGTCGCCAGCCTGATTGCCGATGAGCCGCCCATCGGGCAAATCGGCGCGTATTACCGGCGGCTGCTCCCGGCCTATTACAAAGGAATCGGCGAGAGCCTGAAGCTCCCTCCGATGGACGAACTGCCCGTACGGGAGATGATTTTATTTAAATTCGGCTACCGCCTTGTGCAGCAGGTGATGTTTGCCAAAAGGCAGGAAACCAAAGACGAAGCCATTCTGGTGCTGGAGGAAATCAGCCGGCTGCCGCAATATCGCCGCTAAAGCCAAATCAAGCCGTACGTTTGGCGCGAATCCACCAGCCGCACGCCCATACAAACGTAATACCGAGCCATCCGGCCAATACCCACAGCGATTGGGAAACAAATTCCCCGCCCCGCGAGAACAGCGAATACGACATCAGGCGGATGCCCGCCGCCGTCGGCAGGTATTGGAACACCGCCGATCCCGCCGAAAACTCCAGCGGGTTGAGCGCGCCGGAAAGTATCCACAGCGTGATGCTCAGAATGATCATCGGCCCAGGTATCAGCCGGAAATCCCCCGCCTTCGCACCGTAAAGCACGCCTGGGAAGCTGAACATCGTCGTCAGCGCAAGGGACAAAAGGATATACCACAAAAACTGCGCCGCCGTGGACAGCGCCAGCCCGAACAGCAGGATATACGCGGCCGTGATCATCGCCATCATCACGGCGGAGATAGAGATCGTCGCCAGCCACTTGCCCACGACCGACACGACCGCCCCGTCCGGCGTCATGCGGACATACACGTCCGTGCCTTCCTGTTTCTCCGACGCCCCCAGCGCGCCCCCGACCAGCAGCCCGAAAAACATCATCGTCCATACCGCGATACCGGCCATCATGTAGTCCGAGCGCGCAAGGCTTGACTGCTTCAGGCTTTCCTCAATCACGATGCCGGGCCTGCCGCCCGTGTCCAGTTCGTACTTTTCCACAAAATCATAGATTCTGGCCTCGATGCCCAGCCGCACGTTTTTGGAGATATCCTCGTGGATGGCCGTGAACCGCACCAGCAATTCCAAAGGCTCGCCCTGCGCCACGCTGTCTCCGAAGCCCTCGGGGATGGTGAGCACGCCGAAGGTCTTGTGCATGGAAAGCATTTCCTCCGCTTCCTCCTCGTCGGCATAGGTGACCAGGAAATGCGGGATGGTGCCCTCGTCGCTTGCGAGCACCTCCAGAAATTCCTGCGTTACGGCGCTTTCCGTATCCAGGTTGACGACCACCAAATCCGCGTCGCCTGTCGTTTGGAACGCGCCCACAAACAGCAGGCACAGCAGCAGCGGCGGGAAGACCGATACCAGCGCAAGCGCCCTGTGCGTTTGCCAGTACTTGATCATTTTTTTCATTTCGGTGAATATACTGCGCATCATGCCCGCCTGGCCTCCCTTTCGAAAAAGCGGTCCGCCGCCCAAATCATCACAAGCCCGAAGCCCAGCACGATCAGGCTGTTGCGCAGCAGCAGGCCGCCGCTCACGCTGCCAAGCAGCGCCGCGTTGATGTACGCCTGATAGAAATACGTACCCGGCCACAGCACGGACAGCGTGTGCAGGAACCCCGTCCACGCCTCGGCGGGCGCCAGCCCGCCCGCAAGCCACCAACCGCCGATATTGATCACCATCACGATGATGCCCGCGGGCAGCACCTGCTTGATCTTTACCGCGGCGATCACGGCGATCCCCGCCGAAAGGATGACCCCGGCGATCAGATAGGGCAGCTGCATCAGCAGGTCCGCCGGCAGAAAGCCGAACACCAGCCATTCTTCAAGCAGAATGAAAACCGCGACGATCAGCGTCTGCACCGCGGCGGAGCAAAGCTTGCCCGCCATGATATCGGCAAAGCGCGAGCCCATGGTAAGCTCCTTCATGGTCTGGTCTTCAAATTCCCTGGCGATGGAAAACGCCAGCGCCGTGCTTGCGCTAAGCAGGATGCTAAGCCCCAGCACCGACGCGCAGATGTATTGGATCAGCTTCAGGTCCGGCGAAACGTCCGCCGTAAACAGCACGCGCGGCAGCTCGTACGTCTCCCCCGCCACCGTCAGATTGTCGTTGAACGAATTGGCAGCGCTTTGCAGGCGCTGGATGAAGTTCTTCGTCACGTCGTCGTTGATGTTGTTGATCTGCACGGTGATGCTCACCGTTTCGCCGTTTTCAAGCTTTTCGGACAGATCCGCCGGGATGACGATCAGCCCAAGCAGTTTCCCGTCCGCATAGCGCTGCGCGGCGTTTTCGTCCGTGGCCTCAAACCAGTACGCGCCCGATCCGCTTTGCATGTTCATGATCTCGTCCTTCAGCCGCAGGCTCGCCTCGTCCGCGCTATCCACTACGATTCCCACGGGCAGCACCTCGACGTCCGCCATAAAAAAGCCGACGCCCAGCGAGATTACAATCAGCGGGATCAGCGACATCAGCAGGAGCTTTGGCTGGCGTATCCACATTTTGAGGTCTACGGTCATCAGGCTGTGTATTTTACGTATCGACATATCAAAGCGCCTCCTAATCGCGCAGCTTTTTGCCGGTTAAGGAGATGAACACGTCTTCCAGCGTCGGCACTTTGACCTGAATGTCTTTGATCGCAAGCGTATCCACGCCGCCAAATATACGGATGATATCCGTCAGCAGCACGTTTGGCTTGGCGTGCGCCGGAACGCTTACGCTGTACAAACCGGAAAAGGAATCCTTCTCCAGCTGCGATTCACCCGCGTAGTGTTTCAGCGTCTCCAGAAGCCCGGGGGCCTTGTCGTCGTTCAGCGCAATCGTGGCGGTCAGCCGGATGCCGTGCGCGTTGTTGATTTTCAGGTTTTCCGCCGTATCCAGCGCGATCAGCTTGCCGCCGTCGATAATCCCGACGATATCGGACAGCCTATCGGCCTCGTCCATATAGTTGGTATTGAGAAACACGGTTTTCTTGCCCCTGAGGTCTAAAATCCGGTTCCAGATTTCATTTCGGTTCTGCACGTCCACGCCGAGGGTCGGCTCGTCCAGTATCAAAATTTCCGGATCGTGCAGCATCGCCCGCACCAGCGCAAGCCGCCGCTTCATCCCGCCCGAAAAGGTGGCCACGCGGTCGTTCCGGCGGTTTTCCAGATGCGCGAGCTCCAGCATTTCCCTTACCCTGCGCTTTTCCTCGGAGGCCGGCACGCCGTAGAACCTGGCATGGAACTTCAGGTTCTCCTTCGCGGTCAGGTATTCGTATATTTCGGTTTCCTGCGTCACCAGCCCGATCTTTTTGCGGATCTCGCGCAGGTGCTCCTTCGGGTCCATTCCGCTGACGGTGATCCGGCCGGAATCCGCCTTGATCAGCCCGCACAGTATGCTGATGAGCGTGGTCTTCCCCGCGCCGTTCGGCCCGAGCAGCACAAAATTCTGCTTGCCTATATCCAGGCTGACGCCCGATAATACGGGCATGCCTTCGTATGTTTTATGGATGTCCTTAAGCGTGATCGACACTGCTTTCCCCTCCTCATAAAGCAACTAACTTTCTGAGTGTATGCCCCGCCTTGCCGCGCTTCAACCAACAATCGGCTGCCGACTGTCGGATTTATTGACGCGCGGCAAGGCCGGGGACTATAATGAGGGGCATGGAAGCGGAAGGAGTGGGCGCCGTGCCAAAATTGTCCCCGACCGCCAGCCAGACGCGCCAAAACATCAAGGATGCGTTCTGGCGGCTGTATACGCAGCATCCGATCAGGAAAATCACCGTATCCGAAGTCTGCGCTGTCGCGGGCTATAACCGCAGCACGTTTTACGCGTATTTTCAGGATATCTACGGCGTGCTGGACGCGATCGAGACGGAATTGATCGCGGCGGATGATTTTATCGCGGTGGTGTTTAACGACCTGCTGCGCGCGGATAACGCGCAGCGTGCGCTTGAGAGGTTCCTGTCCTTGTTTGAAGAGTGCAGCGAGTATTTCACGGTGCTTTTAGGCAAGCACGGCGATCCCGGCTTCCGGGAAAAGCTGCTCTCCCGGCTGTCCGCGGCGTTTGCGCAGGCGCTGCCCGCCGGCCTGTCCAAATCCTGCCGTTATGTGCTGGAATACCAGAACGCGGGCGTGATGATGACCATCGCCCGCTGGTACGAAAACGACAAGGATATCCCGGATAAAACATTGGTCGACCTGCTGCTGAAGCTGACACGGCAGGGAACGCAAACCGTGTTCGGCCAAACATGCGGCGCAACGTAAATCAAAAAAGTGGCTTCGTCTCTTTTTTGAAGTTCGGGTCATGTTTGCGGCAAAGCCGGCCGATACGAATGCAATGAAGGCTGCGGCCCTCCGATACCTCCTGTGGAATGTGATTCTTTGACGGCCTGAACGGACGCCGAACGGCGTCCGATTTTTCTATGCGCTCTGATGCGCTCCAGCAGCCGAAAATCCGGGCGAGTATCCTATATCCCGGCCTTTTGGTTAATCATCTCACTGCTGACCACCGTTCCAAGTAAAAACAGCGCAAGCATATACGGCAAAACGCCGAGTGTCAGCACGGCGGAGAGCGCGCCGATCAGCGGCGGCATAAAGGTGCTGCCCACGTAGGCGCAGGCCATCGACAGCCCGATTACCGATTGGCTTGCGGCCTTGCCGAAGCGTTCGGGTACCAGGTAGATCATGCCGGGGTAGACCGGCGCGCAACCAAGCCCGATGAGGATCAACCCCGCCATGCAGAAGGCGGGCGGCAACGGAAGCAGCAGCAGCGCAATGCCCGCGGCGATCACGGCAAGCCCCCCGCGGATCAGGCTTTCGCTTTTCATTTTCTCCGCAAGAAGGCCGCCCAAAAACCGGCCCGCCGTGATGCCGCCGTAGTACAGCGACACCCAGAGCGCGGCGTCCGCCGGCGAAACGCCGCGTCGCGTGGTCAGGTAGCTCGCCGACCACAGCCCCGCGCCGGTCTCCAGCGAACAGTAGCAAAAAAACGCGATCAGGGACGCCTTTACGCCGCGGATTCCCGCCGCTTTGCGGTTGGAGATAAACGCGCCGGTTTCCGCAGCCTCTGCGGACGCCGTGTTCTCCGGCAGTCTCCACAGACGCCTGGAGAGAAACAGGCCGATCACAAGCGTTGCCTGAAGGATGCCGATGGCGGTATATCCGGTGCGCCAGCTGCCGCCCGCGCCCAGAAACGCCGCGATAACCAGCGACCCGCCAGTCGCGCCGATCCCCCAGAAGCAATGCAGCCAGTTCATGTGCCGCGGCTTGTAATGCAGCGCCACGAAGTTGTTGAGCACCGCGTCCACAGCCCCGGCGCCAAGCCCCAGCGGAACGGCGAACAGCAGCAGCATCCACACGGCGCCGGATACGGAAAAGCCCAGCAGCGCGAGCGCCGTCATCAAAACGCTGACCGTCACCACGCGCCAGGTTCCCAGCCTCCGTATCATCCGCGACGCCATCAGGCTGGAGATGATCGTGCCGCCGCAGATCACCATGCTGATAATCCCGGCAAGCGCGATCGGCGCGCCGACGTCCGCGTGCATGACCGTCCACGCCGAACCAAGCATCGAATCCGGCAGTCCCAGGCTGATAAACGCGATGTAGATAATGAGCAGCAATCCGATCATTGGTCTCCTCCGCCGAAAAAACAGGAAGACAGCAAGGCTGCCGTCTTCCGTTGAATTGTTTTTATGCTGGTTTTACGCCTTTTCCTTTTTCTTCTTTCCGAGCATGAGCAGCAGCATCGCGACGAAGTAGACCACCAGCAGGCCCATCGTCAGAAACGTCATCTCGGTGGAGTTGGGGGCGATGCCGATTAAAAGCAGCATCGGCGCGCCAAGCAGGATCGCAAAGCCCGAACCCACCAGCAGGTTGGTAGACGCCCGGGTCTGAAACAGCGGGTCCACCTCGCGCAGCAGCAGCACGCCCGAAGAGATGGTGCCCGTCATCATCCCGTACATCGACAGCAGCCCCGCGTAGTAGTACTCGGGATAAAGGCGCTTGCAGATGAATTTCAGGTAGAAGAAGGAAACCACCGCGCCGGTGACCGCCATGAGCACGAAAGGCAGCCACAGCGCTTCCAGCTGCTTGATATCGATGGACGCGATGCCCGCGATGATCATCAGATCGAAAAAGAACCCGGAAATACGGCTTAAGAGATAGTTGTTCTGGTACTGGTGCGTCATCCATTTGGTCTTGCGCAGCAGAACCATCGCCGAGCGGAACAGCATCGCGATCAGCGCGCCGATGAGGAAGTTGAACCCCCACAGGAGCTTGGTAACCGTATCGGACAAACCGTCGCCCAGCGACGCGGACAGCGACGTCAGCCCGACGATCACACCGTACGTCAGCAGGTACACCGTCAGCACCAGCGCCATCTGGATGGTAAGTTTGTCCACAGCCTGCGAGATGGGGATCTCGTTGGCATCCTGGAAGATGCCGACGCCGCCGGCTTTGAGCTCCTCGCTTTCGGTTTGTTTCACGCGCTTGATCTCGCCTTTGCGCTGCAGGTAGTTTAAGTAGATCACGCCGATAACGCATGCGCTTAAGAATCCCGCCGCCGCCAGCGAGACCGCAAACGAGTGCCCGCCGACAAACCCAAGGCCTTCATAGGTCGTGCCGACGTTGTTGGCCTGGCCCGGCCCCTGGCCGTAGCCCATCGGCAGCAGGATACCCGCGGCCTTGAACAGCTCCGGCATGATCGTATAGCCCAGGACGACCGAAATCACAAGCCCCAGAAAGCCCTGCAGCGCATAGGTGCTCGCGATCAGCGCGCCGGACTTCATGCCGACCTGGCCCACGCCGTTTTCCAGCTTTTCCTTGCGGATGGTGCGGATGGACAATGCGATAAACCCGATCGCCAGGCCGTGGTAGGTGAGCATTTCCAACAGATCGGTATCGATGGGTATCCAGCCCGTCAGCCGAAGGCCCAGCAGCAGAAAGCCGCCGAGTACGGCTGTAGGCAGCAGCAGTTTTTGGATTACGGGCAATTTCCTGCGAAGGATATTGGATAGCAGAAGAACCACGGCGATAATACCGAGCTGAAGAACCAGGTTCCAGAGATCCGTGTTGAGTGCTGAAAAATCCATATACATGCTTGTGCGCCGTCTGACGGACGCCGCACGCTCCTTTCGCGGTTATTTGGGACTGCCCGAGTATCGCTGAAAATAAAGCGATGCGGGAAACCCGGCGTCTATGCGTTCGGTTTGGTCGTGCAGTACAGGAAAAAGCGCCGGTATTTGAGCGCCGAGTAAGCGCTGTTGCTCCGGATTTCAAAATAACCGCCGTCCGAGGTTTCAAATACGAGGGTATTGAGGTCGACGATGGCCAGATCGGCAATCTCCGAAAGCGGGAACACGGTCTTGCCGCAGGTCAGCGCGGTTTGGGAGATGGAAAGCGTCCCGGTTTCGATTAATTCGTCCTTCCTGCACGGCGTGATCCGGTACAGCGAAATCCCGTCGTCCCGCGTGATGGCCCCGTCCCCCGCGCGGCCAGCAAGTTCTTCCGTCATGCCCTGCTGCCACAGGTCCCAATCGGTCACGGTATCAAAGCGCGCGCCGCCGTTGCCCATGCATTTGAGCATTCCTGTTTCCGTGTAGCGCATATCCAGCCCGCAGGGGCAGAAAAAACGGTCGCCCCTGCTCTGGATGGTGCCGATACGCCCGCAATCGGGGCAAAGGTAAAGCGCGGTCTCGATACATACGGCAAGGTTCTTGCCCGGATATAGGGCGGGCGATTGTTTCTGCCGGGCATACGCGTCTTCGTGCAAGTCGCGGCGGATGAGTTCCAGCACTTCTTCCGTGCTCATGTCCTTGAGCCGCTCCGGCGTATAGCGCCCCACTTCGCGGCCGATAACAGGCCCCTTGCGCACGTTCCTGGCCCAGCGCGGATGCCTGAAGTAGCCGCCCTGGAAGCGGAAGGTGATCAGCTGGCACTTCGCCATGCGTACAAACGACGCCGACGCTTTGGTGATCTCCCCCGTCAGCCCGTTGTAACTGCGGTTGCCCTCCGGGAAGATACACACGTTGCCGCCGGCTTTGATGGTGCTGAGCATCTTGCGCACGGTACGGACCTCGGTCTTGCCCTTCATGCGGACAATCGGCGTGAAAAACAGCTTGATCAGAAGCGTCAGGAAGCCTTTGCGGAACACATGCTCGCTGGCGACCACGCGCATCGCCTGCTTGTAGCTTAAGCCCAGCAGCCCGACGTCGATATCCAGGTTATGGTTGGCCATGATCACCGCCGGCCCGGCGATGCGCTCTTCTCTTTGATAGCGGTAGCCAAACAGCGGCCGCACGAAAGGACGGATCAGGGTGAAAAGAATCGTCCATAAAACCTGGTGCGCAAACCTGTGTTTCATGCGCGTCCTCCCGCAAAAATACTTGCCTGTTCTTACTATTTATACCCTATTTTACGGGCCTGCGCAAGCTGTGGTTTTTTGGTCCTGCAGGGCTTGCGCAGCCCCGCTAAATTGACTAAGCGCATAGAATATGTTACAAAAGAAGGACAAAAGGCTTTATAAAGCCATAGGAGTTTTTATATTTATGTTTTACCGGAGCGTATCAAGCCTTGCCAGGAAATTGCACCTGACACAGGAGGAAATCGACCGGCTGGAACCCATCGTCGCCAAATATCCGATGCAGATTCCGGCCTATTACCTGAACCTTATCGACCCGGATGATCCCGGGGATCCCATCCGGAAGATGGCGGTGCCCTCATTTTTCGAGGCGCAAAAAGACGGCAGCTTCGATACCAGCGGCGAGCAGGACAATACGGTGCTTCCGGGGCTGCAGCATAAGTATGAGCAGACGGCGCTGATCCTGTCCACCAGCAAGTGCGCCATGTACTGCCGCCATTGTTTCCGAAAGCGCCTGGTGGGCGGCGACGACGAAAAGGAGATCGCCGCGAATTTTGACGCGATCGTCGCCTATATCCGCAGGCATACGGAGATTACCAACGTGCTGATTACGGGCGGGGATTCGCTGCTGATCTCAAGCGCGATGATCCGGCGCTATCTTGCCGCGCTAACGCCGATGAAGCACCTGGATTTCATCCGCTTCGGCACGCGCATACCCGTCACCTTTCCGCGGCGCATTAACGAGAACCCGGAACTGATCGGGATATTCAAAGCGTTCGGCGTAAAAAAGCAAATCTCTATTGTTACACAGTTTAACCATCCAAACGAAATCACCAAACAGTCCGTGAAAGCGGTAAAAACCCTGCGCGCCGCGGGCATGGTCGTGAAAAACCAAACCGTGCTGCTGCGCGGCGTGAATGATAACGCGGACACCCTGGGCACGTTGCTGAGGAAGCTGACCGCCATCGGCTGCATGCCCTATTATATCTTCCAGTGCAGGCCGGTGAAGGGCGTGAAGGGCGGTTTTCAGGTACCGCTGATCGAGGGCTATGATATCGTGGAAGCCGCAAAAGCCCGGCAAAACGGCTTCGGCAAGCACCTGCATTACTGCATGTCCCACCCCACGGGCAAGATCGAGCTGCTCGGTAAGACCGAAGCCGGGATGGTGACCAAATACCACGAAGCCAAGGACAAAAACAATTACGGCAAGATTTTCATCCGCAAGACCGATCCGGAGCAGTGCTGGTATAACTAATCTTCGATAAAGTGTTCCACTTTATCGATTTCGCACTTCGGGTTTGTTCGCAGACATTCGTCTGCTCACGGTCAACCCTCCGTGTATGGAACCCTTGCTTCGCAAGGTTCCGAAACCACCGCATAGGGAGGACTTTAGCCCGACTAGCGCCCGAAATTGCTGAAAGCAATAAAGCACGTAGCCTCGCACAAGCGCAGCAAAGGGCGAGGCCGTAACCTCAGTCGCTGGTTTCGGATTTACAGTCGAAGGGTATCGACCCTTCGACGCATCCTAAAAAGACGTAGGTTTTCTACCCGAAATACACAAGTAGTGTTTCGTCCTTAACAATCCATATATAATGGCCGCGCAACGCGCGGCCCAGATCGTTGACAAACTATGTTTGGCAACGGGATGACAGCTTGTTTAAAAAGTCTTGGTTTCGCGAAGCCAAGCGTGGAGCGGGTTTGAGCGTACACGGACGTACGTGATG